>Ga0187886_1001019_pt1 | contig 27927 bp, 24 predicted proteins | sample June2016WEW_20_1_FD_133001 | JGI IMG/M metagenome (GOLD analysis project Ga0187886, IMG submission 133001) | Peatland microbial communities from SPRUCE experiment site at the Marcell Experimental Forest, Minnesota, USA - June2016WEW_20_150 | ecosystem: Environmental > Terrestrial > Soil >...
GCCAACGTGACCTGACCATGAGATGGCTGATGGAAGCCGGCCAGAGGAAAGGGGCTTTGATAGAAAAGGGTCTGGCAGTGGATGACGGCGCCGCCTTTTTTGGATGTTTCGGATGGGGAGTCGAACAGGGGCATCTCGGGAAATCGGAAATATTCTACCGACCCACTGCCCACCCTGACGCAGCTAAAGCCGCCGCAGAATGGCGGAGGGAGACAAATATGCGGGCTTTGGAAGGCTGCTTCGCCGTTCCCATGGGCTTGCCTCCTGATATAGTTGGACCACGCATATCTAATTACCTTTCATGGTTGGCGAAGATAAATGGAGCATTTGACCCCAATGGTGTGGTGCCGAGGCTAGGTCCGCCACGCTAGTTCCAACCAACGGGGGGATGAGTACCTTTTACCTTAGAGTGCAGGTCTTGTAAAAAATAATATCGGGTAATACTGACGGCAGGGGGGCTGATAGGACGGTAAAGCAGCCCCCCTCATCTTTCTGGGAACGACGTAATGGCACAGTTGTTTCCCATTTACCCGTGGGTTTTGCCTCTGGCAATGGATGCAAAGATGCCGCCGAAACAAAGGACGGCAGAGATGGTAAATAAAATTTTCATGCTTTTTAAAAACATCGGATAATACTCGGGAGTAATTTGGACTCTGCCGATAAACAGTGAAAAGAGAAGCAAGGACATCCCCATGCTGAGCATCTGCCCCGTAAGCCTCATCGTGCCTAGCATCCCCGAGGCGACACCATAGGCTTTTCTGTCTACCGAGCCCATCACGGCATTTGTATTCGGTGAGGAGAAAATGCCAAAACCGACGCCAAGAATTAAAAGGCTCATTATTATCTGGAGCATCCCTGTGTCGCTCCCTAAAAAGATGAGGATTATCAGACCTATGGTCGTCAGTGCCATTCCGAGGGAGGCTACCAAACGTGGCTCAATCCTATCCGATAGGGTGCCGGCAATCGGCGAGAAAATAGCCATCATAATGGGTTGTGCTATTAATATCAGGCCGGCGTGTTCCGGAGCGAACCCTTTAACATATTGCAGGTAAAGAGATAAGAGGAAACTGACGGCAGAGGTGGCGCTATAGTGTATCAGGGCTGCCAGGTTAGAAAATGCAAAGACGGTGTTATTCCGGAAAAGCCCTATGTTCATCACCGGATGTTTAAGTCTGGTTTCCCATTTTACGAATCCTGCGAGAGCCAGCACACCAAACAACATCAGCCAGAAACCCCATAGTTCCGGGAGCACCGAAAAAGCATACATGATAGCCACTAGCGCTATGGCGAAGATTGCCGACCCTATGAAATCGAATTTCTCTCCCTTGGCCTCCGCCCAATCTCCTTTCAGTTTCCAGATTACGGTTACGATGATTATCACGCAGAGAAGGGAATTGAGGATAAAAATACTCCTCCAGCCAAACTGCCTGATGAGAAGTCCGCCGATAAAAGGTCCGGCTGATAATCCGGTATAGACTGCGGCGACGTTTATCCCCAATGCCCGGCCTCTTTCTCTGCCCGGGTAAGCTGAGGTCAAAATTGCCACCCCCGTGCCAAATATCATGGCGTTGCTTAACCCCAGAAAAGCCTGGAAGAGAATAAGCCGGCCTCCTGAGTTGGACATAGAGCAGATGAACGAAGCAATGGCGTTGAGTACAATGCCGATCAGGAAGACTTTTTTCCGGCCGTAGATATCCGCTAAACGCCCGAAGGGGACGAGAAAGGCCGCGGCGGCGAGGAGATTAGCCGCGGTAACCCAGTTCAATACCACGGCGTTTAGTGACAGTTCTTTTCCAATCGAGGGAAGCGCGATATTGACCGATGCAAATGCCAGGGGAGTTAGAAACGAACTCATCCCGGCTACTAAAGAAACCGCACCTTTACTAACCGTAGTTGTTTCAACGTTTTTCATTATTCACTATTCAAGGGTATATGGTATGGTTTCCGGATGTCGGTAAAAGATATTTAAATCAATTGTACCATAATGTGTAAGCTTTTTTAGACCTGATCATGAATTGACCAGCCGCCGTGTATTTTCTTAAATCCCCGTAATGCCAGGGAAAAAAGACAGGCACAGCTAAAATGACTGTGCCTGTTCACTAAATGATATGTCTGTCGGCTCTATTTGTGTTATGTTGAGAGCCTTTCTTTAGACGCCATAGCTTCGACTTCAGCATAGGGGATTTTTACCCTCGGCAGGACCGGCTTACCGTCCGTACCCATGGTTATAGCGCCCGTCGGGCAAACGTAGCTGCAGTCCCCGCAACCGATACATTCCGCGCCCAGTTCATACGCATAGAAAGGAGCCGCGACTTCCTTATAAATACCCCGATTAACCAGGCTAATGGCTGATTTCCTGATTGTTTCCTGACATGCCCGGACACATAATCCGCAAAGAATGCAGTCATGACCTCCCAGAGAAAACCTGGGCTTTTCCACCCCGTATTGCTTTGCCAGTTCCTGAATCACCTTAACGTTGGGGCATCTTGCCAGAAGAAGCTCGATTATTCCCTTGCGCAGCTTCTTTATCTTTTCGGTATTGGTCTTGACAATCTGGCCTTCTCTGGCCGGATACAGGCAGGAAGCCACGAATCTGAAACTCTTGCCTTTGTCTTCGCTTACCTCTACAGTGCATAAGCGGCAGGCACCATAGGGTCGGATAGCAGGATTGTAACAAAGGGCCGGAATTTCACCGATGCCCGGCGTATGTTGGAGGGCCTCAAATATGGTTTGTCCAGCGGACACCATGATGTTTTTATCGTCGACGGTAAAGTGCACCACATTAATATCCACCGCGTCATTTATTTCTACCGATTCCTCACCGCTTATCCAGTACCTTGTCATTTAATAGCCTCCTTCTACTTTCTTACCGTTTTGTCACCGCGCCGAATTTACAGGAATCAAAACATGCTCCGCACTTAATGCACATCCCCTGATTTATCATATGAGGTTGGCGTTTTTCACCGCTGATAGCTTTAGTGGAGCAACCTCGAGCGCAAACACCGCAGCCGGTGCATTTTTCAGAGTCAATGGTATATTCGATAAGTTCACGGCATACGCCGGCCGGGCATTTCTTATCTCTGATGTGGGCCAAGTATTCATCTTTAAAGTATTTAATCGTGCTCAGAACAGGATTAGTAGCCGTGCGCCCCAGCGCGCACAAGGCGCCGATATTCAGAATCTCTCCGATGTCCTGCATAGTTTCTAGGTCTTCCAGCTTGCTCTCGCCGTGAGTAATCCTGTTCAGGATTTCACTGAGCTTGGAGAGTCCTTCCCGGCAGGGTGTGCACTTGCCGCAGGATCGGTGACGATGAACAGATGATAGGCGCGATAGAGACCCTGGAGGATATTACCGAGCGTAAAGAATTGGAAAATAATCTACGTTATTTTTTACAACAGACCACCAGGGCGCACGAGAAAGAACGAAAATATATCGCACGCGAACTCCATGACGATATGTCCCAGATTCTGGGCTCCCTTTCACGGCAGTTGGATAACATTCTACGCCGGGAGCCCGGCCTCAATTCTACCATTGTTTCAGATTTGAATGATATCCAGTTCCAGCTTAATGAGGGATTGAAATTTGTGCAGCGTTTTATAAAAAATCTACGTCCCTCGCTGCTGGATGACCTTGGCCTGATACCGGCCCTGCGGTCTCTAACTAACAGCCTGGAGGATACGGATGGCATCATCGCTGACTTTATCTTCAAGGGTGAGGAAAAGCGCCTTGAGGCCGAGGTTGAATTATCTCTATTCTGTATTGTTCAGGAGGCGCTTAATAACGTCAAAAAGCATGCCGAGGCCTCGGAAGTACATGTAACAGCCGAGTTTGACGGAAATGGAATAGTGCTGAGTGTTCGCGATAATGGCAAAGGCTTCGAATTACCCAGGATTATGGATAGCCTCCCCCGTAAAGGCAGGCTGGGTCTGATGGGAATACGGGAAAGGGTGTGGCTATTGGGCGGGACTATAGAAATAAACACGGGACCGGGCAAAGGGACTACCTTCCTGGTCAATGTCCCGGTCCAAACAACCGGTTTTGGGTCCAAGGGTAATTAAATAAGATTGAAAATCTGCCCATTAGTCTTTCCTGCCTTACCCTGCTGCCTCGCTGTAACAAGTTGAGTGAATGAGTTTAACGAACTAAGTCTGGTCGGCGTACTGCCACCATGCGCCGGTAATAACTAAACTTATAACGCCGACCAATCCAACCAGGATATAGCTGATAAGGCCAAGCGGTGTAGCTACTTTTCCGGTTAAAGCCTCAGCCGCGCCACTGTACAACATGGGAATCGTCCACGGGAAATATTGACCGTTGCCAAGCTGGCTGATAACCTGTCCGAGGACTAGAACCAGGAAAATACACCCCACGGCCGGTAAGTAGCCGCGGGTAAAACTGGCCACCAGGCCGAACGGTATGCATAGGAGTACGGTCAGCGAACCCGTACCCAATAAGAGTCCCAATCCGTTCCATACGGTTGCCGCCGACCACCCCGGCAGTTGCAGTATCGCCCCGATGCCCAGCATAAGGAGGAATACCAGCAGAGTAAGCGCCACCGACCAGTAAGCCGCGGTAATAATCTTCGCGATAACGATGGTTACCCGGGACGTGGGCAGCGAAAGCGTATCATAGACGGTTTTATCGCCGAATTCCCGGCCGAAGACCCAGACGAAGATAAAACCGAAGATTATTAAACCCCCGACACTCACTAAAATTAAAACGAGGTTAAAAAAGCTCGGCCAGTCAGCCTTGCCTCCGAATATCTGTGCCTTGGCCCCCACGATACCGAGACGGCGCGCCTGCTCCGGGTCTTTGAGGATATACATGAATAGACCGCCGATGAGGACGGCCAGGAAAATACCCAGGGCCGTTATCCAGAGTGTCTTCGAGCGCCGTACCTTTTGGAGTTCGACCCATAGTGACGGGACTATTTCACTGATGATATTCTTCATTGTTTTTTCTCCTCTTTCATGCCGACCAGTCCCAGGAAGTAGGATTCGAGGTCTCCCTGCTCGACCACCAGCCTGGTAGGCGGACAACCTGCCTCGACCAGCAGCGTCGCGATTCGGTCGGGATGCTGCATCGCCGGCTTATCCGTGATAACCAGCGAGTTATTTTTATCCAACCTCGCCCCGATACCGGCTTTACTTAATCCAGACAGGGCGGCGCCCGTGTCATGAACATCGACCACCAGGCGTTGTTCTTCCTGTTCCGCCAGCTCTTCAGAGTACAATTCTTTCACCAGCCGTCCCTCGTGCACCACGCCTATCCGTGTAGCCAGCCGCGCCACTTCACTCAGGATATGGCTGGAGATAAAAATAGTCACGCCGTCGTTTTCGGCGAGACCGCGCAGCAGGTTCCGTACTTCGACGATACCGGCCGGGTCCAGCGCGTTGGCCGGTTCGTCGAGGATGAGCAAATCAGGGCGATGGATGAGCGCCTTGGCCAGTCCCAGCCTCTGGGCATTGCCGAGGGAAAGTGTTTTGGCGTGCTGCTTGGCGTAGGGTGTCAACCCCAATTCCCGGATAATCTTTTCCACCGCATCGGCGTCTTTCAGGTGGCGCAGGCGCCGGACTATCTCCAGGTTCTCCCGGACGGTCAGGTCGGGATAAGCGTGGGGAGTCTCGACGAGATACCCAACCCGCTGCCATATCAACCTTTGACCGGGCTGCACGTTCATGCCGAAAAGCGAGACGGAGCCGGCGCTCGGTTTAATCATTCCCAGCAGCATGCGGATGGTCGTTGTCTTGCCCGCCCCGTTCAACCCTAAAAATCCATAAATTTCCCCGCTGCGGATATTCAGGGAGAGGTCGTTCACGGCGGTAAAGGTGCCAAAACATTTCGTCAACCCGGTCGCCGCAATCGATAGTGATTCGCCCATTTTATAGCTCTCCTGTCCTGTTACCTCGTATTTTAGGGAGGTCTAATGTTATAGATACTGGAATAATATGCTATAATTACTATAAATAGTATAGTCCACAATATTGTAATTGTCAATGTAATATTATATAATAATTATAAATATATCATGTGGAGGCGGAATATGGATGGGTTCGAGCGCAGAAAAGAGCAAAGCAAGGAAGATATCCGCCGGGCGGCTGAAGAGCTTTTTACAAAGTTCGGCGCCGATAAAGTCAGCGTCAATGATATTGCCCGTAAAGCCGGCGTATCCCAGGCTACCATTTACAATAACTTCGGCAGTAAAGACGAGCTGGTACACGATTACCGCAAGTCAATTGTCACTCTGGTTGCCAGCCGTTTCCGCGAGATATTGGTCTGGAAAAAATCGTACGTGGAAAAATTCCAGGGTTTTTTACAGTCCTGGATAGACATCGCTGACCGGTATAAAATCGAAATTGAAGGTTCCGGAACCAAGCAGACCAGTGATTTGATTAGCATGGAAATCGAAAACTCGTTCCGGGAATTTATTAAAGAGGGTAAAGAACAGGGCAACCTACGCTCGGACCTCTCCGACGAGGCAATCATTACGTATATCAAGTTTTTTCAGCAGGGCATCTCCAACAACGCGGGAATCCGTGACAGGATGCACCGTGATATAAAACTGTCTGAGGACCTGCTTTCACTTTTTATGTACGGAATTAGCGGACAGAGCAGCTAAATTCGTCTGTGGTGGAGACAGGGGAGGCTTCTTCTCCATCGAATCGTGCTATTTCAAGTTTTTGGGAGAAAAGGCGGATATTCGGGCATTGACAAATTAGTATATATTTGGTATACTATTGATATTATATAAAGTACCGCCGGTTATAGATTTGATTATTATTCTTCCCTGAAAAAACCACTCTATGTCCGGGTGTAATTTTCCATTAAATAAGCGTGATAGGATTTAAGTAATGTGGACAAAAAAGAAGTAATAAACGAGATAATGGAGTTGCAGCGACGGATGAGCCAGGTCATAATTCCTTACGCTATCGAGTCCTGGCGAGAACTGGATGTACCTCTAGCCCAGTTGAAAAGCCTGCTTATTATTGCTGGCAAAGGGGAGACCAATTTCCGTACCTTAGCACAGGACCTTGGAGTTACCCCCGGGGATGTAACGGGTATTATAGAGCGCCTGGTAGAGCAGGGACTTGTGAGCCGCAAGCCCAGCCCCGAGGATCGACGCATAATATGGCTCCGGGCCACGGACAAGGGTCGAGATCTTTTAGTTAACTTGATGGAGAGCCAAACCCGCCACATGGTCCATATTCTGGAGTATATGAGTCTGGAGGACCTTACATCTCTGTTGACAGGGCTTTCGGGATTTATTCATGCCGTGGGGGAACATCAAAAGGAATTCAATTAATATTGGATAAAGGAGAATCTTTTTATGTGGCATCTTACTAAATTGGCGCTGCGCAGCAGAGTCGTTACCATTCTACTGGCGCTGGCCATCGCCGGAGTTTCCATCTGGGCGTTCCTGGGACTCAAGGTGGAACTCATACCGGATATCAGTTTCCCTTATACTACGGTGGTTGCGGTTTACCCCCAGGCCACCCCGGATACCGTGGTGAATGAAGTCACTGCCCCCATCGAAAAAGTTATCTGGGATGAATGGTCAGGAAAAGGTTTAAAGCATGTTACCTCCACGTCTTCCGCCGGTATGTCCTTGGTGATGGCGGAGTTTGAGTATGGTACGGATATGACGGCCGTGGGCAACAGCCTCAACGAAGGCATCAGTAAGCTCACCTTACCGCAGGCGGTCATCAATTTTCCCAAACTAATAGGAAGTAACACTAAAAATCCGCAAATTATTCCCATCAATATGAATATCCTGCCGCTAATGAATCTGAGCCTATCCGGAGACCTGCCTCCGGAGCAACTCAAGCAGATTGCCTTAACGCAAATCGTCCCCGAGCTTATCAAGGTCGGGGGTGTACTCCGGGTGGACACGGAGGGCGGCGATAAGGACCAGGTCGTGATTGCTGCCAACCCGGATAAGATGAACCAGTATGGTATCTCAATGGCCCAGATTGCCGGGCTCCTCGGCACCGGCTATTCTTCCCTGAGTGATATCGAAAACACTTCCCTCGGTACCGATAACATTAAACTATCCGATATTGCCACGGTCAGCCAGAGCCCTCCGCCGTTGTCGGCCATTACCCGTACCAATGGTCGTCCCAGTGTGGGCATATCGGTGGTAAAGACGGAATCGTCCAATACCGTAGAGACCGCCAATGCCATTAACGCCAAAGTAGCAGAATTAAAAGGAAAACTGGGCAACGGCGTTACTGTCAGCACTATTTTTGACCAATCGGATTTCATCAAGGCCAGTATCAACCAGCTCTGGGAAAAAGCCGTCATCGGCGGTGTGCTGGCAATAATGGTGGTCTTTCTCTTTCTCTGGGCAGTTCGCGCTTCGCTGATAACCGCTATCTCGATTCCCCTGAGTCTTTTTATCGGTTTTTTATGCATGCGTTTAACCGGGATTACTCTAAACATACTGACCTTAATGGCAATGGCACTGGCCGTCGGCCGACTAATCGATGATAGCATCGTGATGGTAGAAGTTATTTTCCGCCGCCTGCGCCGGGGGGAAAACTTCAAGGAGGCAGCCATCGGGGGTGCCAGGGAGGTAGCCACTCCGATTACCACCGCCATCCTGGCTACCGTAGCTATCTTTATACCGTTGATGTTCGTCGGCGGCATCGTGGGCGAGATTTTCATCCCCTTTGCCCTGACCGTAACTTTTGCCATGCTGGCGTCACTACTGGTAGCACTGATGCTGATTCCGGCCCTATCCAGGTGGTTGGCAAGCGCCAAACCGAAACCAGTTACGATACGGGATAACTGGTACCAGAAAATCTATGTCAGGGCGCTAAAATGGACGCTCGGACACCGTGTTACCGTGGTGGTGATTGCCGTTGCGCTGTTGATAGGTAGTATGGGGCTCCTTTCGGTAACCGGCACTTCTTTCCTGTCCGGCTCAATGGGCGAAGCGACCATCACCATCAATATCGCCCTCCCGGCTAATACTGAAATTAACGCTACCAGTGCCGTTGCGGCTAAAGTAGAGACACTGCTTAGCGGGGATGCGGCGGTCAGGAGCTTCGATTCAACTATCGGTACATCTGCCACCTCCATGGCCGGTATTATGAGCGCGTCCCTGGGAGGAGGGGGTTCCAATACGGCGATGATAATCGTTTACCTGAAGTCCGATGCGGACTTGCAGCGGGAGGTTACGGCGATAAATAAAGCCTGCCAGGGTATTGTGGAAAACGGACTTATCACAGTCAGCTCGGATTCCGGGGGCGGAATGGGAGGGGGAGGATTTTCCATTTCCAGCCTGGATCTCTCCATTCAGGGGCAGAACCAGGAGGATATCGCCAAAGTCACGGCCCAGCTCATGGAAAAGCTCCAGGGTGTCAATGGTATCGCCGATCTGAAAAGTGACTTGACGACGGTTGTGCCCAAGCTGAATATTGCCTTAGACCCGGCCAAAGCGGCCACCGCAGGATTAACGGCCACCCAGATGGCCCAGTTGCAGCCGGAGTTCATATTGCTGATGAATGGCGGGACTTTACCCGGGAAGACCGTGACCATTGACAACGAAAGTTATCCCATCTACATCAAGGGGATAGCCCAGAACCTCAGCGATGCAGAACAGGCGAAAAATCTGAAGATAGGTTTCCCCAGGTCCGTAACCCTGAATGATATCGCTGATGTTGCCGTAGTGGAACTGCCATCACACATAAGCCATACGGATACGGTGCTTTCCGCCACAATTACGGGCACAATAACCGATAAAAACGTCGGGGCGGTAAACCGGGCGATTCAACAACAGGTCAACGCTTTGCCGGCACATCCCGGGGTGGATATAGTGACCGCCGGGATAGCCGAGGAAATGGGTAACACCTTTTCCAGAATGTTTATCGCCATTATCGTGGCTATCATCATAGTATTCCTGATAGTGATGTTCATGATGCGCTCCATAATCAACCCGTTGATTATCATGGTCAGCCTGCCTTTAGCCTTTATCGGTTCCATCCCCGCTTTGCTCATCAGCGGCCATACGCTCGGAGTATCGGCTATGATGGGCTTACTAATGCTCATAGGGATTGTTCTGACGAACGCCATCGTACTGGTGTCCATGGTGGAACAACAACGTAAGAATGGCCTGAGCACTCAGGACGCCCTGCTCGAGGGCGGCAAGACCCGCTTACGCCCGATACTCATGACCGCCCTGACCACCATCCTGGCGATGATTCCTATGGCGGTAATGGTCAGCTCCGGCACTGTGTTAGGCGCCGAGCTATCCATTGTCGTGATTGGCGGCATGGTAAGCTCAACATTTTTAACTCTGTTCGTTATTCCGGCTGTTTACAGCCTAGTCCATCGGCACCCTAAACAACCAGTCGTTTAATGGTACTTCCTTCCACCAACCTGGGGACGCCAGTACAATACTGGCGTCCCTTTTTACATTCCACTGGACTATGATTCAACAAAGTGAGTGAAAGTGAGTTCACCAATTAAAAAGCAGCGAAAGAATCCGAATTCGAATTGACATAGGTCTTCAATTACTGATAGCTGGTGCTTGCCGTAAATATTTTGTATCTTGTACTTGCTTGAGCATGAATTCGGCGATATCGGCACGAGAAATCCACGTCCTCACCTCACCCTTACCCAAGTATCCCGCCCTGACTTTACCTGATTTAGGTTTATTATTGAGCAGCGTCAGGCGTACAATCGTCCAGTCTAGTTCGGACGCGCGAACAGTGTTCGCCACGCTAACTATTTCTTCGTAAGCAGCACGCATTGCAAGCCTGACGAGAGCAATTAAAGCCTTAGCCCTGAACTCGGGTAGGTCGTTAGGGTCTTTAGCGCTCAAGGTTGAAGCAACAATCAATCTCCGCACGCCTTGTTTCTTCATCGCGGCAATGATAATTTGCATGCCTCGGGTAAGTGGTTTGCTTTTTGAACCTACCTTCGGTCCCAGGACACTAAGAACAGCATCGGCTCCCTTCAAGGCGCTCTCGACCTTTTCTTCGTCAGGCAGTTCGCCTTGTATTATCGTCAGGCATTCACTCTTTATATTAAGTTTAGCCGGGCTACGGACATAGGCCACAACTTGGTTTCCAGCGGCCAGTGCCTATTCCACAAGCAGTTTACCTGTATTGCCAGTAGCTCCAAAGATAATAAGCTTCATCTTATCTCACAACCATCTTAAACTACCTAATGTTGCATCAGTTTTTTGACTACCTAATTTTTAGGGGCTCAGCTTCCAGGGGCCGAGTCCCATAGTCTGACCTTGCTATGCCTATTGTTAGAACTAATACAGAGAAAATGAAGGGACCCTATATTTAAGATAGCACCATTATTAAAGTTTATTCTACCATAATTCTTAACCAGTTATTCAGTATCATCTTTTCTAGCCATCCAAAGGATGGATGAATTCTCAATTATGATAGTTTCCCTTCTTATTCTCCATTGTTTCTTCCCCAATCGAGGAGATTCAGAAACGTGTTATTTCTTGAAATTTTACCTTATGACTTTTTATTAAATATAATGATATGAAAAAACTCTTGTGATAAAGTTGCTAATATTAAAACTATTAGGGATTAGCTGAGGGGAATAACTTTACATAAACTTTGGCGACCCCGGGGGTCGATGGCAGTAGACACATTTAGGACACATCTTGTTTTAGATAGGTCATGCTTGCCCCGTAGTTTTAAAATCAGCGCAGTATGACCCACTGAACGCAACACCACGTTTAAGCCAGATTACGAGGATGGTCCACTTTGTGGCGGAGACAGAGTAGGCTTCTTTATCATCGTATCGTACTATTTCAAGTTTTTGGGAGAAAAGGCGGATATTAGCTATCAGCTATTATAAATAAGAGTAAACTTGACCTTACCAATATCTCGAATTCTTCAAAGATAACAAACTAATTTAATTTTACACGATGTACAACTAGGCGGTAACGTTAATATTTCCTGCAAATATTCAGCAGAATATCTGTTGCTTTCTCCAGGTATTTCTTAGTGATAATTAAGGACGGCATAAAACGCACCACATTATGATAACGCCCGCACGGTACGGCAATTACACCCTGGCTGAGAAGTTCGGATAGGATCTTCCCCATCGTCTCGGCAGGAAGCGGTTCTTTACTGTTCTTGTTCTTCACCAGCTCAACCCCAATGAACAAACCCCGACCGCGCACGTCGCCAATGATGCCGATTTTCTTTGATTCTTTTTGAAGCCTGGCTTTGGTTTCTTCGCCTAGCTGAGCGGTTCTGCCCATCAGGTTGTAACTCTTGTCGGTCAATATATCGATATTTGTCATACAGACAGCTGCGGAAAGGGCATTACCGGCAAAGGTATTTGGCTGCGAAGACTCCACCAGTTTATCGGCGAAATCGGCTTTGAAGGTAAGTCCGGCCATAGGGAGGTCTCCACCCATGCCTTTACCCCACGTTAGCATATCCGGCATCACATTGCTGTGCTCGATCGACCACATTTTACCGCTGCGTCCTGCCCCTGCCTGGACTTCATCAGCGATAAACAAAGCGCCGCATTTTTCACACGCCTTTTTCAAAATCTCCAGGTAACCCGGTGGTGGTATCAAATAGCCACCCTCTCCCTGTTGCGGCTCGATAATGAGGGCAGCCACGTCGTCGGCAGCAGTATAGGGTGTGTTAAGCACATAATCCACATACTTCGCGCATTGGAGGTTACACCCGGGATATTCCAGTCCAAAGCAGCAGCGGTAACAATAGGCATATGGCACGTGTATAACGTAGGGCATGAGAGGTCCGTAGCCATGACGGTAATCGTATCCGGTGGTCAACGCTCCTGAACCGCACCAGACCCCGTGATAGGCGCCGTGAAAGGCCACGATCTGTGCTCTGCCCGTTAAATGTCGGGCGAATTTGATGGCTGTTTCCACGGCGCCGCTGCCGCTCTGGGTAAAATAGCTGACACAGTTGCCGCGCAAGCCCTCGGGCATGATACTGGATACCCTTTTAGCCAGTTCTGTTCGGCGCGTGCTCACCGCTTCCGCGGCATGCATTATCTTACCCATCTGCTTTTCTATCGCCTTCACTACCCTGGGGTGTCGGCGACCCACCGCGCTTACGGCAACCCCCGCCGTCAAATCGATGAAAAGGTTACCGTCTGGGTCTTTAACGGTGGCGCCCGAACCTTCGTCAAATACCGGGGGAGACGCACCGCCCGGTCGGGTTAAAGACTCATACTTGGGTACATCTTTCAGCACCTTAAGGCTCTTGGGGCCTGGAATCCTGGTTACAAGCTTCGGTGCATCCGGGTAGGACAGCTTGGCAAGTTCCAATTCTGAAATCATGGATTAATACCTCCATCTTTTGAAATATATGAAAAATATCAAAGAACATCTAAAGTGGTATACTCTAGTCCCAGTGATTTAGCTACGGGCGCGTATACCAGCTTGCCTTTGTAGACATTAAGGCCTTTCCTCAGTGCTTCATCTGTGCGCAGTGCTTCCTTGTAACCCATGTCCGCCAGTTTTAAAACATAAGGGAAAGTAGCATTAGTTAGAGCAAATGTTGAGCTCCTGGAAACCGCCGAAGGCATATTCGCCACACAATAATGAAGAACACCTTCAACAGTAAATACCGGGTCATCATGAGTGGTGGGGACCGAGGTCTCAAAGCATCCACCCTGGTCAACTGCCACATCCACCAGCACTGACCCCTTCCGCATTTTGGTAAGCATCTCCCTCGTCACCAGTTTCTCAGCTTTGGCTCCCGGTATTAACGTTGCTCCCACCACCAGGTCAGCTTCGGCTACGGCAGCTTCAACATTGCTCTTGTTAGAGGCTATAGTGACCAGTCTGCCGCCGAGAATGTCGGTCAGGTATCTCAACCTTTCGATGTTAATATCCAGGATAATGACACTGGCGCCCATACCTGATGCCACTCTGGCGGCATTGATACCAACTGTTCCTCCCCCGATTATTACAACATTACCGGCCCTGACCCCCGGTACACCGCCTAACAAAACCCCGCTGCCGCCATTGTCTCTTTGTAGATAACAGGCTCCAACCTGGACAGCCAGCTTGCCGGCAATTTCACTCATCGGTTCCAGTAACGGTAAGGAGCCATCCGGTAACTGGACTGTCTCATAGGCAATTCCTATTACCTTCTTTTCTAACAACGCTTTAGTCAGTTCCATGGCTGGGGCAAGATGTAAATAAGTAAACAGTATCTGCCCTTCGTTAAGTAAGCTCCATTCTTCCGGTAGCGGCTCTTTCACTTTAATAATCATTTCCCCTTCCCCGAATATTGCTTTAGCCGACCCTTTTACTATGGCGCCGGCGCGCAGGTACTCCTCATCTGAGATACCGCTGCCCTCGCCAGCCGCCCTTTCAACCAGCACCTTGTGACCTTTTTCGACCAATGGGCGTACGCCGGCAGGGACCAGTGCCACGCGGTATTCGTTACTCTTGATTTCTTTGGGAACACCGATAATCATGATTCGCAAAGCCTCCTGGTTTATTCTCCACACCGCCTTCTTAAAGTAAAACACTAAGGATTCGACTAATCAATGGCTTGTTTTAGCTATTTCAGACGATATACTTTATTAAGTTACTATGAAAATAGCTGTTTCCAGCTATTGACTTGTATTAGGCACCGAGGTACATTTTTAATGTCTAATCATGTAGAAGTCAGGAGATTATTCATGGAACGTAAGAATACGGCATTGGAGCGCATGCTGGCAGATTTAATCATCATCAATGGCAAAGTAATCACGGTTGATAGTAAGTTTTCAATTGCTCAAGCAGTGGCTGTAAAGAATGGTAAAATCGTAGCTGTTGGCACGAATGATGAGATAAAAACATTAGCCGGTAAGAGGACGAAAATCCTTGACCTTAAAGGTAAGACTATGCTGCCCGGCATTAACGATACTCATTGTCATATTTCTGATTGGGCATTGTCCCGACCTCCCCTGATGCTTGACATAAGATTTCCGACTGTAAAGTCGATTGCTGACATTGTCAGGATGGTGGCCGAAAAAGCCGGCAAATTGAAACCGGAAGAATGGATACTGGGAGAAGGCTGGGACGAAGGCTACCTGGCGGAATGCCTGGCTGACCCCAATCGTAAACCTATCAAAGAAGACCTGGATAAAGTTACGCCTCATAACCCCGTTGTCCTCACGGAATATTCGGGGCACCGCGCCTGGGTGAACAGCCAGGCTTTTAAAATGGCGGGAATCACCCGGGATACGCCCAACCCGGTAGGCGGCGAGATTAAAAAAGACCCCGGCACCGGTGAGCTTACCGGCCTTCTATATGAGAAGGCCAGTATGGCATTGAGAGCTGTAATTCCTCCCTGGACGGAAAAACAGCGGAAAGAAGCCTTACTCCATGCCATGGCTGAACTGAATTCTCTTGGCATAACGAGTTTTACAGATGCCGGTGTCGACCGTGAAAAGTGGGCAAGCTATAACGATACCTACAATGAGTTCTTTAATGGCGGCAAATGGACATGCAGAGTAAATATGATGCTGATGCTAGCAGGTTTTGGCAAGTCCAATCTTGAAGGAATGAAAGAAGCTTTGAAATACGTGGGGTGCCGGTATAACTTCGGTAACGAATGGTTAAAAGTGGGCGGCGCCAAGATCGTCGGTGATGGTATACCCCCGCTCAAGACCGCCTGGATGTGGGAACCATACCTCGATGGAACCTATGGAGGCCTAACGGTGGACGGCAACTCCGTAAAAGAGCAGGAGGAAAATCTGCGGGAAATGATTCGCATCTTTCACAGGAACCGGTTGCAGGTTGGCATTCATAGCTGCGGCGAGAGAACAATCGATGTTTGTACCGACCAGTATATGAAATGTATCGAAGAAGACCCCTGGGATGCCCGGCACTACATCATACACAGCGATTTCTCACGGCCCGAAACCATCAAGAAAATTGGAGAGTTCGGTAAACGGACCGGATATGAGCTGAGCTTGAACGTACAATCACCCATCAAGTGGACAATCTCAGATTTCATGGCGACTGTCGTAGGGCCGCAGAGAGCCGCTTACCACTGGCCCCTCAGGACGATGCTTGATAACGGCATCCGCGTGGCTAATAGCTCCGATGCTCCCGTTATCTATCCGGACTGGAAGCAGGGCGTTCAGTCGGCTATTTTAAGAGAATCGAAAGCAACCGGCCAGGTAAGCGGCCCGGACCAGCGCATTACCTTAGCCGAGGCAATCGCCACCTATACGATTAACGGAGCCTGGCTCGACCACCTGGAAAATATCAAAGGCTCTATCGAAGCGGGTAAACTGGCTGATTTTTGCGTCCTGGACAAAGATATATTGACCGTTGACCCGCATAATATTAAAGATATCCGCACCTTAATGACCATCGTTGGCGGGAAGATCGTCTATGACGCCGGAGCGCTCTAATTCGGATTACTGGTAGCCGACTATAACGTGCCTCTGAGCCTGGGGTCCAGGGCATCTCTCAGCCCATCCCCTACCATATTGAAACTGAAAACAACCAGCATAATCGCAATACCAGGCGCGCTGGAAAGTATCGGATTCGTCAGCAGGTACATACGCCCGTCGCTAATCATGGTGCCCCAGGCGGCTGCGGGTGGTTCAATTCCAATGCCCAGGAAACTGAGTCCGGCTTCTACTAAGATAGCCGCACCTATCTGCATAGTCACTAATACTATCAGGGGTGGCAAACAGTTAGGTAATATATGACGGAGCATAATACGTCTGTTGCCAGCTCCTAAAGAACGTGTCGCTAACACATAGTCGTTTTCTTTGACTGAAAGGACCTGGCCGCACATTAATCTGGCGTATCCCGGCAGCATCGCGATGCCAAGGGCTATCATCACGTTTCTGAGCCCACCCCCAAGCAAAGCGGCGAGGACCAGCGCCATTAAAATCATCGGGAAACACATCAGAGAGTCTATAAACCGCATGCAAATAGCATTTATCCAGCCGCTGAAATATCCTGCGATTAACCCTATTGCCATGCCAGCCGTAGCCGCGATACAGAGAGCCACCAGTCCCACCATCAGCGAGTTCCGTGCCCCATATATTATACGACTCAACGTATCTCTCCCAAGAGCGTCGGTACCCAGAAGATGCTCTCCGGAAGGTTGCTGCAAAACCTGGTCCAGTTTCTGGTCATAAGGGTCGTAAGGAGCCAGCCAGGGGGCAAAAATAGCTGATATTGCAAGTATTAGAATGATGACAACACCGAAAATCACTATCCCCCGGCCTAATAATACTCTCCTGATATAGGTAAATTCGCTGAGGCGAGGTCGAGTTTCATGTGTAATTGTGTTCAACATGTTCATTTTTCCTGGTTCGTTCCGGTTATCCATACCTTATTCTGGGGTCAAGCCAGCCGTAGGAAATGTCAACTATCAAATTCGTCAGCAGTACTACTACCGCGATGATTAGAACAAAACCCTGTACCACCGGGTAATCCTGGACAAACACTGCGTTTACCACCAGCCGGCTCATGCCGGGAATATTAAAAACATTCTCTATAAGCACTGAACCGCCAACGATGAAGCTGAAGGACATGCCCAGCAGGGTGACAATCGGGATAAGGCCATTTTTGATGCCGTGTTTCATTATTACCAGCCGCTCTTTCAGGCCCTTGGCCCAGGCGGTCCGGATATAGTCCTGCCGCATGACCTCAAGCATACTGGAGCGGGTCTGCCGTGTAATTGAGGAAATGGAAAAAATAGACAGGCAACAGACGGGCATAATCATCTGTTTCACACTCTTCCCGAAGTCCGCAAAGGGGGATGTATATCCCTGCACCGGAAGCCACCCGAGTTTAAGTGCAAACAAATAGATTAGCATAATACCCAGCCAGAAAACGGGAACAGTTATCCCGGCATTGGCAAGAATCGTTACCAGAGTATCTACCCACTTGCCGCGCCGCACTGCGCAAACCACACCTGCCGGTATGCCTATAATGGTACTGATAATTAAAGCTATCAAGCTTAATTGAAAGGTTATAGGCAATCTCCTGGCTATTTCTTTCATCACGGGTTCGCGCTGCACAATTGAAATTCCGAAGTCGCCACGAACAACTCCGGCAAACCAATCGATGTACTGCCTCATGAGGGGCTTATCCAGCCCAAACTGGTGCCTGAGGGCTTCTATCTCTTGGAGTGAGGTCTGCTTTAATTCACCCGAGGAGATGAAAATTAGAATCGGATCACCCGGCAGGATATGCATTGTCAAAAACACAAGCAGGGTGACTATTATGAGGACGAATACAGACTGTATTAGCCTGCGGATGATATAAGTTGTCATTGAAGTTATTTACAAGGGAGGCGAGTCTCCCGACGGACTGCGTAATCTCTCATCGGGAGACTCGATTAATCTAAATTTACTTGCTTAACCAGGTCTCGGCTGGTTGCCAGACCGCCCACGATTGCATGCTGTAGAAACCGGTGTCATGAACGTATGGCTGCACCGCGTCACCCCGGTTAATGCAGTAGAGGGGGAGGAACATGGCGTTATCATACATGTTGCGGAGTACTTTCTGCACCAGTGCAGGATCGTAGTCCTTGGCACCCATAGATGCATTTAATAGTCCTTGTAACTGGTCCGTTTTTAAAACGCTCGGGAAAAATGCAGCGTTTTGTGACCAGACAAAGTCTATCCCCTGGTTGATATTCGCTGCGCTGAATCCATTCGCACAAGCGAGGAGAGCATCGTTCCAGCCTCCCATAACGTACTGCACAAAACTGGCGAAGTCCACCCAGTCCAGCTGGGCATCGATACCTACCTTACTAAGGAAACCCTGCACGGCAACGGTCGCCTCTTTATCGGTGGTGGAGCTATCCCCGATAATCTTGATCTTGAAACCGTTGGGGTATCCTGCTTCCGCCAACAGCTGCTTGGCTTTCTCGGGGTTATAAGCACGTGCCGGCAGGTCTTTGATGTAGGCGGATGCGTCCGGAGGAGCAAACTGAAAAGTAGGTGTCCAGAAGCCAAAGCCCCTGGCCTTTACTATCGCATCCCTGTCAATAGCGTAGTCTATCGCCTGGCGGACCTTGGGATTGGCTAAAATCGAGCCTGGGTTCTTACTATCGGGTATAAGAGTTATAGCCCCGGTATAAGATTTGAGTATTTCGTAACCCTTCTGCTGCAGGTCATACAGCACTTTTGCTACGTCTCCACCGACGGCGTCCGCTTCACCTGCTTCAAAAGAAGCTGATGCCGTCAGCGGGTCAATGATGAAATGTGCTTCTATTGCATCGAGATAAGGCTTGCTCTTTTGCCAATAATTTTCGAACTTAGACATTTTCAAAACGACGTCACGCTCGAAACTGGCGAACTTGAAGGGCCCGGTCCCGACTGGGTTCCAGCGAAGTCCTTCTTTTCCTCCCTTATCGAAGGCCTCCTTTGAAACCATCAATATTGACCCTATCGTAGGAAGAAATGTGTTTGAATATTGTTTCAGATTAATCTTAATGGTGTAGTCGTCAATAAGGTCTACGGAGCTAATATCCTTGACATTGGCTAACTTGGCATTAAGAAACTGGTCCAGGTTCCACTTTGCCACCGCACCGTTGAAGTCTGACCCATCATGAAACTTGACACCTTTCCTCAGGGTAAACGTAGCAGATTTCAGGTCCGGGGCAATGACCCATTCGGTTGCCAGCTTCGGTATGACAACCCCTTTATAGTCAACATCCACAAGACCTTCCAGCATAGCACACGCATAAAGACCGAGCGGAGGCCCCGGTTCCGCTAACCAGCCGATAGTGCTAGAAGGCGACCGCGGGTCGATATATCTGAACGTGCCGCCATATTTTGGTGTTGAAACTGGCGCTGGTGACGGTGCCGGAGCAGGTGCTGGAGTTGGAGCTGGCGCCGGCGTTGGGGTAGGTGTGGACTTGGCACAACTGGTGATTAACAAGGCGCATATTAGAAGGATGATCAGACATAAATATAGTTTTTTCATACTCCCCTCCTTAGGATTTATATTTCAAAATCAGGTTTAGCGCTTGATGTTGTTAAATGGGTTTTAAGAAACAACACTTCCTCACAACAGATGGCGCACTTACACCTAATTGTTTCTTCTTCAGTTAAGCATCAGGGATATGGACAGTCAATGGCTCATTTCAGCTACTTTTTGAAAAAAGGAATGTAATATTCTATTGGCGTGGAGCAGTGAGATGTTCTGTTGAGTGCGGATCACTAGGGTGTAGTAATGTTATTGGAGGTTAAAAAGAGAGTTCTCTATGTAAGGCAATCCTCTATCGGGAGCCAGACTCTATTTAAGATAGCAGGCTGTCGGTATATTTCATGAGGTTAGCCAGCTGTGTCCGGTTATTTAGTCCTGTCTTCTCGAAAACACTTTTTAGATGATTTTGGACGGTATAGGGACTGATACAAAGTTTCTCGGCAATTTGCTTATTGCTCAGCCCTATCGCAGCGTATTGTGCAATGATTTCTTCCCGCTCGCTTAACTTTCGTTGTTTGGTCAAATACTCCTCTACGCACTCACCGTATCCAGTTAATTCACTTAAGAAAATAATGAATCGCAGTACTGGTAGTTCCGGTGAGGGTGAGATGATTGGGAAGTATTGTAAGTAATACCTCTTATTGTGTTTAACATTAATAATCCTGTTGCTAGAGCTTTGTAGCGGACTGTTTTGTTCGAGCGGCCGCGTAAGATTCTTACAGTCCTGTACGATAACCTGAGGAATCGATATTTCTGCGCTCGCACTATCATATAATTCTTTCTCGTTCTTCCCATTTAATAGTTGGCAAAAGAGTTTGGCCTTGGAATTATAAAATATAGGCCGTAATTCGGAATCTAAAAGAATAATCCCCTCCGAATGAGATTCCATCCATTGTTCCAATAATGTACGCTCATCGTTAATTTTAATAAACCTGTTGGCCGTCTCGAAAATATTAATAAGAAATGGCACTAATAATGAAGCCTTCTGGGTATCTTTTTTCTCGAAGTTTGGATGCTCTTTAAATCGCTGCAGGGATATCGCTCCAAATACATTATCCTTGGAGTAAAGCCGAATGATTAATTCTCCTAGCAGGTTCTGCGGCCGGAGGAAAGAATTATAATATTCAAGATTGATCAGTTGTGAATACGGTATCACATCATCAGTCTTAAAGACGGGGTTACTGGGCACGGGGCAAAATTGCATTTGATAGAGAGGGTCGTAGCGCCAGAAATAATCTGCGTATTGATTAAGATACTTTCTATCTTTGCATAGAACGTAGGAATTTGCGATGTTCACTCCATCATAATTGTTGTTAGCCGAGAGGAAAACCGCATCATCTGCCTCAAATGATTTAAGCATCTCGGAAAGTATGTCTTTGGTGTTCCCACCGTTTTTCAGAGATGAGACGCAAGAGTTTACCAGATTGAGCATATTATTTAAATCGTTATCATCGAGTGTATACATAAGGGCATTTACCCATTTTAGGATAAAAATTTACTTTAGAATTACGAATCATTGATGTACATAAATATATATATCAAAGACTCATATAATGTCAAGCGGTTATAAGGGGCTGAAACTATCAGGGGGAGACATTGACACAATCCATCACTTGTCATCCAACAAGATGACTTTTTGTTACACAATGAAGCTTGCGCCGGCACTTTCAAAGGGGTATATTTTTATTGTTCTCCAGGACTTTCTTAAATAAGTGTCTCAAGTGTGATACCTGCAGCGAAATTGGCAATAGCATCCTTCTCTAATGGTTGCTATAATCTTCTTATATAAGTAAATTAAATTCAGGAGGAATAAATTGCCAAACTTGAAATATGCCGACCGCATTATCACGGATACCGGCTTCGAGTCAACCCATGTGATGAAGGTTGATCAAAACCGCCTTAAGGACTTCTTTTCCGTAGATTGCACCTGGTTCTGGCGCAGCAACCCCAACCAGATTGTTGAAGGGACCCAGATTAGTGACGGCAACCAGGTCATCGGTCTGGTAGGTGCCGATCCGGAAAACCCGTTCAGCCTCGCCGGAGAAATTACTATCTGGATTGATGGGAAAAAGAATCTCCTTAATAAGAGCAGCCTGATCTTCGTCCCCGCGGGCGTTTCTTGCGGACCGATTCAAATTAATCATATGGAACATCCTATTTTTCACACTACTATTTCTATTCGCCCTGACCGGTCAGCCGCTAAGGTGGAGAGAGAGCCATCCTTACCCCGGTACACTATCATCTCCGAGACCAAGGAGAAAGCCGTAACACCTCCTCCAAATCAGACTATGAAAGGGGCACGTCTTCTCCACATTGAAGATGATATGGCTAAAGGCTCATTCTACGTCGATTTTGTCTGGTTATACGAAGGCTACGGGCAAGCCCCTATGGAAGTCCACGATCATGAATGGGAAGAACTCATTGCTATGACGGGATGTGATCCGGAGCACCCCTACGATGTCGGCGGCACTTTCAGCGTCGATTTGGCAGGCGAAACTCACATGATTAAGAAAAGTACTCTGGTCTGTATTCCTGCCCACGTGATGCATTGTCCCTGGAAATTCATCGAGATTAAAAAACCCACTCTGGCTTTTACCGCCAGTCCATCCGGCATGTATTACAGCTCAGAAAAGAAACAATGGTAATTCCCAAAATGGGTGGTCATCCTCCCACCCATTTCTTTCCATCTCTTGACTCAGCTGAACTTAAGAGGGCTAACAAGAGAGAGCAGGGTTTTTCACTATTGCCAGCAAGTGTCAAGCTGCCAGCGGTCACCCTCTCGGATGAACACGTAACGCGGGCAGCGGGCAGATTGTTTAAAGACATTGGCGCCATCTGGCTTAACATCATCTTGATTGATTCTTTGAGTTCGGGGGCTAGCAGTTCGGTTAGATCAAGATTCATAGATTTCCTCCAAAATGTTTGAAAAGCTAGTCCTAACAGCCTTGCGTGCTTCTAAAAATAATGTCATCTTGGATTTCCGGAGAAAGCATTACAAAGTAAGCGCTGAAGCCGCCTACTCTAACCACCAGGTCCCGGTGTTTGTCAGGATGCGCTTTGGCATCGAGTAATTCCTCGGTATCCACCAGGTTATATTGAATGTGCTGCCCGCCGTTTCTGAAAAACGTATCAGTGAGGACAGCCAGTTTTTCCCGGCTTTCCGGGCTCTGCATAACAGTACCGGAAAACTTCTGGTTCAGACATGAAGCATAGGACTCTTTAAAACCTGCTTTAAGGACTGACCTGATTACGCCGGTAGGTCCAAGCTTATCCATTCCCCGCATCGGTGATATCGAGCCATCATTCAACGGTTCCTTTGATTTACGCCCGTTGGGGAGTGCGCCTACACCCAAACCTCCAAAATAATGCCAGGATAGTCCTTCACGGGAGATTTTACAGGGCACATCAAAGGGGTTTTTATATGACATGATGACACTTCCGGAGAACATGCCTACGTCACGGACCATCAAATCCGCTTCATCGATATCATTGCCGAACTTGGGAGCTGCCAGGCACATCTGTCTTATTTCCTCGCCTCCCGCACCCTCGAAGTTGGTATCAAGAGCCTTCATGAGCTCGTCCATGGTCAATTTTTTCTCATCGAATACCAGTTTCTTGACGGCTGTGAGAGAATCTGCCGTGTCTACGATTGCCCGGTCACTGATACCATAGCTATGGTCCGAGTCCGTAATAAGAATATCCTGCCCTTTCTCCAGGCAACCGGGTCCTGTAATACAGGAATTAAACGGAAAACGCAGGTACTGCGGCTCAACGCTCTGGGCCAGAGTGCCGAGCCATAAGACCCGGTTAACAATGTATTTGTATTGCTTCTGAAATGCATTATACAAATCTTTAAAAGTCTTGAAATTTCGTGGATCGCCGACATCGATACCGACCTTCTTGCCGGTTATTTGCGATACTCCCCGGTGAAGCGTGAGATCAAGGAAAAGCGCTACGTTAACCGCCCCCTTTCCTTCACTGCCGTTGTGGTCTATTTTGGTCGGAAGAATGGGGGTCACGCAACCCTGGCCGTACCAGTTTCTCGCATCTTCAATGGGCGTTCCGTCATTTACAAAACTCGCGACAACATGATCGCTGTTTTCAAAGAGAGGGATGCCGCCTTTTGTCTTTAAATTGGTTTCTAACGCTTTAAGCAGCAACCGGCGGGGTGTTTGCGAGTTCCAATTGAGCAGAACAGTCGGCGATGATAGTTTGATTAAACCTATCATATGGAGAACGAGATAGCTTAATGCATTCGTGGCGTCTTTCCCATTGCTGTCTACGCCACCGATATTTATACTATTGATGCTATAACTGAATTGGTGGGTTTCCTGTTGCGTTTTACCGACCGGGACAACCACTTTCATACCCCAGAGCGTTAACGCGCTTCCAAGAAGGTCCGCGGCTCTTTCCAGCGTTAACCGCCCCGCTTGAATGTCCTTTTCAAAATACGGCTTCAGGTACTGGTCGATTCTGCCGATTAATAGAGGATACATCGCCTCCAGTCCTCTGCCGACTATGATGAAGTTCATACACTGGAGAGCCTCATGGAATGATCGCGCCGGGTTCGCCGGCACGCGTTCACAAATATCAGCAATTTCGATTAGCTCGCTCCGTCTTTCAAGATTAGACTCTTTATCAGCCTTGCGGCGTGCCAGTTCAGCGTATCTGTAAGCATAATGAACCATTGCCTCGCAAACGATAATTGCAGACTCCCAGAAATAGAATTTATTTATATCAGTTTCTTTCATTTCTTTAAATCGTTGGATACCGGCTTCAGCTTCTTCAATCAGACCCCGCATGCCTTTCGAAAGCACTTTCTCCCACATCGCTTTACACGTGATACCCGGAAAGTAACCGGAATCCGGAGTAGGGTCGCTGCCTTTTGCGTCCGTGATGTCCTGTGCCCAAGTGCCAACCACAGAATTCCAGACATTTTTGACGTGATCCGGAGCCGTCTTCCCGGCAAAATATCGGGAGCATTCCCTTAAAATATTTTTTTCCTCTTTTGGATTTTTTCCCTGAAACACCATCCATCGGCTCAGGCTATCCCCCTCGCTCCAGAGTCCTGCGACAGAGTCTCCGGTTTCATCCACAAACACCGGCGCCCCGATGAGATGTTCCGTTTCCCTGCCCACTATGATGTCAAAATCGTAGATAGATATTGGGACACTTTCAAGTACTTTCTTGAACAGTTTAGCCCGGCGGAGTTCGATGTCTTCACCCTCCGTTTCCTTCCAAGATTCCATCGCCAGCCTGGCCCGGTCAACGGATATCAATCTGGGGGCGCTGAACATAGCGTCTTTCAGCTGAAAGAGACGCTTGCTTAGTTTTAAATCGTCAATCATTTTTAATAACGCTTCATCGGTATTTGATTTTGTAACCATGATTACCTCCACTCGAATTAACCACGATGCGCACGGTCTTCTTCTTATTTAATATAAATCATCTAGATATCGTACATATTATACCACCAGCTTCGAATTCCTTTTTAACTGATTCCACATCTTCCGGTTCAGGTGAAAGAACATCTGGTAAAGGGTATTTCCTATCTAAAGATTCATATTTCCCTTTCCCCAGGCGGTGATATGGCATTAATTCAATACGTGGGGCATTATTTCCCAATCCGTGTAAAAAATCTGCCGTCTCCTTGATGTTTTGCATGTCATCATTAATACCCGGAATCAAAGGCATCCGGAAAAGCATTTCTACGCCGATTGCGGCTGCAATTCTTGCGTTGGTAAGTATAAGGGTGTTTGGTTTACCGATATATTTGCGATGTTTATCCGAATTCATATGTTTAAGGTCGTAGAGTATGTAATCGGTATAAGGTAGGACCTTTCTTAAAGCAGACTCGGTTGCATATCCTGATGTCTCTATGCAGGTGTGAATTCCGGCCCGGCGGCATTTTTCAAACAGGTCGTACACTAATTGAGGTTGCAGCAGGGCTTCTCCGCCAGAAACCGTTACCCCGCCGCCCGATGCCTGGTAAAACATTTTATCCCGGTTTACGGCATCGAAAATCTCTTCAGCATTCATTGGCTGGCCATAAAGAAAGAACGCTTTATAAGAACATATGGTACTGCACGCACCGCAGCCCGAACACCGCCCCCGGTCAATCCGAGGAAGCTTGCCTGATTCATAAACCAGCGCTTGATCAGGGCATACACCCGCACACTTGCCGCATTTGGTACAAAGAGCCTTAACAAACCCTACTTCTGGACGTGGGGAAATACATTCGGGGTTGCTGCACCACTGGCATTCAAGGCCGCACCCTTTTAAGAACACTACCGTTCTTATACCCGGTCCGTCATGGATCGAGTAGCCCTGAATATTTGTAACCAGATTGGACATAAGGTGTTTTCCCGGTTATTTTTTCGCGGGTTTTTTAACGGTTTCTTCTTTTTTTACATATTTGGACGCGATGCTGGTATGGAAAAGAATCAAAGGTTTATCAACTTTTTTGAAAATAAGCGGGCAGTGGACTAACCCTGCTGGAATATAGACGCTGGCCGGCGAGGTGATAGTATGCATTTCCTGTTCTTCACCCAGGCCTATCTCAATCTCAGCAAAAAGGTCATTCATATGTTCAAAATCATAGGAAACAAAATGCAGGTACATATCGAAGTCATGGGAGTGGGGATATTCCTCCATTTTACATGGCGCCATGACCCGGGTAATCATAAATGTTACATTAGTTTTGTAATCACTATCGCCAATCCATTCCATGGTTGGCCAAGGTTCCGGTTTCGTTACTGATTTTCTAATTACATATTTGCCATATTTAGTATTGCTCACCCGCTGAAACCTCCTATCGTCATATCTTTAACATATGTAATTTTTTAGTAGCATAGTGGTAAAACCACTTTTTATAGCCGCTTATTTAAGTGAAATTTCTCCGGTTGTTAGTTTTTTGCCAGATTATCATGTGCCCTGCTTCTTTCGAAATTATTTTAACCGCATCAACAGCAAGCGGCCCAAGGTTTAATGCCTCTTCTTCCGTAATGAAACCAACAATTGTAACATAACCAATTGGGTGGCCATTTTGATCCAGTATCGGAGCAGCAATCGCATTCATACCCGGTTGAATATCTCCCAATTCCAGTGCAAATCCGTTACGCCTGCACTGTACTAATTCTCTCTGGAGCCTTTTTTTATTGAATTTTTCCGGACGACCGTAAAAATAGAGTTCCTTATTTTTAAGTAGTTCTTCCAGTTCAGTTTTAGGGAGAAAAGCCGCGATTGCTTTCCCATGAGCGCCATATGTGATTGGGGTAACATATCCGATAGGAGAGGAAATGCCAATTCCCGGTGCTCCCAAATACTCAGCAACAACATAAGTTTTATCGTCTGAAATTACTCCCAGCGTTACCGTTGCTCCAGCTTTTTTTGCGAGGTCATAAAGCACCGGTTCGACAAGACGCGGGAGACTCAAAGTTTCTAACATTTTCCCCGTGAGTGTAAGTAGCCCGGGACCAAGTACATAGCCTTTTCTGTTAGGATTCTTTTTTACAAAACCATATTCATTCAATGTATTCAAAATAGAGAAAGCTTTACTTCTATGAATACCTACTTCCTGGCAAACATCTGTAAGGCTTTTGGGATTATTCCCACTATCAGCCAGACAAAGCATTACACGGATTGCCTGTTCAACAGCGGGTACTTGATATATTTTTTTCGGCTGGTCATTAAAATCATGCATGAGAAATTCACCCTATAGAACTCAAGTTCTGTGGATAGAATATCAAAGTAAAATATCGCTGTCAAGTATGAATTCTTAAAGCATATGTAAAAAGATTCTTTAGAAATAATTATCAGGCAGAAATTTGATTGCTAGAGCTTGCCTCTGTATTAGTAGCATTAAAATATTTCGGTGAGATGGAGTTCGACTCTCGAGCCTGTCTCAGAATTCAAACCAATGTGGTAGAATTGGGACAATCAGTAGGAGGTGAGCCCGATGCCACTGCGGCCATTGAATCGTGAACAAGCCTGGCTACTACCA
>Ga0187886_1001020_pt1 | contig 27914 bp, 27 predicted proteins | sample June2016WEW_20_1_FD_133001 | JGI IMG/M metagenome (GOLD analysis project Ga0187886, IMG submission 133001) | Peatland microbial communities from SPRUCE experiment site at the Marcell Experimental Forest, Minnesota, USA - June2016WEW_20_150 | ecosystem: Environmental > Terrestrial > Soil >...
CCCCGACTACTTCAGCAAGTACCATGCCAGGGAACACCTGCTCACCTCCTACCTGATCGACCTGAACCGATACAGCCTGGCCAGGGAACAAAAGATACTGAACCGGATAGGCGCCAGGTTCACTTGCAGGACCGCCTCCTGGCGCCGCCTGGGGCAAGAAACCGGTATCTATACCGATCTAAAAAACCGCTGTTTCGCGGGTCAGCCCTTTTTTGCACCCGGTTCCCCAGAGATGAATTACCAGATGTTCAGCAGCTACCGGTCCCTTCTGTCCGGCCAGAACCTGCTGATTCTGGAGCGGGACGGCGCACCTGCCGGGTACCTGCTCTGGTTCCCGGACTACAACCAATTGCTGAAGCCCGGGGAAGTCCTGAGCCCGGAGACCATCAGAAAATACCGGTTCTACGGCCGGGCTATCGACAGGTTTATTATCACGGAGATCGGAGTGCTTCCGGAATACCAGGGCACGGGAGCGATTCTGGCGCTGTTCAAGAAATGCCTGGAGTTGACCAGGGGCCAGTACGACTGGTGTGAAACCGGATGGATTCTGGACAGCAACATCAAATCAAAGGGCTTCGGAATCAGGTGGGGAGATGCTGAATACAAGCACTACAAGATCTATGAACTAGAAGCATGATCCCCCAGCAATTCCGCGAAGCGTCCTCCATCGGCATTCAATTCTCTAAATCTCTCCGGCAGAATATACCATCCCCCGCTAAGGCAACTTTATATGAATGGCACCTATTTTTTATCATTAATTAATGGAAATTACATATTTGATGTGCTAAGTTAAGCGTAACAAATGCCGGAGGGCTGCAACATGAGCGCCAAGCTGCTCCAGGATTGCATTCAGCCATGTCTCCAAAAAAACCGGAAGCTGTGCTTTTACGCCCTGGTGGGCATTGCTAACACCTTGACCTACTTCCTGGTGTTCAACATTCTGCTCAGTCTGTTCCCTACCCAGCAGCCACTGCCAATCGTGGGATACAGCGCCATCGGGTTTTTGATCGCCAATGTTCAGAGCTACCTGCTCAACCGGAGATGGACGTTCGCAGCCGAGCATCGGCATAGCGGGTGCGACAGTAGTACTCGGGAGCAGATCTTGTTGTATTCTCTGATCGCTCTGATCGCCCTGATCATCAACAGCCTGTGCTTTTATGGGCTTCAGCATCTCCTGGCGGCTTTTTCCGGAAACAGGCTGTGGTTGAATGCAGAGAGCTTTTTTGCCGGATCGCTGGGAACGGTCTGGAGCTACCTCGGGTATCAGAACATCGTCTTTGCCCGATCTGGCGATATCCAAGCCCTGGCCCAGGACGCGGAATGCCTGCACAGGACCAGCATAAATGAGCAGCCGGAAATCACTCTCGTGATCCCCATCTTCGATGAAGCTATGAGCATCAGACAATCACTCGTAGAAATGGTTGCCTGGCAGCAGCAGAGGCGGTTGAGCCTGGAGGTGATCATCGTCGATGACGGGAGCACCGACCAGCCATCCAGTTCTGTTCAGGAGTTCTACGGGCAGATGCCCTACCTTTCCCACTACCGTTTCCGGCAGAACTGGGGCAAGGGTGGGGCCGTGCGCTATGGCCTGAGTATCGCCAGGGGAAAACAGGTGTTCTTCACCGACACCGACCTGGCCTTTCCCCTCGACCAACTATCCGATCTGCAAACAGCCCTGGAACAGGGGGCCGATATAGCCGTTGGCTGCAGTCGGTACACGCATCAACCGCTGCACCGCAGAATGATCAGCGCCCTTTCCCAACAGATCATCTCCCTGCCAAGGCTGACCAGGGTGACGGACACCCAGTGCGGGTTCAAGGGGTTCACCCCGGAAGCGCTCCAGGTGATCCTACCGCAGACCCGGTGCACCAATTTTGCCTTTGATGTGGAAATACTGGCGGCAGCCCAGGAGCACCATTTACAGATTGCCGAAGTGCCCGTGCAATACACTCACCAGAAAGGTTCCTCCGTACATGTGAAGCACGCCATCCAGGCCCTGTTCAGTCTATTGCAATTCCGCTATCAATTATGGAAGAGTACCCTGCCAGCGCCTCAACCTGGCACCGGCTTTTCTGATTGGGCTGTCAGTATCATTCTGTTTATTCTGGCCCTGGGAGTCCGGCTACCCTATCTCTACGATGTGCCCAACTTTAGCGATGAGTGGGGCGAAGTGCTGATCGGGTATAAGATTGCCTTGGGCCAGGTCTGGCCACTCCACAACGCCGCTCACGATATCGGCACTCTCTATAACTACCTGCTGGCCGGACTGTTCACCCTGTTCGGGTCAAACATCTTTCTGCCCAGGCTGTTCGTGGCCATTCTCAGCGCCGCCACAGTGGTGCTCACCTACTGGATCGCCAGACAGTGGGCCCCCCGGCTCGTCGCCGCCACAGCCGCCCTGCTGTTGGCCGGCAACGCCACCCACATCCTGGTCACCCACATGGCCTGGTCCAACGACACCACCCCCTTTTTTGTAGCCCTGGCCATACTGGTCTCTGTGAAGGCCGCCGGCCAGAGCAGGCCCGGTTGGTTCGCCGTTGCCGGCCTGATGTGGGCGCTGGCCTTGCAGACTCATTCCTCGGCGCTGGCGCTGCTGCCCGGCGTTTTTATCTACTTTCTGTGCTCACTGGGGTGGCGCTCTTTCTCCAGAGACGTCCGTTTCTGGTCTGCCACGGGAGCTTTTCTGATCGGCTACAGCAACATGATTATCAACAACATCGTCATTCCACTGGATTCGTGGACCTGGGTGCACCGCCAAGGCTATGCCTTCGCCGGCCACCCCTCGCCCCGGCTGTTCATCAGCGACCTGTGGAGCATGCTCAACGAGTTGGGCCGGTCTCTGGCGAGCCTGCCACCCAACCACGGCCTACCCTGGTGGATCGGTATCGTTGTAATAATCACCCTAGCGGCCGGTTTGCTTAATGGCACAGTTCAACTCTGGAGGCGGCGCGGCGGCCCGCTCCTGCCGGCAGTCCTGATCTCGGCGCTGCTGCTGATGCCGGTGTTCGACCATAATTTCAGCTTCATGGTATCCTCACAATACATCGCTTGTTTGTTCCCGCCCTGCTTCGTGACCATCGCCATCGGGTTCAATGACTGGTTGGGCAAGCTGATAGCGCTACCCTTCTGGGAGTCACCGATGCATCCGGCCTGGGCACGCCGCGTCGGGGTGAGCATGATCGCGGTCGCCGCCCTGCTCCTGTTCTTCATGTTACCCCTGCAGAACTTCTACGTTTATGCAGCCGCACAGGTGGAGTCAGGCAATGACAACTCAGCCGCCTTCGAAACTGCGCAGGAACTGGCCACCAGGGATGACGCCCAGTGGCCGGTGCTGGTCGATGCCGGAGCCGCTCAGTCCGGCGCCCTGTCACAGATGCTTGCCCTGGAAGGCTTGACGAGCAAAATGATCGTAGGCCAGAAGCCCGCTACCATCCCGGCAGCCCTGGCCGGGAAATTAAAAACCAGCCTGGCCAACCTGTTCAACAAAAACAGGGTGACATTGTCCGCTCAGGACTTCAACCAGTGGGGCCACATCATTCTACAGCAGGGGGCAAAAGCCTGGTACCTGCTGACTCCGGAGGACGCCGACAGGTTGACCCAGCATTTTCACCTCAGCTGGCAGAACAATAAGATCGTCAAGGGAGCGGCCGGTAAGCCAGCCTATTTCATCGGACAGATCGTAGCCGGCCAGAGAACCGCGGTCAGTCTTAAAGCGCTGCTGCCGTAGCCAGAACACCCCCATATCCTTAAAGAACATAAAATAATAGTGCCCCGGCCAACAAAAGACCGGGGCACTGCGTTTCGTCGAGCAAAAGCGTTATTTCTTTGGGGCTTCGTGGCCATGAGGGCACTCTTTGTCAATAGCCGGTGAGCACCCAGGGTTCTTCTTCTCCCATTCCTGTTTTTTCTTGAGATCCTCATCAACTTTCTTGACGTCCGCACATTGATCTTTTCCGCAGGACATTGATAACACCTCCCTATTATTTTTACCGCTAAAGCTGTTTTTCATTCAAACTCCCAGTGTCAACAACGCCAAAGAAGATCGATCATATAGGATCATTTCAGCTTCCTCAGATCACCTCCTTGATTTTTTAATTTACAGGCTTTTTCATCATCTATCTCCTCGTTATAGGAGATCTGTTTCTTCTATAATTATTCCAAAGTGAAATAGAAGGTAGCGCCTTTTTCGATAGCGCCCTCCGCCCAGACCTGTCCGCCGTGACGGTGAATGATGCGCTGGATAATCGCCAATCCGATGCCGTTCCCGGGAAACTCGTCCACTGCATGCAGGCGCTGGAAGGTGCCAAACAGCTTATCGGTGTATTTCATGTCAAATCCGGCCCCGTCATCACGAACGAAAAAGACCTGTTTTCCCTCGTGACCGGTACTGCCGAACTCTATTGTGGCTTGCGGGTGTTTACCAGTAAATTTCCAGGCATTATTGATCAGGTTTTCTAGAACCGACTGCAGTAGCACCTTGTCTCCATATGCTTTAATTCCGGGGGCGATGATGAAGTCTACCTGTCTTTCCGGCACTCTGCCGTGCAACTCCGTCGCCAGGTTTTCAGCCATAGCGCTCATATCGACCTCTTCGCGGTTTAGCTCTTTGCGGGACATCCGGGAGAGATTGAGCAGGCCATCAATCAGGTTGCCCATGCGATTGCACTCGGAGCGGATGATCTGCAGGTATTCCTTGCCTGTCTCGTCCAGCTTGTCCTGGTATCTATTAAGGATAATATTGCTGAACCCGTTGATGCTCCGCAGGGGGGAGCGCAGGTCGTGCGAGACAGAGTAGCTGAAGGATTCCAACTCCTTGTTGATATGGGTAAGTTCTTCAGCGCGGCGAATGAGATCCATGTTAAGTTTTCTGATCTCTTCTTCTGCCTGCCTGCGCTCAGTGACGTCATCAAACACGAGTAGCAGGTGCGGCTCTCCGCCGGAGTTAAACCTGCCTAGCCTGTGATCTAACCAGAGCTCTTTTCCAAAGATGGTTTTGATGTGTATCTGTTTACGTTCTGTAATCCCGGTTTCCAGCACTCGCTGGGCCATGTCTAACAATCCCGTTTGCTTCCACGATTCGAGAAGGTTAAAATTCTGCTGCAGGATCTGCTCTTTCGTTCCCCCGCAGATCTCTGCGCTCGCATCGTTTGCAAAAACACATTGCCCTGAGGAATCAAAAGTGTTGATGCCTTGCGGCGATGATTCCAGTATTCTCTGGTTGAATTCCAGGGCTTCAGCAATCTTTCGTTCCATTTCTTTAAACTCGGCCATGTCGTTGGTTAGTCCAATGAAGCCTTTCACTATTCCATGCTCATCGATATCGGGAACATAAAGACCATAGATGAAACGTGTCCCGCCATCTTTATAAGGCAACTCCAGCTCGAATGCTACCCTTTCTCCGGATAAAGCTGTCTCCATATATCCCTGTACTTCGTGGTAGGCCTCTTCGCCGATCACTTCCCAGGTATATTTGCCCAGCAGATCTTGCATTGGATGGCCAAACCAGGCCTCATAAGCCTTATTAACGAACACGTAGCGCAACTGTGAATCTAGATATGAGACACAAGAAGGCAGGGAGTCTACGATCAACCTGAGCTGGTTTTCATGCTCATCCTCTGCTCGCTTTTTTACGGTCATGTCTCTGCATACTGTTGCAAATCTTCCTTTTTGGGGGGAAAAGGCGGATATGCTAAAATGCTTTTTCATCGGCGGAAAATAGGTCTCGAACGATGCCGGATCTCCGGTGGAAGCTACTTTTGCATAAGTATCCAGATAGGGCGCCTCCCCGGTACCGTACAGCTCGGAAGCCTTTTTGCCCACAGCCCAATCTTTCTTCAGGTCCATAATCCGCTCATATGCAGGATTTACATCCATTATTAGATAATCGATCGGTTTTCCGGTCTTGTCATAAATGATTTCGTGAAGGGCAAGCCCCTCGGTCATAGAAAAATACAAGGCAGAGAGCCTCTCTTTACTCTCCTGGAGCTCCTTCTCTGCCTGTTTATGCTCAGCTTCTATCTGTTTCTGTTCTGTTATATCTTTAAAGGTTGCCACCGCTCCGGTGATGCCGCCCAGATCGTCAAACAGGGGAACGGCATTCCATAATGAGGTCTTATGGGTCCCGTCGTCCCAAACAAACTCCATTTCAAAATCCTTGACCTCGATACCTTTCCAGGCAGCCAACTGCATAGGCATCTCTTCGGGCGTCAATTCCTTGCCTTGATGGTAGAGCTTGAGCGCCGGAGGGTTGATCCCCGAATGGGACAGGCTATCCCAGGGATGGATTCTCAGAAAATCGGCCGCCACAGGATTATGCCGGATATTCGTGCAGGTGACATCGGTGGCAATGGAAACACCGGCGGGCATTGTATTCATTACCGCGGTTAAAAAGTGATCTGTTAAGCCTTTTGCTTCATCGAGATGTACCATAGCCTCGTGTTTACGATTTTCTGGGTCATCCATCCGGCTTGTTTCCTCCTTTCTGGTGTTATCCAAATAGAAGTAATTCGCTAAAATCAAAATCAATTCCTGTATTTAGTGATTTTCGCGATATCGCTTCATTTACCATGCTCCAAAGTCTCTGCATATTCCCTGGCTAAGGATCTTTGAAAGAGACCGTGGAGAGACGGGTGTTTCTGCTATTCTGCAGCTTATCCTGGTACATCAAGCCTTCAGCATCCCGGAGAACAAGATCGAACTCTTGATCAATACGCTCTCTTGTAGCAACCCCCCAGGCAAAACTGACGGGCATTGATTCTTTTTCTGTTTTCTTGCAGGCTTCTCTCAGCTGGTTGCAGATCCTCTCGGCATTGTCTTGATCCGTTTGAGGTAGCAGAACCGCAAATTCATCGCCTCCCCAGCGACAGATTATATCTTCCTTGCGGCAGTTCTCCTTAAGGATGTTAGCGGCATGGATCAGTAGTTCGTCCCCCGCCAGATGGCCAAGGGTGTCGTTGACCAGCTTCAATCCATTGACATCACCCATAATTATACTTAATGGCAACTGCCTTTTCGTATTCAGACGCTTGCGTTCTTCCTCGAAGAAAGACCGGTTGTAGATTCCCGTCAAGATATCATGGAAGCATAAATATCTTAGGTGCTCCTCTAATTGCTTGTGCTCAGTGATGTTGTGTATAACCGCGATAACCTGATCGTCGAGCAACGGTAGGAAACGCGCTTCGAAGAATTTTCTTTCTCCGTTGATGCTCAGGTTGTATTCGATCATTACCAGTGATCGTGTTTGTAGGACCCGATCAATCGCCTGCTGAAATTGCTGGCCTATTCTTTTGGAAACATCCTGAACGCGCTTTCCGAGCAAGTTCACTATGGGCAGGTATAAATCAGCAGAGTCCCCCGCCAGTAATTCCTGGAAGGTGCCATCTGCTTTTAATCTGAAATAGAGATCCGGAATGGCCTGAAAAACTGCCTGGAGTTCCGCAGCTTTTTGGGATAGCGCTTCTTCTGCCTGCTTGCGTTCCTGGCGCACTACAACCTCGCGCAGTTCCCGCTCGATGGCCAGATTGAGCCTGGTCAGGTTATCTTTGAGCAGGTAGTCGTGGGCGCCCGCTTTCATGGCTGACACCGCCACATCCTCACCGATCTTCCCGGACACAATGATGAAGGGAAGGTCGAGGCCTCTGTCTTTCATCAGCTTGAGAGCTTCCAACCCGCCAAAATGCGGCATGACGTAATCGGCGATGATCAGATCCCATTCCTGTTTTTCCAGGGCGCTTGCCATCGCTTCATAGGTCTCGACCAGTTCATGAAAAGGATCGTAGCCTCCCTGCTCCAGTTCATGGATCAGGAGTTTGGCATCGTACTCTGAATCCTCTACTAACAGAACCCTCAAGGATTTATTCATCATTTAATCCCTCACAGTCAGTGGGGTAGCCTTCAGACAATCCCAGGATGCCGAAAAAACCGGTACTCTGGGTGCTTTTACCTGGATCGTGATTTAATGGAACAGACAGCAAAACTTGGATGATATCGATCAACGGACAGGGCCGCAGCATGTTATTGTGCTGCCTGGGGTATTAGTGGTGGTAGCTATCGGATAAAATCAGTTTGCCAAGCCTGGCGCCCACTACCTTTATTGCTTCCAGTTCGTTCTCTTCCGGTACATAAAGTAAATTGGCGGTTTCTTCAGGGAGTTCCCAGCCCATCTCCTTGAGAACATCAGCCACTTCCCTGGCTCCCTGCCCGCCCCAGCCATAGGATCCGAAGGCAAAGCCGATCCTTTTCTTCGGACGTAGACCTTTGATATAGGTGAGAAAGGCGCCCATGGTCGGAAGCATGCCGTTGTTGAGCGTGGGAGTTCCCAACAGCACCAGTTTGGATTCCAGCAGATCCGGGACTATTTCGGAGATGTGGCTGGTCTGCAAAAACCTCATCGTTACCGGAATACCTGCTTCCTCCAGTCCGGACTGCAGAGCCAGGGCTATCTTCTGGGTAGATCCCCACATAGTGTCATAGACGATCAATGCCTTGGCAACGGACTCGTTGGCTGCCCATCTGCGGTAGCACTCAATAATCTGGGGCAAGTAACTGCGCCAGACAACACCATGGCTTGGACCAACCATATCTATATCCAGCTGGGAAACCGCCTCCAAAGCCTTCTGCACCTGCTCGCCGTAAGGGAAGACTATGTTGGCGTAATACTTGGCTGCTTCCTCACGGACGATGTCCCAACCGATCTCGTCATCGTAGCGGGCGGCACTGGCGATATGCTGTCCGAAGGCGTCGTTGGAAAGCAGCAACTTCTGCTCCGGGAGATAGGTGACCATGTTGTCAGGCCAGTGCACCATGGGGGTGTGCACGAATTTCAGGGTGCGGGAACCGATGTTAAACTCATCACCGGAGTTGACCAGAATATATTCCCAATCCTGCTTATAGTGGCGCTCCAGCCCCTTTTTGGCTTTGGGGGAAGTGATGATTTTGGCTTTGGGAACTGCTTTCATTACAGCGGGCATGCTGCCGGAGTGATCCATTTCTACATGATTAACCAGCAGGTAATCGATCCGGCTCGGGTCGATCAGATCGCCGATCCGGCTCAGCATCTCATCGGCCAGGTAATGCTTGACTGTATCGACCAGAACAATCTTTTCATCAAGAATCAAGTAGGCGTTATAGGTTGAGCCGCGGGGTGTCTGGTAGCCGTGAAAGTAACGCAGGTTCCAGTCGATACCGCCAACCCAGTAGACATTTGGTTTGATTTCAATCGGTTTCATAATGCATTCCTCCTGGAGACACATCTGAACTCCTTAATCTTCCAAATCTTTTTACCTTCTGGCATACTCATCGGCATCCAACTCAACCTTGGCGTACCTGCGTTTAAGAGCTGTCCCAGTCTTGTTATAGGCAAAGACGGGGACTAATCTGCCCTGCGTCAAGCCCTTTGCAGCCTGATAGTCCACTCCTGTAGCGCCTTTAAGAGTTTGCTGATACCATCCCGGAACATCCCGTCTGTTAATTTCCCCGTTTCATCAAACTTGGAGGCCGCTCCTGAGATCAAGACCTCGGGGCTGTTAACGGGATGCATGTTCAAAATAACACAGACCTGGCGCAGGTGATACTGCGCCCGGGCCGATCCGAAATAACCGGTGGATGCCCCCATGATGGCCAGCGGCTTGCCAATCAGGGGAGACTGGCCAGGCGGGCGCGAGGCCCAGTCAATGGCGTTTTTAAGCACTCCCGGGGTGGAATAATTGTATTCCGGGGTGGCGATCAGCAGGGCGTCGGCAGCAGCAATACGCTCTTTGAACTCTTGCACCGCCACCGGAACCCCCTCCCTCTCCACATCCTCACTAAACAAAGGAATTGGAGCCAGATCGAAGATCTCCAGTGTCATGCCCGGAGGCAGCAATTCCTGGGCCACCCGCAAAGCTGCCCGATTATAAGAATCCTTGCGCAAGCTACCGGCAAAACCCAATACTCTAACATCACGGCCGGTGTCTGCCATTTCTATTCCTCCACTTCATGATTTAGATAGCTATTTTCGACTTCAGAAGCAAAGAACATGCCAACTGTTGCTGCATTATTTTAGGATGATTTCCAGAGGCCATGAATATTGCAAAAGATTCTCGCCTGGGAAACTTCGCCGCAGGAACAGAACTTGGCTTCAGGCACTGCGCCCGGCTTTAAAAATTCTCGCTCTGTAACTCCGTTAACAGTCACCTCGACCCACTCGATGTAGTGTTTTTCCTCCATTGGATGAGGCATGCTGCCAACCTTGACAACGGTTTCTCCATCCGCCGTGACGATTACGGGAACGTGCTTCTCCTTGCCGGCATCCTCGGTCTTTTCAACCAGCAGCTCCATCGGTTGCCCACAACAGACTAGTTTTCCTTGGTCAGCATGCACCACCACCACCATATTGCCACACACGTTGCACTTGTAAACCTGATTCAGTTCAGTCATCATTTTTCTCCCTCTTTTATTTGATTAAAACCGAGCTCAAGATTCTATACTCGGTCATTCTCTAGCTATGAATACTCTCATCCCCATCATCGAAGCCATTTAAACAGTGAGTCCCATCGCAAAACGGCTTGTTGTAGGATCCGCCGCAGCGGCATAGCGTGACCCGGTTCCTGGTTTCATAGCTAGTCCCGTAGGATGACTCCAGAGGAATGTTGCCCTTGAGCCAGATCGGCCCGCTTGCCTTTTTCTGCGGGTCTTCGATCAGGCTGATGGAGGGCTCGAGATCGGGCTCAATTACCTGACCGGTTTTTCTGTCCGCAATAACCAACCTTCCGGAAGGACAATCGCAGGCTTCCTGGACCGCCTGTTTTTTCGCCCCGGGATCGTCGGATCTTTGAGTCAATTGCCACACGCCCCCGCCCGGATGGCAAAAACGGGCAGCCGCACACAGTTTTTGAGCATCGGTCAATACCAACTCAGGCCCGTCGAAAGCCGTTGCCTGTTTGTAATAGGGGGCCGTAGTAGCTGTTTCAGCGCCATTAAACCGGATCTTCTCGTGAGTTCCGTCGCAAAAGGGCTTACTACCCGATTTGCCGCAGCGGCAGAGGGCGTACTGCTCTTGGTCCGGATATGTTTCGCCCTCACGCCAAGCAACGGATTCGTCCTCGTTGTCAGATACTATAATCTCCTTCTTCAGCGGCAGTTTACCCGAAACCAGGTAGGGGCCGTTTTTTGTAACCGTTACCTTAACCCCTGGTTTTTTTGGAGCAACGGCAGCGTCTTTCGAATCCTCGGACTTGAAGGCCATAATGCTCCCCCTTATTAAGTTTAGACTCAACTGAGCCGTGTTCGTTCAATAGGACTCGTAGTACGGTTTGTAATATTCGTGGGAATTGCCACAAAGAGGACAAATCTCGGGCGGTTCGGCTCCTTCATAAACGTAACCGCATTCCCGGCATTGCCATTTGATTGGAGGTTCCCGATTCAGCAATTCATCCTGCTCCAGCATTTTCAGCAGTTTCTGGAATCGTGCCGCATGCTGTTTTTCTACAGAAGCCACTCTTTTGAAGAAATCGAGAGCCTCTGCCTGACCTTCCAGCTCTGCAACTTGAGCAAAGTCCGGGTACATTTGCTGCCACTCATAGTTCTCGCCATCGATGCAAGTCTGCAGGTTTTGCCTGGAATCTCCAATTTTTTGTAGCAGTTTCAAGATAATTTCAGCATGTTCCTTTTCATTGGCCGCAGTCTCCTCGAAGAACTCCGCCAATTCCTGCCACCCTTCTTTCCTGGCTACTGAAGCAAAGAAAGTGTACTTGTTGCGCGCCTGGCTTTCGCCGGCAAAGGCCGCCCACAGATTGTCTATAGTTTTCATCAGACCACCACCTCACATGTAATTTTTGTATTATTAGCCCCCGCCCAAATACCAGTATAACCCCACACTATCTGCCTATTCTGTTTTCTGAAACTCTTCCTTGCTGGCGCCGCAAACTGGGCAAACCCATCCTTCAGGCAGTCGCTCGAATGGGGTTCCTGGATCTACCCCGTTGTCCGGGTCGCCTTTGGCCGGATCATAAACATAACCACAAACAGAGCACTCGTACTTATCCATATCCACCATCCTTTCATTGAGTTAGTTTTTTTATGTACTGTCTGACGCCGCTGATGCAGCACGGCATCTCTATGATCTGTTGTTTAGCAGACATTAATTCATCTTCAAAGCTCAACAGTAAATCAGATCGCAATCTTGGATTGCAGGACGCTCTCGGCCAGGCTGGCATATTGCTTAGCGACAAATGGCCACTTGATCTTCTCGCCCAGCCTGGCGGCCCCGCTTTCGAGCAGGTTCTTCAGCTCCGGTTCAGAGAGAATCCGGTCGAGCAGCTCGGCCAGGGCTTCCGGAGAGGCATCGGCCGCCACCAGTCCCCTCTGCCCCTGCGACAGCATTTCCAAGGCGTATGTATATGGGGTGGAGACAATCGCCCGTCCGCATCCCAGGGCATAGGCAAGAGTTCCACTGATTGCCTGATCTTTATTGGGATAGGGGCTCAGGTAGATATCGGTCATATGCAGGTAGGCACCCAGTTCCTCCTGATCCAGAAACTTGTTGATAAACTTGACATGGTCCTGAAGGCCTGAACTGTTTACAAGATCTTGCAACATCTCCCTGTACCGCTCTCCCTCCTGTTTGATTAGCATGGGGTGGGTCCTGCCCACTACCAAGTAGAGCAGGTTCTTGTTTCTATGCTTCATGATCAGTTCTTTCAGGGCCATGATCCCTATTTCAATACCTTTTCCCGGCCCGATCAAACCGAACGTGGTAACCAGTTCCCTTCCTGCAAAACCATACTCCTGTTTTAGCAACCTCCGGTCTTTTGCCGTAAAGGCGGGTACGCCGTGGTGAATAATGTACACCTTTTCCTGGGGCATCTTATAGATGCGACACAAAAGATCGGCTGAGTTTTTGGTCATGGCTACGACTGTTGCCGCTTGCCGGCACAGCTCACCCAGGACCGCACTCTGGTTGGCGCTTGGATTTGGTAGGACTGTATGGCAGACAACAACATAGGGCTTGTTAAGGTGGGCAGTGAATGCCAGCAAAAAACTCCCGTCTGCGCCGCCATAAATCCCGTACTCATGCTGGATGATCACCAGATCAATGCTGCTGTTTTTGTTTATGAGATTGGCGGCCTTGATATATTCTTCCTTATCTTGTTGATGAATGTTGTGTGTCACCTCGTCAGGATAAGCGTATGTATAGTACGGATCAGATACGGCTGCAATAGAAGTCCGCACTCCCAACCTCGTCAAGTTCTCGCTCAAATCCTTAGAGAAAGAAGCAATGCCACACTGTTTAGGCAGATACGTGCTCAGATTCAGAAAATGCACTGTCAGTCCCCCTTTTCAAAGTTACCGAACTCTATATTTGCATTGGCTATCTTGCAATGATGTTGATTGCTGGAACATAGAAATTGCAAGAATGCAGATATAGAGTAGGATAAATTAATGGCATTGCCAAAAGACCTAACCCCTCGCCAGCTAGCTTTATCACCCCCTATTTTTTAAGGTGGTAAATTGGCGCAAGAGATCCAGCCAAATGGATAGTAACTACCATCTGGTTGCTATGGGTTTGAAACAAAAGAAAAAGGAAGGATAAAGAGAAGTGATTAAGACTGTTGTGCAGGTAACGAGTCCGTAGTTTAAAAAAAAAGGAAGGTTAAAGAGAAGTGATTACAAGGAAAGGTAAATACTTGAATAAAGTGTACTACCGCTCTTATTCAATGTCAACTATAATAAATAGCCTTTTTAAATATTAAGACTGTTTCAATACCTCAGCGATCTTACGCAGCAGGATCTCGGCAGTGTAGGGCTTGGCCAGAAAGGGCAGCCCCTCTTCTTTAATGCGATCCAGGTCAGCCCGGTCATCGGTATAACCGCTGACCAGGAGAACCGGCAATGACTGGTTTTTCTGGCGCAGTAACGCCGCCAGATCAGTCCCTCTTCTATCAGGAAGGATGAGATCGCTGATCAACAGGTCAAAAGAACCTTTTTCCCGGGTGAAGACGAACTCTGCGTCAGATACATCCCTGCATGAATGAACCACATAGTTGTTGTCAGTCAACAGGTCCCTGGTCAGGTTCATGAGATCCCGCTCATCTTCCACCAGCAGTATTTTTTCCCCATGGCCGCGCAGTTGGTCTAGACGCATGGGGCTATCTTTTGTTGGGACCGGTTGGGCTTCAAATTCGAAGGCGGGCAGGAATACCCTGAAAGTGGTGCCGTGATTACGAGTGGTTGCGCTTTTTACATTGATGTAGCCGTCATGATCCTTGATGATGCCATAAACGACGGAAAGTCCAAGGCCTGTCCCCCGGCCCAGTTCTTTCGTGGTGAAGAATGGCTCGAATATGTGCGGCAAGGCCTGTTTATCAATCCCCGTACCGGTGTCGCTCACCGACAGGCAGACATATCTGCCTGGCTTAGTGTGGCCAGCCTGCTCCAGGTGTTCTTTAGAAAGGATCATGTTTTTCAGTTTAATGGTCAGGATACCGCCCTTATGCATGGCGTCCCTGGCGTTGAGCACCAGGTTGATGAGTATCTGGTCAAGGCTGGCAGCATCTGCATAGACTGTCCATAAGCCCGGCTCAAAGGAGTACTTGATTGCTACATCTTCTCCAATCAGCTGGTCCAACATTTTCAGATTATCCTGAATGATCTGGTTAAGATTGACGGGGGCTTTGAACTGTGGCTGTCTTCGTCCGAACAGGAGCAACTGACGGGTGAGGTTGGCTGATTTTTCAGTTGCCTTTCTGATATTCATAAAAGTGTCGTACACGAAACTATCCAGGGGAAAGCGTTGTGAGTGCAGATCCATGCAAGTCTGGATGATGGTCAGTTGATTGTTGAGTTCGTGCGCCACACCCCCTGCCAGCTGGCCAACTGCCTCCATCTTCTGTGCCAGGTGCAATCTCTCTTCCGTCTGCTTTCGCTCGGTGATATCGATAGTTGAGGCCAGTATGCACGGCTCATTATTTAGCCTCACTACCACAGCGGATAATAAAACAGCGCGAATCTTGCCTGTCTTTGTGCGCAACTCATATTCAAAATCATGAACCTCTCTGCCTGTTTTCAATAGCTGCATCGTCTGCAGAAGTTTTTCCGGTTTTGCCCAGAGGTTCAACTCTTCGGGCGTGCGACCGAGCACTTCTTTTCGTTTGTATCCGGTCAACTGTTCAAAGCGCTCGTTTACATCTATATATTGACCGCTACCCAGTGCTTTGATAGTTTGACTGATGGAACTCGATCTGAAGGCTTTTAAAAAGCGCTGTTCTGCCTCCATTTTCTGAGCCTGGAAAAGCTGTTGCTGCGTCTCTTTCAGGGACTGCTCCGCCTGCCTGTGTTCCCGGCGCACTACAGCCTCGCGCAGTTCCCGCTCGATGGCGAGATTGAGCCTGGTCAGGTTATCTTTGAGCAGGTAGTCGTGGGCGCCCGCTTTCATGGCTGACACCGCCACATCCTCACCGATCTTCCCGGACACAATGATGAAGGGAAGATCGAGGCCTCTATCTTTCATCAGCTTGAGAGCTTCCAACCCGCCAAAATGCGGCATGACGTAATCGGCGATGATCAGATCCCATTCCTGCTTTTCCAGGGCGCTAGCCATCGCTTCATAGGTCTCGACCCGTTCATGAACAGGATCGTAGCCTCCCTGCTCTAGTTCATAGAGCAGGAGTTTGGCATCATATTCTGAATCCTCTACGATCAGAACTCTCAAGGATTTATTCATCATCTAACTCCTCGTTATAGGAGACTCATTCAGGAGCATCCAGTATAACCCCAGTTGCTTTGCCGCAGTCATAAACTCATTGAAATCCACTGGCTTGCATACGTAGCTGTTAGCCCCCAAGTGGTAACTTTCGGCAATGTCCTTGTCCTCGGTAGATGTGGTGAGAACTACTACCGGCAGGCATTTTGTACGTTCGTCCGAACGTATTCTTCGCAGAACATCAAGGCCGTCGACTTTTGGCAGCTTTAAATCCAACAATACGATTACTGGCATAATGCTGGTGTCGCGTCCTTCGTATTTTCCGCTGCCGAACAGATAGTCCAACGCTTCAGCCCCATCTCTTGCCACCACGATATCATTGACAACGCTGCTCTCCTTGAGTGCAAGAACGGTCAGCTTTTCATCATTAGGGTTATCCTCAACTAGCAACATACTAGTTCTACTCATCTTCCGTCCCTCCTCTTCTATAATTAATTAAGAAGTGATCATGACGATTGTGCCACGACTGGGAAATGCCCGATCCTCCTATACGAGACATTTATAACAACTCTTCCGCTCATTCCCCCGCTAATTTAGAAACTAAAATAAATACTATTCTACGATTTTTCATAATATCCTGCTAATCGGTGTGATTTGAGGCATGATACCTTTATTTGTCTAATATGGGCATATTGAACGCAGTGTCGGCCAACCAGATCTGACACTGTAATGGTTCATATATCCGATCGGCTAGTGTGACTTTCCTGGCATATTGGCTAAAAACCCCTTAAGATACAGCAACGATAGGTATTCCAGAAACAGAGGCCTGTATAGACTAAAATACTGTTTTTACCAGTTGCCATAGAGTCTCTGCAGCGCCGGGTCAATCTCCTCGAGTTGCGTTTCCCGGACAGGCTTGCTGCTCAGGCTGTGAATGGTGATGGTCTCGGATATGGCCTGCGCCAGGCCCCGCAACTGGCCCTGGCGCAGTTTCTCGCTAATAAAGAGGACGATGGTTCTGGTCTTGCCCCAGACCTCTTTCTGGGTGCGGTAGCACATTAACTGATGTTCATTCACCTGCTCCAGATGGTACGAGTCAAGGGGCACATTGATCAGGTCCTCATGGTACGAGGGGGTTAGGGATGCAACGTAGGGCACCTCTAAAAGGTCGAGGTCGGCAAAATTGCCTTTGGAGTCGCTGCCCTTGTCGAAGACGACGGTTAGTTCCTGGATGTCCAGGTGGAGTTCCGACAGCTTGTTCCTGAGCCTGGTCAATGTAGGGAGAAACATCTTCCCATCTGACACATTGCCCTCGTAGATCTCGGAGAGCACCGGGATCAGAAACTCCCTGGTCACCACTTGTGCCAGGCCGAACTGCCGGAGATCGTCTCTCTTCTGCTTGTTGTGGCCGCGCCGGGGCAGTTGCGCCCTCTCGTTGCCGGTATCAATACAGGTAAAGAGGCCGATCTCCTCCGGTATTGTAGAATTAGGCCAGTTACTTTTGGGAAAAGCAAAAGGTTGACCGAAACCTGGAGGCGATTCGAGATGAACACCTTCATATTTATCAAGGCTCTCAGCCGGGATATCCAACTGTGGAGGAACATCCTGTCCGATGCCAATGCCTATGCGGTGGCATACGCCCCAGATAACGCCGACCGGGATACCGCCCAGGCGCCGGAGTATTTCTCGGCCAGGTCCGACGCCGAAGCAGAGCAGCTTGGCAGACAGAAGGCGGTCGAGCAGGGCTGGGCGACCGCAGCCGACTTTCCTGATTGAACACCATCCCTCCACTTTTACTGAGACTGGAGCATCAGGCTCTCCTTGGCTTTGACCAGTGCGGCGATCACCTCGTTGACCGGCGTGCTCACCCCATACTGCTTTCCTAAAGCAATGACCGCCCCGTTCAGGGCATCGATCTCCGTCTTCCGGCCACGCTGGATATCCTGCAGCATGGAGGCGTGGTGGGCGGCAGTAACGGGCACCAGCTTCCCGTAAAACTCCTGCAGGTAGGTATCGGCGTCGGGCCATAGGGTTGACTGCCCCATCGCCTTCAGTACGGCAAAGATCTCCCGGATGATGCCGTCCATCAGCAGCCGGGAGTGCTCGCTCTCGGCCAGCTTCCCGTAGTTCACCTCCAGGATCGCCCCCAGGGTGTTCAGCGCTGAATTGTAGGTAATCTTACCCCACACGTACTCCAGCACGCGGTCGGATGCCCGGGTGGGAACTCCGGCATCATTGAATATCCGGGCAAACTGCTCTATAACCCGGCTATCGATCAGCCTTCCAGGTGACCCCAGCACCACGTCGTCAGCGATCACCGTCACCTTGGAAACTCCCGGCGCCACGGTTTCCGCCCCGAAGATCACCCGTCCGAGAATGATCTGCCGTTCGGGGATGTGTTTGGCCGCAGCCTCATAATTGCCATAGCCATTCTGGGCCAACATGATATATGTATCAGGTTCCATGATCCCGGCGATTCCGGCGGCCGCCTGGTTTGTATCGTAAGATTTCACCGTCAGCACTACCAGGTCAAATTTGTGGCCGTTGAACTGCCCACAGTCCGTGGCCAATTCATCCAGCTGGGCAGCATGCTCCCCCCAGATCCCCGTGACCTGAAGGCCCTGCTGCCTGACGGCCGCTATCACCGGCTCCCGGTCAAGCCCGGCCACGTGGTGCCCCCGCTCCTTGAGCAGGCAGGAAAATACCGTGCCCAGGGCACCCAGCCCCACTACCAGTACCTTCATGCTCATTCTTCCCCTCTCTCTACGGCTATCCATCCTGATGCCATGTGCAGCCACTTTTTAATGCTCAACGTCAATGATAGTCCAACCAGCAGGCAAGCTCAAGGTCTGGCGCACAGTCTACTCGTCGTAATAATCCAGGTAGGAGTGATGCTGGCCACCCTTCTGCCAACCCAGAATGCAGTCCATATTGACGTTCTGGGCGGCCTTGAAGATAAACCGGTCTACAGCTTTGAACCGCTTGCCCAGATCGGCGATCAGCGCCTTGATCTCGTAGCGCTTATTCCCCGTCTTGCCTGCCGCTATCATGCAGGCACAGTTCAGCGGCCAGATGCCGCTCTCCCTGGTATACTCCTCGATATGACGCTCCTCAACATAATAGAGCGGCCGGATCAGCTCCAGCCCCTCGAAGTGGGCAGACTTGAGCTTCGGCAGCATGGTCTTGAAACTTCCTGCATAGAGCAGGTTCAACAGCGTCGTCTCGATCGCATCGTTGAAGTGATGGGCCAGGGCCAGTTTATTGCACCCCAGTTCCTTGGCTTTGGCGTATAAGGCCCCACGGCGCATCTTGGCGCACATGTAGCAAGGATAATCCTGCGCAATTTTCCCGGCGATCTCAAAAATCTTGGTCTCGAAGATCTGGATGGGAATCTTTAAAAAGCTGCAGTTGTCCTCTAACAACGCCCTGATGTCCTGATGGTAACCGGGGTCCATAGAGATGTACTCCGCGGTGAAGTTGGACTTCCCATGGCGCAGCATCTCCTGGAACAGCTTGGCCATCAGCAGACTGTCCTTGCCCCCCGAGACGGCAACGGCAATCCGGTCCCCTTCGGCGATCAACTGGAAATCCTTGATCGCCTTGACAAACTTCGTCCAGGTATGTTTTCTATACCTGGTAATGATGCTGCGCTCGATCTCCTCGAGGGAGTCCCGCTCGCTCACAGGGACCAGGATCTCACAACCCTTTCCGGCAAGATCACTCATCTGATTCACCTCAATCCCGGCCTCATTCTTTAAAAAACGCTATGACGGCCATGCCGCCCAGTAAACTCCAAGCTCACTTCGGTTGGGCAAATGCCTGGCCCTTGCACCAAGCTCTTGCCACCCCCACTCATTGCCGCGCCCAGCATTATAATAGACTAACCAGCCGCCCAACTCAAGGTTAACCACCAGATCAGATAAAACTTAAAAACGCTGCCGTTAATGTAGCAACCAGGCAGAAGCCGAGCTAAAAGAACACCCTCCTCATCTTTTGCCCGAAGGCCATGCTGTCTGAACAAGACAAGCCCTAAATATTGACATTTTCATTTGCTTTTATCATTTTAATATGCTATGCTCGTCTCGTCATGTTTAAGAGCCTGGAAGAACTGAAAGTCTTGCAGCCTCCTGTTATACAGCAGGACAAAAGACACTCGAAGGTTTTCCGCTTTTGCATGAACTGGTACGGAAGGAGGCGTATTCGTAATGGAAGGCAAAGTTAAGTGGTTCAACGCCGAAAAGGGTTTTGGCTTCATCGAGAAGGAAGATGGCGGCGATGTTTTTGTACACTTCTCCGCGATTCAGGGTGAAGGCTATAAATCCCTCGAGGAGAATGAAAGGGTAAGGTTCGACGTGGTCCAGGGCAATCGTGGACCCCAGGCAGCCAACGTCGAACGGCTGTAAGGTGTACCCGGCAAAACTCTCTCCAGCCTAAAAACTTGGAGGGAGTTTTTTTGTTTGAGTACACCAAAAAGTGGCGGTCTTTCCATCGGGCAATAGGATTCTGGCATCAATTGACGAATAAGAAAAGAAATGCGGTGGGTGCGGAGGCATATTTCGTGAAACGCTTTTTGGTTGCTTTGGTAATGTTATTTTTTTTAATTCAGCTTCCAACAGTAGAGGCTGCCCCCTCTCTAGAGCAATCCAGCGTCAAGACCGGCGCCGATAATCAGGCCCAGGTGCTCTGGAAACTGAAGGGGGCGGGAAAACCGTCCACTGATCTGCAATTTGTCCCCAATGGAAACATCCTGCTGCCGCAGGCTGGCCAATTGACAGCAGTCGACACGCAGGGTGCAATAAAGTGGAGCGTCAAGATCGGAGGCAGCAGCGGATACCCCGTTGGTGCTGCAAATGGGTCAATTTTTGTTCCGGGCCCTTCCTCCATCCAGGAGATAAAACCTAATGGGGTTGCCGGCTGGTCTTTCTCGGTCTACCCGGCCACAAGCGGTTCTAGCAATGCATGGTTGGCCTATGGCCAGAACAATCTGTATTTCCCCCAGGCTTCCGGGTTATATACCCTCGACTCGACCGGGCGCCTGGTTGCGCTCACCCACTGGAACTCCAGCGAATTACGGTCGACCAAACCGCCATCCCCATTCGCTAGCATGGCTTGCCTGGCAGCCGGATCTGACTGCTACGCCATCGAGAGCGCAGGCACCGATCAGTTTCAACTGTCGGTTTTCGACGCCCAGGGTAAGAGCCTGTGGAACTACTGGCTGGGCGCCTTGAAGCAGGCCTTCCTGCTGACCGGCGCCGATGGAACGGTTTTTATCGCCGCTGAAAATAAAAAAGCCGCGCAGTATAACAAGGGCCGGGTATGCTCTTTTGCCCCCAACAGCACTCAGCCACAGTGGCAGACTATAATCTCCGACAATAACTTCCTGGGCCTGGCCAGATCGGCTGCAGGATCTCTCTACCTGACGATGAAAGGAGAAATGTACGCCTTAGACGCCAAAACAGGCGCTCTTCTCTGGAAATCGCCATACGACAAGCTAGCGTCACCCCCCGCAACGGATAATAAAACCGGACGCGTCTACGCAGGCTGCAGTGATGGACGGCTGATAGCCGTAGGCCCCACCGGGCGGATGGATTGGGACTTGAGCCTGGATGGGGCGATTAGCCGGACACCACTGATCGATGCTGAAGGGTTTTTGTACGTTGCCACAGACAACGGAAATCTTTACAAGATTAAAATACCGGCAGAATGAGGTCATCATGCTTGGCTGCAAACAGGTACGGCAACAAGAATTAAGGTTGGGGCTGATCATGATGCTGACAGTCTTATCAGTCCTGATGTTTAGCACACGGGCATCGGCAACTGCATTTACCGATCTGCAGAACCACTGGTCATACCAGGCAGTTGTCCGGGATGCCACCCTAGATCTGATCAAAGGTTATCCTTCCGGTCAGTTCATGCCGGATCGGCCAGTCTCACTGCTAGAATCAGTAGTGCTGCTGTCCAAGACCTGTGGCTCAGCTCCAGGTTCCCGGCAGAATGCCGGTACGGCAGCGAGCCCTGCGCACAGCGCCATACAAGTGCCCTGGGGTCAGCCCTACATCGACTCTGCTGTCGCCAACGACATTATCCCGGAAGACCTCTCAAGCACATTCGATCCGGATGCGCCAGCGACCAGGGGCCAGGTCGCAGTCATGCTCTGCCGCCTGCTCCAGCTTCCGGTCTCTGGCCTATCGGCAACGAACAGTGCCCTTACCGATCTGAGCGCCGCCCCACCTGCCTACGTTCCTTATATTGCAGCGATCTACGAAGCGGGACTGATCAAGGGATACAGCGATGGCAGCTTTGGTCCCCAAAAAAGCATTACCCGGGGAGAGATGGCCGCTATTATCGCCCGTCTGATCGACTTGAGCTGGGCCGAGTTGCCTGCCAACAGAAGGGCTGAGGGGTGGATCAGGAGTTCCTCTTCCGGGAAAAAGGCTCAGGTGCTCGAACTGGTTTCGCTGCAAGGAGCTAAGACCATTAACCTGTCCCCCACTATAACCTACTTTGCCGGGGGTAAGGAATGCTCGCTGCAGGATATTATCGGCGACAGGGTGGAACTCCTCTTGGACAGCGCCAACCAGGTGGCGTGCGTATCAATGCTGGAAGAGCGCCCGCAAGCATCCCAGAACGAAACGGTCAGGGGCACGATCAAGGCTGTTGCGCTGGGAGTGGAAAGCTATCTCGTGATCAGCGATCTCCAATGCCAGGAAAGGAACTTTCCGATTGCCTGGGATGCCGTGATTGAAAGCAATAACAAGAATCAGACCGTTGGCTTTCAGAGCCTGCAGGCAGGAGCTTACATTGATATCTCTTTAGCAGACGGAAAGGTGACCAAGGTTGTCCCCCTGGTTACGAAACAGATTTCAGCCAAAGTACAGAGTTTTTCAGGGGGCCGCCTCATGCTTAGCGCCAAAGTTTCCAAGAGCCAGCCAGGCTGGTTCAACAACTGGGATAGCGCCCGGGTAGTCGACAGCAACGGAAATTACTTCGGAGGCGTGCAGGTGGGCGACAGCATAAAAGTCACCTATCTGGACCCGGATCCCAACCAGATCGATGATGAGATACCGCTGGAAATAGCAGTCACAAGCAGGCCAACGTCAAAAAGCTGAGCAGTTATATGTGGCGACCGCAAGCAGGAGGCAAACTTGGTCAGAATGCGCCTATAGCAGCCAGCCGTAGTCCTGCCGACAGTCTACCACGGCATCCACATATACGGTATGGCCCTTCACCTGATAAATCAGCAGATACCGCTTCGCCATCAGGAGCTTGCGATATTTGCCTGCCGATACCAGTGGGTCGGAAAGCCGTGGGTTACGATTTGGAAATTCCCCCAGAGACTTTACTTTCTCGTCAAACTCAGCAATGAGTTGGTATGCCGCCGTTTCGCTGACCTGCGCCAGAAAACGGGAATGGGATACCAGCATCTGCGCCGCATCTTCGGAGATGATCACCTTATATAGCTCACCTGCGCTGTCCATCCAGTACCTCTTTGACGGCGGCCTTCATCATATTGGACACCTCGTCAATGGAATAACCACTTTTACCGCTCAACCGGCCTTCTTCTGCCGCAACCAGACTTTCCCGAAGGAGCAACATGCTTTCGCGCCTTGTAAAGGCTTCAATGTCCATCACCACCAGATCGCCTTCGCCATTTTTGGTTAGGAACACCGGTTCTCCCGACCGCTTGCATAGCTGGGAGATCTCATTATAATTTTTCCGGATCGCCGCAGACGGCTTAATATTCATCATACTGGCACCTCATTTCGTAGCATTATTATATACTTATTATATGCTTACTATACTACATCAAGGGTGATTTATGAATCCCTATATATTCTAAACCATAGTCTTTGGAAGCAGATTCTGGCTGAACATCGCAGCGATCCCCAGAGCAGAATTGATCAAGGGATACAGCGATGGCAGCTTTGCAAGGCTGCATTTAATACTATCTCCGTAAAAATGTATTGTTTAAGGAGTCGGCTGGCTTCCGTCAAATGAAATTCAAAAGCGGTTAAATGTGTGCTCGGATCGTCTCAGGCATTTGTAGGAAAGCATCGACAAAGAATCTATATATTCGACAAAGGATTATTCGAAAAAGCGCTGAAAAGAAAATAGAGTTGTTTCGATCAGTCGATAGCGACCGCAGCAAGTCCAGCAGCACATCACCAAGCACTATAAAAATTGGTTTCATCGGACCGCTCACCGACTATATAGCAATCGACTGGGCAACCATGGATGACGGCTACTTCACCAACCACTACTCCGCCGATGACCCAGATCCGTTAGTACAGAACTGGGTCAAGGACTATCAAACTGCATACGGCTCCGTGCCGGATGCCATGGCGACTTCTGGCCTATGATGCGACGAACATCGTGCTGAAGGGCATCGAGGACGCGCAGTCCAACGACCCGACCAAGATCAAGGATGCCATCCAGACCCTCAGGGATTTTCAGACTGTTACTGGCAAGATCACTTTTGGCCCTGACGGCAACCCGGTCAAGGACGCCGTGATTCTCAAGATCGACGGCAAGAATAGGAAATCAACTTTCGTTAGCAGAGTCAACCCATCGTAAGCCGTTAAAACAAAATCGATTTCGCTGTTAAATGACATGTTGAAGATATGTTAAAATGGCAATTGACTGATATCGGCATTTAAGGATGGTGCAAGGATGGGCTTTCGAAGAATCACTGTAGATCCTGATAAGATGGACGGAGTGCCTTGCATCAGAGGCTTGCGCATTCCAGTAGCTACGGTTGTGGATTTGCTTGCCAACGGCCTGACTCGTGAAGAGATTATCGGGTATTACCCCGATCTGGAGCCGGAGGACATCGATGAGGCCTTGCGATTTGCCGCAGCAGCCGTGCGCGAACGTGAGCTACCGCTGGTAGAAGAGCTATGAGGTTTCTAATCGACAACGCTCTGTCGCCCTACCTGGCAGAAGGACTGCGCAAAGCCAGGCATGATGCAGTTCATGTTAGAGATCTGGGCCTGGCGGTGGCGCCCGACCAGGCCATCTTTGATTAAGCATCCCGTGAAAAGAGAATTATCATATCAGCTGATACTGATTTTGGAACGCTGCTGGCGCTTCGTAATTCTTCTGACCCTTCGGTAATACTGTTCCGCCAATCAGACAAAAGGCCGCCTGTTCTACTAACTACTCTGCTGTCAAACTTGCCTAAAATAACAGATGATTTGCTGCAGGGTGCAGTGGTGATCTTTCGGGAGCATCGTATCAAGGTGCGCAAATTGCCAATTATCCCGCGCGGCTGAGCAGATGACCGGTTCTAAATTTCATATCCATATAATAAAGCAGACCGATAATGACAGGTCTGCTTAATTTAAAATTTGGTGGAGGCGAGGGGAATCGAACCCCTGTCCGAAAGAAAGGCCACAAAGGTTTCTCCGAGCGCAGCCGGTGTACAGGATTCGCCCCTAACACGACGCCCTCCGGCAGGCTTCGCTGGCGCTATCTCGATGAGATTCCCATCAGGGCCTCCGAGAATTGGCCCTTAGGTATCCTGCTAGTCGGCGCCCTATCCCAGGCCGCAGGAGATCCCGGGTAGGACGGGCTGCCTAGTTAGGCAGCCAGTGCTAAGTTATCGTTGGCAGTTATACGTTTTCCACCGTATTACGGGCAGGTGGGACCCCAGCTCGCTTCCTTTGCTCTACATCCCCCGTCGAAGCCAGTACGCCCCCATATCAATAACAATTGCTCCGGCCTTAACCGGTTCCTATGTTAAATTATATCACAAATAGACGGCCCTTTAAACCATCCTGCCACTAACATACAGTATCACCATATCCTGTTAATAGATCAATCTGCTCTGCTACTCCCGGTCACGGCCCCGCAGTTCCCTGGCGATCTCCCGGTCAGCATCCCGCTTGGCGATCTCCTCCCGCTTGTCATAGAGCCTCTTGCCCCGGGCCAGGGCAATCTCGATCTTCACCCGCCCGCGCTTGAAGTAAACCCTTAAGGGAATCAGGGTATAGCCCTTCTGGGTCGTTTGCCCCAGCAGGCGTCTGATCTCCTGCCGGTGCAACAACAGCTTGCGCGTCCGCTTGGGATCCTGGTTAAAGCGGTTGCCCTGTTCATATGGGCTGACGTGCATGTTGTGGACAAATATCTCGTTGTCGTCCACACTGGCGTAGCTATCCCGCAGGTTCACCTTGCCGGCCCGCATCGACTTGACCTCTGTCCCGGCCAGGGAGATTCCTGCCTCGTAGGTTTCATCTATGAAATAATCGTGGCGGGCCTTGCGGTTCTCGGCCACGACCTTGATCGGCTCCCGCTGGGCCTCCCCCATCCTGCTCACCTCGCTCAAAACGCCCGCTGAAGTAATCATAGCGCCATTATAACCGGAATGTCGAGCTATCTTAACGTACTTGAAGAAATACGACAAGCAAGTAGTTTACGTGCCTATGAAGCCATCCAACTGGTCCTGTGACATGATCATTAACTTGCTCTTGGCGGTGGCGATCAACCGGCCGTCCCGGTCATGGATCTCTCCCTCCGCCTCCACCAGGCGGCCTTGCGCGCTGGGCCTATCAGGCCCGGCGCCATCAACCCGGGCCCTGCAACAGAGGTAAGAACCGACGCGAGCAGGACTGCGGAAGCGCACCTCAATGGTCGCGGTGATCGCATATTGTCCGATCGCGGAGTAGGCAGCATGGCATACCAAATCGTCGAGCAGGGCACAGAGTACACCGCCGTGTACGACCCCGGGATAGCCCTCCCAACGGGCATCAGCCAGCAATTCAGCCCTGGCCTCCCCGTTATCGTAAGCGATCTTCAGTTGCAGCCCCGTAGCGTTCCTGGGGCCGCAGACAAAGCAATGGTCATAGATCTGCTCTTCCATCAACACAGCCCATCCACAGGCTGGCTCGGGGCTATCCAGCAGCCATACTGCCTGCTCCAGCCTGTTATTCTCGCTCCTGCTCAGCCTTGACCACCAGTTCGAAGTCGATCTGCCGGTCCTCCAGGCTGGCCCGTACCAGTTGCACGTGCACCTTGTCGCCGATCCGGAAGCTCTTCTTGGTATGTTCACCGGTCAGGGTGTAATTCTTGTCATTAAACAGATAGTAGTCGTCGGCCATGGTAGAAACGTGCACCAAACCTTCGATACCGTTGGGCAGGGCGATGAACATCCCGAAGTTGGTCACACTGGAGACGAACCCGTCGAAAATCTCCCCCATAAACTGCCGGATGTATTCCACCTTCTTGAGGTCTACGGTCTCCCGCTCAGCCTCTTCAGCCACCTGTTCCCGCTTGGAACTCTGCACGGCATATTCCGGCATCTGTTGCTCCAACCGCTCTCTGCGCTTGGCGGAGAGTGACCGGTGGGCAATGACCTCCCGTAGCACCCGGTGGACGATCAGGTCCGGGTAGCGGCGGATCGGTGAGGTGAAGTGCGTATAGAACTCCACCGCCAGTCCAAAATGGCCGAGGGGCGCTGGGGCATAGCGGGCATGCTGCAGGGAACGCAGTATCACCATGTGCACCACCTGTTGCTCGGGCCTACCTTCCACCTGGGTCAAGATATCCTGGAAGAACCTGGGGTGCACCCCACCCGATGTCGGTATATGATAGCCGAAGCCGTGCAGAAACTCGTTCAAGGCGGTGAGCTTCTCCTCCTTCGGCTCCTCGTGCACCCGGTAGAGCAGCGGAACGTCCAAGTGAAAAAGGTGCTGGGCCACGGTTTCGTTGGCCATCAGCATGAACTCCTCGATGATCTGATTGGCGATAGACTGCTCCATCAGGCAGACGTCCATTGGCCGGCCGCTCTCGTCCAGATACACTTTGCATTCTGGAAAATCGAAGTCCAGAGCTCCCCGCTGGTGCCGTCGCTCTCTCAAAATCAGGCAGAGGTCCCGCATCCGGTCGAAGGTCTCCACGAAGTCAGCGTAACGCTGACAGAGGCCGGCATCCCGCTCATCCAGGATGCGCCGCACATTGGTGTAGGTCATCCGCTCGTCGACCCGGATCACCGCAGGGCCGATCTCGTAACGGACCACGTGTCCTTCCCTGTTTATCTCCATAAATACGGATACGGCGAGCCGGTCGACCCCGGCATTGAGGCTGCAGATCCCGTTGGAAAGACTCTGGGGCAGCATGGGAATCACCCGGTCCACCAGGTAGACGCTGGTACCCCGCTGGAATGCCTCCTTATCCAGTTCGCTGTCCTCTCTGACATAATAGGACACGTCGGCGATGTGCACCCCCAGCCTAAAGTTGC
>Ga0187886_1001023_pt1 | contig 27788 bp, 23 predicted proteins | sample June2016WEW_20_1_FD_133001 | JGI IMG/M metagenome (GOLD analysis project Ga0187886, IMG submission 133001) | Peatland microbial communities from SPRUCE experiment site at the Marcell Experimental Forest, Minnesota, USA - June2016WEW_20_150 | ecosystem: Environmental > Terrestrial > Soil >...
CATGACTTGTTCGCTTGATCGGGCTCATGCCCGCGTTATACCATGCTTTATCGCCTTCGGCGATCCCGTTTTCATCCGCTCAGCCGAGCTAAGCGGTATTCAACGGGCTTTTTTTATAAAGAACTTGCTCACTTCCAGTTTTTCTTTTCCCATCTGTATTTTGGCCCAGCTGCAAGAGAGCCTCGCGAATCATCAGAAGGCGCTGATTTTTTCATGGGATCGGGCGGGTATTTCTGGACAAACATCGATCTTACCCCTTTCCCTCCCACCTCTCTTGGGGAATGGAGGCATGGCTCTTACAGGTTAATTCCCAGCACATAATGATTAGCTTAGCTCCTCCCGGCTGGGCCAAGACAAGATCAGGGTGGTGTGGCCCCAACCTCCTCTTGGGCCAGGCAAATATTTGAAACGAAACCAGCATTTTTTAAAAAATGGGGGGGCGAAAAATAACAACATATTCATCGGATAAAATATTTCTTCCATCCGGGCTTTTTGTCAGTTAAAAAGGAAGAAACTGCGGTTGATGAATAAGGAGAGGGCTAAGATGACCAAACAGGGCAATCGCTCTCTGCAAGATGCGCAAAGTCTATTTAACACTTTTTCTCTTCTTTTCAATACGGAGGTCGAGGGTTTCCAGGCTTTCGATCGTCTTTTTCAGACTGGCATTGCTCTCTTGCAACTTCTCGATATTCGCGTGCATTTTTTGAATTTTCTTCATCTGTTGTTCCAGCTCCATTTTTCTCTCGGCGTTTTCCCCCGTGAGCAGGGATATTCTTTCTTGCTTTTGTTGGAGTTCTTTTTCAGAGCGGTCTAGAGCCCTCAAAATTGAAAGCCAATTCTGAATTTCATCTGTCCCCGCCCCGTCTGGCGCCAGAGATCGATAGGTCTCAAATTCTTTTAGTGCTTTCTTATAATCCCTTTTAGGGTTCTTATAATTTGCATAGAGCCAAGCCAGCCGCAGGTGAGAATTCGGATGCACCGTTTCATCCCCATAATTTTGGATCATTTTCTCTAAGCGGGCAGTTTCTTGAGAAACATCTTCTCCGGTTTTGGGGGGATATTTCAGACTACAACTCGTTGCGAAAAAAACAGGAATAAGAAATAAAAACAATCTGGTGAGGCGATGGAATGAGACCATTTTCCCCCCTTATTATTTTTTATACTTTTTCTGGAACGCCGTCCTTGCGCCGATCGACGACATAGATACTCTTGCCAAAGGATTTGGCATAGGTCTTCATTTCGGCGGCAATCTCACCTACCTGTATAGGCGATTTAAGATCGCGCAGCTGGTTGGTAACCACGGCGATGGAAACGGTCATAATGGGAAAAGATATCTCCTTCCCCTGACGTGTTTTTCCCAGGATACAACCTCTTTTTCTGTCTTCCAGATCATAAAAATCGAGGATCGTCTTGTCAAAAACATCTAAAATAGTGCTGCAAATCTTTTCGTATGAATCGGGTCCAGTAATGATGACGAAGTCATCCCCCCCAATGTGCCCAATGAAGTCCCCGTCTCTTCCTTGAGCTGACATGACTTCGGTAATGATCCGGGCCGTGCCCAGGATCACTTCATTTCCCTTGGCATATCCATATCGATCGTTAAAGGCCTTAAAGTTGGCTAAATCGAGCAGACAAAATGCCAGGGGGACATTGTCCAATAATCTTTTTTTGACTATATTCTCTATGGCAATCCCCCCTGGAAGGCGGGTGAGGGGACTCGCGTCTAAGTACATCTCTTCTAATCGCTTTAACCTCTTGACCATGACCTCAAAGGCAAGGGACAGATCTCCTAACTCATCCCGGTTGTGAATCCGGGGCAGAGAGTCAGAGTCAAATCTCCCCTCGGATATTTCCTCTGTGGAAAGCTTCAATTGATGGATCGGTTCGGAAATGCTTCGGGTAATGATCATCGCCACGATGATTCCCACGAGAATGCCCACAACACATAATACGGCTGTGACCCGGAACGCGGTATTCCCGATACTCAACGTCATACGGCTCCTCTCGTTTTGATCCTGGCGGGCCTCCGAAGATATCTTTTCCACCAATTGAATGATTTGGCCCTGTTTCTCCTTAATTTCTTGATCGTATCTCTTGGCCCTTGGAGAGGAAGGGTTTTTCAGATATTCAAACCCGCCCCTGAAAAGGTTGTTATATTCAGTATGGAGAGAGATCAGACGATCGGCCGGGAGACCCTTACGGTGGGGGAGGGCAACCATTCGCTTCCTGAGTTGGTCAAATTCATCACTCCAGGTCCAGAAGAGCGGCAACAGGCCCGGACTCTTGAGGATCACAGAGCGGTGGCCGTAGAGTTCTTGGGCCAGCAAGGTGTCAATCATTTTATCCGTGATCTCCAACAAGGGTATATCTGTTTTAATAATGCTTTGGTTGATCTTATTCAATTCCTCGAGCCGGGAGAGGATAAAAAGGGCGATCAGGATGGTCAAGAGGGCGTAAAAAAGATATCCGAGGAGCATTTTCTTGGCGATATTCAGTCGAAAGAAGCGGGCTGCAAGCGTCTTCATGGAAAGCCAAAATGTAAATGAGGCATACAAAAGGTGGCCCAGTAGCCTTTTCTTGGCGATATTCAGTTGAAAAAACCTACTTGCTATTGTATACATAAAAAAGTTAATAGTTTCTGTGTGCTTAGTGCACTTTGTTAAGAATTAAGATCTATCCTTTTCCTTTTTCCCCCCATTCTTTATATCCAACCTGAAGATTTCTTCTCTTCTATCGTCATCTATCGTCATCCCCTGGTATTCTTTTAAGCATCGCGTTAGAAAAAAGAGCCTTTTTCTTCGAAAATAATAGAAAATAATAATGGCGTTTCGAGAGTCTTCCGAAAAAACCAGATGGATCTAAAAAAGGAGATCAAGCTAGTATCCCTGACTCATTCATTCATTTAAATATTCATCCGGCGAAAAGCTTATCTCGTAGCTCAGGCGGCAACGTTTTTCTGGGTTGCGAGATTCGAAAGAAGGGAAAATTTTATCCCACTGTCCAAAATCTGGGGCACGAGATCAAATACAGAGGGTGAGAGAACGAATAAAATTAAGCCCCTAACTTTAAAAAACTCTCTAAGTGAGGGAAAGTATCCATTCTGTGCGGGATATACATAGCTGCGACGAACTCTTCGGTAAACTTGGGGTAGGTTGTAAGCTCGATGTACTCAACTTCTCGGGCTACGCGGTCAGCCTCGGCCCGCTTCTCATGGTTGAGCAGGGCCATGCGGGCCCCGTCTCCGGCTGCATTTCCAACGGAAGACACATTTTCCAAGTCACAATCTGGAAACATTCCCAGAATCATGGCCCTTTCACGGTCCACAGAGCTCCCGAAAGCACCGGCGAGAATAATCTTATCCAGCCGCTCCACTCCCAAAACGCTCATCATGACCTTGGCTCCGGCATACAGAGCACCCTTGGCAAGTTGCACGGCTCGCATATCTGAAATAGAAATGGTGATATCCTGGCCTATAGCGGTCTCCTCGGCTCTGGCGATGACGAACTCGTAGCCTTTTTCGCCTTTCCGGAGGCGGGGGCGGGCAATACTATCGTTGAAACGCCCGCTACGGTCCAACGCCCCGGCCTTGAACATCTCAGCCACGGCTTCGATAATCCCGGAGCCGCAGATGCCCCTCGCCTGAATCTCACCGGGGAAACATTCGTGACTCCATTTTTCCAGGCCGATGACCTTATATTTAACCTCAAGCGTCTTGGGGTCGATGCGGACTCTCTCGATGGCTCCAGCCGCCGCCCGCATTCCGAACCGGAGTTGGGCCCCTTCCAGGGCTGGGCCAGTGGCGCAGGAGGAGGAAATGAGTCGTCTCTTGTTCCCCAGAACCAACTCCCCGTTTGTTCCGATGTCGATGATCAGACTCATCTCTTCTCTCTCGTATGGAACTTGGGAGATCAAGACCCCCACGTTGTCTGCACCCACGAACCCTGCCTCAATGGGAAGGATGTGAACATTGGCCGCAGGATGCACTTTAAGGCCGAGGTCCCGAGCTTTGATGTCCAAGGAGTGATGGACTGCCGGCGGAAAAGGAGATCGGCCTAAATGTCCCGGTTCAATTCCCAGAAAAATATGATGCATGGCTGTGTTTCCCACGACGACCAGCTCCAAGATATCCTCCGGGATGATGGTGGCAGATTTAGCGACAGAACCGATGAGCCCATTCAAACCCTCGGTGATCGCTTCTTTCAGCCGTTTTAACCCGGCGCTTGGGTTCATCATGGCATAGGTGATGCGGGACATTACATCTTCCCCATAGATCACTTGAGGGTTCATCATCGAGTCGGCGACCACGACCTGTCCATTATTCAGATTACAGAGGTAGACGGCTAAAGTGGTCGTGCCGATGTCCACAGCCAAGCCGTAGAATTTCTCAACCCTTCCGGGTCGGACGTCCAGAACTTCCCGGCCCATCCCAACAAAAGCCGTAACCTTCCAGTCTCCGTCCCTCAACCTTTGGGGCAGGCTTTGCAGGGCCGGGTAATCCATAGAGAGATTATTCAGGGAAAATGTATTTTGCAGGGCACGCTGCAGCCGCTCAAAATCTCCCAGCGGTTCTTGCAAGCTTGGGGGGGACAGCTCTAGGTAGTAGCTTTTCACCCCGGGGTTCAGATCGACCGAAATCTCGTGGGCATCCTTGCGGATAATTTGCTGCTTTCTTCGAGTCTCTTCGGGCAGATAAACCAGGGCATCGCCTTGCAGCTCAGCAGCGCAGGCCAGGCGGTATCCTGCCTCCCGTTCGTTTGGCCCGATGAATTTGCCTTCTTGCGCTGAAAATGGAGAAAGATTCCTTCTCCTCGATCTTAAAGTGTCTCGCTCGAAGGAACCTTCTTCCATACGCACCCGGCACTTGCCGCAGGTCTGTTTTCCGCCACATACGGATTCAATGGCCACGCCTAAGTCCTGCGCCGCCTGGAGGATGTTCTTCCCAGCCTCCACCAAACCCCTTCGTCCCGAGGGCTGAAATAACACGGTTACCTTCTTAGGCAAGGATAGCGACTCCTATTTGGAAAGCAAATTGCAGAATGCAAAGTGCAAAATGCAAATTGAAAAATCCGCAATCTGCATTCCGCAATTTCTTTTCTCCTAGAATCCTTAAACCCGCGAACCCATAAACCCTTCTTTCTTAGGGCACGTACACGGTCACGATGGCGTTGGCCACAACCATCTCGTCGGTCTTATCGCCGAGCTCAGGCTGAAAAAGGGTCTTCCCCAGAAGTCCGCCTTGTTTAACTTCGATTCTTTTTTGGCCAAAGGGCAGGACTCTCAGTACCCGCTCTCTGTCTACGGATTCCGGCTTCGGACAGCCAATCAACACCTCCACAATCATTTCTGCAGGATCCTTGAGCTTGGCGACTTCTTTTAGGCCGCAAAGGCAACTTCGATGGATGGCCTCCTGCACCGCTTTTTCAGCAGCGCGGGTGTTGTCTTGCCCGTGTTGATCAACCCCCATTCCTACCTGGATGACAAACCTTTTCAAGGCCACGCGATTCTCCTTTTTATATCTTTTCTTCTGCATATCAAAAGATCAAAGATAAATCAAGAAAGAAGGTACCTTCAATTTTTGAACGAAGCGGGGCGAGAGAAGCTATTCCCCTTGCCAATATCTTCGAGGATGAGGTAATCTAAATCCATGGAAAAAGGAAGCGAAAAGCCTTTCGAGGAATATTTTATCTCTGAAGAGCCCTATTATTTGCCCGTCGGAGATGAAGAACGGATCTTCTTTTCCGCTTATAAAGCCAGGCTGCCGGTCCTTCTCAAAGGGCCAACCGGATGTGGTAAGACCCGCTTTATCGAAACCATGACCTACCGCCTGGGGAGGGAGATGGGCACATCTCTTCCTTTGATCACCGTGGCCTGTCACGAGGACTTAACGGGCTCCGATCTCGTAGGGAGATATCTCCTGAAAGGAGAAGAGACGATCTGGGTTGACGGGCCCTTAACCCGGGCTGTGAAAAATGGGGCCATTTGCTACTTGGATGAGATCGTCGAGGCCCGCAAAGACACCACCGTCCTTATTCATCCCCTGGCGGATCACCGGCGGATCCTCCCCGTAGAGAAAAAGGGGAAGATCCTCGAGGCCCATGAGAATTTTTTTTTGGTCATTTCTTACAACCCGGGGTATCAAAGCGTTCTGAAGAACCTGAAGCACAGCACCCGACAGCGTTTCGTAGCCATGGAGTTCCATTATCCCCCCAGGGCATTAGAGGCCGAGATCATTGCCCACGAAAGTGGGGTGAGCTTTGAGGTCGCCGGGGAATTGGCCAAACTGGCTGAGAAAGTGCGCAACTTGCAGGACCAGGGGTTGGAAGAGGGTGTATCGACCCGGCTTCTGATCTATGCCGGCCGGCTCATGGTCCAGGGAATTGAACCGCGGCGGGCTTGCGAAGTGGCTGTGGCCCAGGCCGTGACCGATGATTTTGAGGTCGTGCGGGGGATCCGGGAAGTCATTACCTCGATATTTCCGTAAAAATTTATAAGCCACAGAGGGCACAGAGAACACCGAGAGAAAATTTTTTAAATTCGAATCTCAAAATTCCAATCTTAAAATCCGAAGCTCATTTTTCTTGAATTTTGAGCATTTGAACTTGGGTTTAGAATTTCATTAGTGAAAATTGGAATTTATTCTCTGTGAACTCTGTGCCCTCTGTAGCAAGAAAAAAAATGAACGAAATTGAAGTCAATTCCTGGGATGAATTCGCCCGGAACCTAAGAAAGGGGGTTCGCTGGGAGATTGAAAAAATCAGAGGTTCATTGATCAGCGCCTTGAGCGCCCTTCCCGCGCTGGAGTACCAGGAAAGGGCCGAGCTGCTAAAAATGGGGTGGGTTGTTGCGGAGAGGTCCAGCAAGCTGGCCATGGCCTTCCTGCGTATCGCCCCCAGGGCTCTCTCTTTGATCCATCCTTCCGTCCGCACTTCCTTCCTCCGCTGGGCGGCGATATTCGCCTGTCAATCTCGGGAAACACTCATAGATTTTTTGGAAAGAAGTTGGGACATCCTGGGAGCTCTCCCAGAAAGCGAACGGGCAAATTTTCTTGACCTTGGCCTGCGCCTAGCCTTGCAAGACTACGCCGTCTCTTACAAATATTTTCTTACCCTGCCGCAAATTCAGAACGAGATCCCGCAAGAGCGGCTCCATCCCTGGTTTGAGGAAGGATTTTCCCTGATCCGTAAGTGCCTTCCCGAGGCCCTGGCCTATTATGGTCTTGAGTCCCAGCGCTCCCGGGACCGGGGGCAAGAAAATTCTTCGGCCGTTTCCCTGGGAGAAGTCGCCCGCCCCCTCAAATTCTTTGCCCAGGCCCTGACAGGAAGAAGCCTGAGTGTAAGGCCCTTGGAGGAGCTGAAAGGGGGATTTCAACATCCCTTAGGGCCCCTGCCTTGTACAGATGGAGAGACGATCTTCTTGCCCGGGGTCTGTAAGGATTTTTCTTCGCCGGCCCTAAACTTTTCTGCTTTCAAACTGGCCACAGCGCACCAGGCTGGATATGTGGAATTCGGGACTTTTGCATTCAAGCTCTCCTCAGTCCATGATCTCTTTCCCCCAGACCTTTGGCGAGCCTGCTTAAAGTCCATCTCTGAGAAGGGAAACGCCTTTGCCCCTCTGGAGGCATTCTTTCAACTCTTTCCCAAGAAGAACCTGGCCGGAGACCTCTTTCACCTCCTCGAGGGAGCAAGGGTGGATCATTGTCTCCGGAGAGAATATCTGGGGTTGAAGAAGGACATGGACCTTTTCGTTAAGATCGCCCTAGAAGGGCGACCTCCGGTACAGTCCCTTCCTCTGCAGGAAGCTGTCCTGGAAGCCATCCTGCGGATCACCGTTCTTGAAGAAAGGAACCAAACCCTTCCCTGGCCCATTCTTCTTCATCGAGAAGATCTGTTTTCTGTGGTAACTCCACTCTTTGGCAAGGGGTCAACCGTGAGGGATTCCGCCCGGGGCACAGTCTTCCTCTATCGCTGGTTGAGTGCGCTGCCCAACATCCGGTTCATCCATCTGAGGCCGGAAAGCGATGCCGAAGTTTCCCGAAGGCTAACCCGATCTCTTTTCGAAATCCAGGGAATAGACTTTGCTCCCCGATTTGCCCAAGGAGAAGAACCTTACCGGAGCCTGACTCCTCTGCCGCATCGGGGCCAGCTTCGTCCTGAGTTCGTGCAGAAGAGGATGCGCCTCCACGAAATCCGGAGTCTGCTGAACCCGATGGAAATCGGTGTTCCCCTTTCGGCCGAAGCTTTGAAAGAACTCCTGGAAAAGGCCCTGGACGTGGAAGTGGAAATGCGCGAGGGGGATGAAGAAAGCGGCTTTCAAGGCCTCTTCCTCACCGACTTGAAAGATTTCAAGAAACCTGTCAGGCGTGCCGCAAAGTCGGCTCAGCAAGCCAAAGAAGATTTGGAATCGGAGAAGGGCGCATTGCTCTCCGAACTCGGAGAAGACACGGCTGAAGGCATCTACTACTATGACGAATGGGATTACCGGATCAACGACTATCGAGTGAAATGGTGTCGTTTAAGGGAAAAAAGTATGGAAGCCGGTTCTTCTGACTTTGTTGACAAGACACTGGAGACTTATGCCGACCTGGTGGCGGAAGTGCGCCGGCAATTCCAGATGCTCAAACCCGAACGGTTCAAGAAAATTCCCCACCTCGAAAGGGGAGAAGAGATTGACCTCAACGCGGCCATCGAAGCTTCCGTCGACCGCCGCGCCGGCCACTCGCCTTCGGAAAAAATCTATATCGAGAAAAATCGGAAGGAGCGGGACTTCTCCACCCTCTTTCTCTTGGACATGAGCGCCTCCACAGATGAACGGATCAACGGGAAGGACAGAGCAAATCTTTCTCTGTCGGCCGAAGAGAAAAAAGTCATCGACATCGAAAAAGAGGCGCTGGTTGTCATGACCGAGGCTCTACAAGAGATCGGCGATGAATACGCCATTTTTGGGTTCTCCGGCTATGGCCGGAAAGAAGTAGACTTTTTCACCATTAAGGATTTCCCCGAGGAGTACGAAGAGGAAGTCAAGGGGCGGGTCGAGGGGATCCAGCCCCAGCGCTCCACGCGCATGGGGCCGGTCATCCGCCACGCTGTGGAGAAGATGGCGGGCCGTGAATCCAAGATCAAAAACATTATCCTGATCAGCGATGGCTACCCCCAGGATTACGATTACGGGGAAGACCGAGCGGGGAGGGAATACGCCTTGCAGGACACGAGGATGGCCCTGGAAGAAGCCGCCCGGAAAAATATTAACACCTTCTGCATTACCATAGACCGCGCCGGGCATGACTACCTGCGTAAGATGTGCCACCCCTCCCGGTATCTCGTCATCGAAGAGACCACCGCGCTTCCCCGGGAGTTGCCTAAAATCTACCGCCGGTTGACTACCTGATTCACAAGCCTTCACCCGTCGGCAATGAGCATCCAGATTTCCCCAATTGGCCGGAAGCTCAATAGGGTTTCCTATCTTGCTCCCCATTCAGGGTTTTTGCCCCGAAGGGATGCTTTGGGGCATCCCTGGGAATAATTTTCTTGATTTCGCAAAGAGTTTCTGGTAGATTCACTACTGGAATAGTCGAAAATAGCGGGTCGCGGGTAACCGAAGGCTTCATTGACCCTAACCCGGCTTTCCCCTTTTCAATTCTTGGAGGAGCTAAATTGAGGGAAAGTACCAAAGGCCCCATTTCTCGAAAAGAGAGATGGGGCTTCTTGCTTCTTTAGGAAGAAAGAAGTGAAAAGTCCATCCGAAGAAACAAATGTCCAGTTATTCCGTTAACAACAAATCATCTATGCGACCGTGGGAAAATGAGAGCTTGCTTTGCCACGATTTGCCGTCCAAACCGCATGCCGGGTTAGGTAAGGTTTTAGTGACCGGCGCTTCCGGTTATATCGGGGGGCGATTGGTCCCTGAACTACTGGCCCGTGGATATCGGGTCAGAATCATGGTCAGGGCAGCATCTCCTGTATTTAAAGAGCTTTGGCCAGATGCCGAGAGGGTCGTGGCGGATGCCCTCGAAATGGCCAGTCTTAAAAAAGCCTTAGAAGATATTGACACGGCATATTATTTAATTCACTCGTTGCTTCTGGGACCGAAAGAATTTTCATCAACGGACGTACAGGCCGCTATTAACTTTAGAAGAGCGGCGGAAGAGAAACAGATTCGGCGAATTATTTATCTGGGAGGACTTGGCGATACCCGAACCAAACTTTCGTCTCACTTACAAAGTCGTATCCAAGTGGCCGAAGAGCTGAAACGGGGAAAAGTTCCCGTAACCATCTTGCGCGCAGCGATCATCATTGGGTCCGGGAGTGCCTCTTATGAAATTATCCAACATCTGGTCAGAAGACTTCCCGTTCTTCTCATCCCGCACTGGGCCATGACGAAATGCCAACCCATCGCCATCCGCGACGTGATTAAATATCTGGTCGGCGTTTTAGAAATTCCTGAAACATCTGGAAAATCTTTTGACATCGGAGGCTGTGATATTTTGAGCTATCAAGAATTGTTAAAGATACGTGCTCAGCTACTGAATAAGAGAAGATTTTTTATCCCCTCTTTTATTTCCAATATCCGATTTTATTCTTACACTGGCAGTCTTCTTACCCCCGTCCCTGCTCCGCTAACCCAATGTTTGATGGAAGGGCTCAAAAATGAAGTCATCTGTCAGGATAATACCATTAAACAAATTCTACCCTTTAAGCCATTGAGCTATAAAGAGGCAATTATACGGGCGATGAACCGCGAAGAACAGGATAATATACATACTCGGTGGTCTGACGCCTATCCACCCGCTCACGACTTGGCTTTAAAACTTCATGAATGTAAGGAAGTTCCTAAATACACTGCCTCCTACTCACTGATTACCGAAAAGGAGGCATCTGCACTTTTTCGATCCATTTGCCAGGTTGGAGGCAAGGGGGGTTGGTTTTCCAACAACTGGATGTGGCGATTACGGGGAACGGCGGATAAAATTTTACTTGGCGTAGGAACCTCCCGCGGCAGAAGAAGTCAAACCACTTTGAGAATCAATGATGTAATAGATTTTTGGCGCACCGAAGATCTGCAGCTGAACAAGCGCCTTCTACTGCGGGCTGAGATGAAACTACCCGGAAGAGCATGGTTAGAATTTAATATCCAGGAAGAAAGCGGCAGAAGAAGGTTGTCTATAATCGCCCATTTTTATCCCCGTACCCTTTGGGGAAGGATCTATTGGTACCTATTCCTGCCGTTGCACCGATGGATTTTCAATGACCTTATCCAAGATATCGAAAAAAGAATTTAGAGTAGCCATCGATCATAGCTTCTGGTTCCGTCTTAAGAATAAATTCTGGGGACTAGAATGAAGGACGTTCCTGGAAGGATCGCCTCTTAAGGGATCTTCATCGCCTACCGGCCGAGAATATTCATCCCCCGCATACCTACCTCCGGTCATCTAGCGAGGGGGTACGGTTCATCCAAAATTTTCTTTATACCCTCGAAAACATGAAATATTAAAATGAGTAGAATTTCCTAAGAAAAAATGCCAAAATAAATAGTTAAAATAGGTGTCCTCAGAGCAGCCTCAAACGTCTGCTCGGTTCAAAAAATTAGAGAAGAAGGGAGTTAAAATGAAATTACCCCTACTCATCCTCTCAGCGATTCTGCTCCTAGTAAGCCAGGTGAGCGCAGCGGAAAATCTGGTGCTAAAAAACCATAAGGATAAGGTTAGTTACATCATCGGGATAGACATCGGGAAGAATTTAAAAAACCAATCGATTGATATTGACCCGGATATTCTGGCGCGAGGAATCAAAGACGCAATTTTAGGGAGGAAGGCTTTGATGACCGAGCAAGAAGTTCAGGAAACCACGGCCGCATTTCAGAAGGAAATGACGGCTAAGCAAGCGGAGCTGGTCAAAAAAGTGGGAGAAAAAAACAAAAAAGAAGGCGAGGCTTTTCTGGCTGAGAATAAGCAAAGGGAGGGAGTTAAAACCTTGCCCAGTGGTTTGCAATATAAAGTGATCAAGGCGGGTGCCGGGAAGAAACCCAGATTAACCGATACGGTAGTGACCCAATATCGGGGGACCCTGATCGATGGAACCGAGTTTGACAGCTCTTACCGTCGTGGAAAACCCGCAACTTTCCCGGTCAACGGTGTTGTTCCCGGTTGGGTCGAGGCGCTGCAGCTAATGGAGGAGGGGTCGAAATGGCAGCTATTTATCCCTCCGAATTTAGCCTATGGCGAACGTGGAGCAGGGCGTGATATCGGGCCCAATTCAACTCTGATTTTTGAGATAGAGCTGATCTCAATCCAGGAGAAGAAATAAAGGGGTTCAGTGACGGTTGAAGGGCAGGGTATCCGCAAAAAGCGAGGATTCTGTAAAAGTCATCTGGGGGTAGGGTGAATCTGGATAGCCGGGATTGACTACCGATTTTTCAAGGGCCTTGAGAAAGGGGAGCAATATAATTTAAGGGAGGAGGCAAATGGCAAATCTTGGCTTCATTGGGTTAGGAATCATGGGAAAGCCGATGGCCGGGCATTTGGTTAAAGCGGGGCATCGGGTCTATGTTTACGATCTGAATCCAGAGCCCATACGAGAGTTATCCGCGAAAGGGGCCGTGGCTTGCCGGAGCAGTAAAGAGGTGGCGGAGAAATCCGATGTCATTATTCTGATGGTGCCGGATACTCCGGATGCAGAGCAGGTTCTATTCGGTCGTGAGGGTGTGGCTGAAGGCGTCAAGAAGGGGTCTGTGGTTGTTGACATGAGCTCCATCTCACCCATTGCCACCAAGGAATTTGCCAAAAAACTGCACGGTCTGGGGGTGGAAATGCTCGACGCTCCGGTATCGGGAGGACAGCTAGGAGCGGAGAATGCCACGCTCTCTATCATGGTGGGAGGGAAACCAGAGATTTTCGAGAAGATCAAGCCCCTCTTCGAGATTATGGGCAAGAATATCGTGCATATTGGTAATCACGGGGACGGCCAGACCTGCAAGGTGGCCAATCAGATCGTGGTGGCGTTGACGATCGAAGCAGTCAGCGAGGCACTGGTGTTCGCCTCCAAGGCAGGTGCAGATCCAAGGAAAGTGAGACAGGCCTTACTCGGAGGATTCGCTCAGAGCCGGATTCTCGACGTGCACGGAGAACGAATGATCACCCGATCCTTCAAACCTGGGTTCCGCATCCAATTGCACCGCAAGGACCTCAACTTGGCCCTTCAAGCGGCCCGGCAACTCGGGCTGAGTTTGCCCAGTACGGCCATGGCGCAGGAATTATTCAACGCCGTAGTTGCCCAAGAAGGGGATCAACTGGATCATTCGGCCATGGTGCTGGCGCTGGAAAAGCTGGCCAATCACCGGGTCAGTGGATAAACCCCCTCGCTTCTCGGGGGCAGATTCCGAGCTGCACCGGACATTACAAATCCCGAAGAGAACCGAGAGGCTATCACGCAGACGTTTTGTAAGAAGGTCTTCGGGAAAAACGTTAACGAGAGTGGGGCAAGATATTTGCCTCACGGCACCCCTTATACCGATCGTTGAAGAAACACGATCCCCCAGCAAGGTTTTTCAATATCTGACCCTTTTACCCGAAGACAGAGTTACGGGATACGAGAAAGGAACAAAAGGGTGCGGCGTTATCTCCCCCTAAGCCCAAGGCCCGGCTTCAGCTGGCACAACGCTCATTTCCATCCGTTCTGACCCGCGGATAACGGTCAGCTTCATCGGCTGTCCGATGGGCCATTCCGAAAGGAATCGGTGAAGATCATCCACGCTCTCCACATCCTGCCCGTTGATGGCTACGATCAGATCCCCTTCGCGCATGCCCGCCTGTCCGGCTGGTCCGTGAGAGTGAACCGATAAGACCTCCACGGCATAGTCCCTGGCCAAATTATAGAAGCGGACCAGACGACGATTGAGGGGTCGCTGTTGCGCGGCGATGCCCAAATACCCCCGTCTTACCCGCCCGTGGGTGAGCAGTTGGGATACGACCCACTTGGCGGTATTGGACGGGATGGAAAAACCAATGCCCTGAGCCAAGGCGATGATCGCCGTATTGATCCCAATGACCCGTCCCCTGGAATCAACGAGCGGGCCGCCAGAATTCCCCGGATTAAGAGGCGCAGTATGTTGAATGACGTTCTCGATGAGTCGACCTTCTTGGCTCCGTAAGGCTCGGCCGAGGGCGCTGACCACCCCAGTGGAGACAGACGATTGGAAACCAAAAGGGTTCCCAATGGCGATGATCAGCTGACCGACGCGCAGCGAGGTAGAGTCGCCTAGGGTGGCAAACGGCAAGCTAGAACCTTCCGCGCGGATCACCGCCAAATCGGTGACAGGATCTGCACCGATGAGAGTCGCCACCAAGGTTGTCCCGCCTGTCAGTTTGGCTGTCAGCTGCGTCGCGTTTTGCACCACGTGGTTGTTCGTGAGAATGTATCCGTCTGGTGCGATGAGTACACCGGACCCTGTTCCAGCTTGCTCGATTCTGCTTCCCGGTATATGCTTCCCCGCAGAAACGCCGACGACGGCTGCCCCCACCGCCTCCACCACTGCGATGACGGCTCGGGAGTAGGCGTCAAGAAGTTCAACGTCAGACCTTCCTGCGGCGCCGACCTCACACCGCCCTGGACCGCTTCTTTCGTGCTCTTTGCCATCGATCAGGTTCAGGACTTTTTGAACGTGCTCCTCCATCTCGCTCCTCCATTTCTTTCCAATTAGCTTTCATCCGGAAACCCTGTTTTCCCCTCCCCCTCGACGGGGGAGGGAGAGGGTGGGGGTGATAACGGCCCCCGATATTGAGATATTTCATTTTGATCCCCCTCACCCCGCCCCTCTCCCGCGCGGGGAGAGGGAATTTCGGGATGGAAACCAATTAGAGAAACGCCTCTGTCCTACCTGTTGATTCATTCCGCTCGCTTTTGGGAAATTGCTATTGTACAACGAACACTGGAATCTTTAAGGCTTGGCGAACCTTTGAGATGGTGGCCCCAAAGAAAATGTCTTTCCATCCTCTGTGTCCCTGCCCCCCATGACCAGGGAAAAGCCAGATCCGTTGGTAACCAAGCCCGGCGCCGCCATCTAAGTCGGTGGCCCAGTTGCCCGGGTGCATGTACCCCACACTAGCCTTATTGTTTTTCACACCCCAACCCTCGCTGCAGATTCTTCAGGTTCTTTTCCATCAGCTCCAGAAAAGTAACCTTCTCTCTTACTTGCTTCGGGGTTAGGTTATGTCCCGGGTTGAGAACCAATATGCCCACCCCTGCTTCTTTGGCCAGGGCCTGGGATAGTTTCGGGTGGACCAGTTCTTCAGAATAAATAAACTTGATTCCTTCTTTGCGGGTGGCCTTGATCATCTCCGCCATTTTTTGGGGGGTTGGTTCAGCATCGGGGCTAATTCCCGAAAGGGCAATTTGTTGCAAGGCATATCTTTTCGCCAAATAGGCAAAAGCCGCGTGCCCGCTTAGCAGGATCTGGCGATGGCGGCATTGGGCCAATGAGGTTTGGTATTTTTGGTCCAGATTCTTAAGCTTTTGCTTATAAGTTTCGGCATTATTTTTATAAAGGAATGCATGGGCCGGATCTTTCTCGGAGAAGACAGTGGCAATTTCATCCACAATCTTCAAATCCAGGGTAAAATCCAACCAGACATGGGGATCCATTTTTTCCGGACCGAAATGGCCGTGGGAATGAATGGCCCTCCCCTGTTCCTCCCGTTCGGCCTTGAGGAGTGAGAGACCCCGGCTGGCCTCCAAAACCCGCAATTTTTTTCCTTGAGCAGCCTTCAAAACTTTATCCACCCAAGGCTCCATGGAGGGGCCGATATAGATGAAAATATCCGCCTGGGTAATTTTCACCACGTCGCTGGGCTTGGGTTCCCAGCTGTGCGCCTCCGCTCCGGGGGGCAGCAGCAAAATAACCTGGACCTTCTCTCCCCCAACGGCCCTGGCGAACTCTTGCAGGGGGAAGAGGCTGGCCATGACTTTGAGCGTTGAAAGAGGCTGTCCAAAAATAGACGGGGGTAACAGAAAAACAAGGGAAACGGCGGTCCAAAGGGAAAAGATTCTTTTCTTTGACAAAAATTTGAAGGTTTCGGTCTTCATGTAAAACCACCTTTAATCCTAATTACCCGTCGGGGGCATTGGGTTTTAACCATGCTAAGGGCTTGAATTTTCCTAACTTCTGTAGAAATGATCTTTTTGCAGAGAAGGAAAATATTTTCACTTATCATGATTTTTTTTCATCATTCTGTCAATATCCAATTAGATTGATAATCAGTAACAATTTAGCGTTTTGAAAAGAAGCCCAAAATTTCATTGAAAAATGAAAAATGCAAAAATGAAAAATGTAAATTCGACGGGGAATTGCCCCTCATTTTGAAATTGGCAATTTGAATTTTGCGTTTTGCCTTGGGTTTTAGCCAATTTTCAAAGGGCTAAACTGTTGCGATAATCATAAAAATAGATTCCCCACTGTCCTCCGGAGGGGAAATGGTTTCTTCAAAGTTTTTGATTGACTATTCTATTCTTTTTCGGATAGGCTTTTTTTGCTCTGGGAAAGTTTGGGTTCACGGAAAGAGGAGAACTTTTGTTTTTTTAAATTGTGGGATTCGATGCGTTCATTTGCACTCATTTTTGGAGAGGAAGGGCGCTGTGAAAATTGGGATGATGAACAATCCCCGGGTTGACCTCCTGGTCGAAATCGCCTGGGCCCAAAAGAACGGCTTTGACTTCCTCGATTTAACTTTAGAACCGACCGCTGCCTACCGGGGGCAGGTCGAATTGGCGGAGGTCCGCCGGGCCCTGCAAGACTCGAATTTGGGAATCATCGGACATACAGCCTATTACCTGCCCTTGGCCTCCCCCTTCGAAAGCCTACGGAAAGCGGCTCTAGAGGAGATGCGCTGGGCAGCTGAGGTTTTTGCAGAGTTGAGAGCATCGAAAATGACCGTTCACCCCGACAGATCCATTGCCTTTGTCATAGGCTCAAAGGGAGTCCTGCAGAAGAACTTGCAGTCTTTCGCTGAGATCGACTTGGTGGCCAGGCCTTTGGGTATCCAAGTCCTCATCGAGAACATGGATCGTACCTTTAATACCGTGGACCAAATCCGGCAGGCCCTTTCCCACATGCCCCAATTGGGCTTTCATCTGGATGTTGGCCACGCCAATCTGAACGGGGAACATAATCGAACCGAAGAATTTTTGCAGGCCTTCCATGACCGTTTAGCCCACGTGCACCTTTCGGATAATTTCGGGCAAAGGGAGGACTTGCACCTTCCCTTGGGCGCGGGGAACATCGACTGGAAGAAGATCATTCCGAAGTTGAAAGATTTCGGATACGACGGCACGATCACCCTAGAGATCTTTTCCATGGATCGGCGATACCTTCTTTTCAGCCGGGATAAATTGCGGGAAATGTGGGAGAGTTGAAAGGAATTGCCCGAAGGAGAATCAATATCCCCATGCCGATGGTCGAAATCATGGAGGCGATTGACCCGGAAAAGATCGGGAGAAAAGAGATCTTGCCTCCCCTCTCGCTCTTAATGATGCATTCTATGGACCGCGAGCGGGTGGAGGAGATTAAGAGGACGGAGAACATTCCTGTGGTCGTGGTCTTTCCCACGCGAGGGGACGAAGAGCTATTGACCCTGGAACGGGGGATCCAGATTCTGCAGCCGTTGATGGGGCGAATCATCGACGAAATCTGGATCGCCTTTGGGGGCAACGAACACGATGACGTACCGTTGATGGCGAAAAAATATGGAGCCCAAGTCTTCTATTCCCAGTGGAATGGGATGAATGACGCCTCTCGGGGGGATTCCGGCAAGGGCCTGTCCATGCGTGGGTTGCTTTACCACCTCTGTACGGTGAAAAGACTGAATGACCCTAAAGCCATTATCGAGTTCATCGATGCCGACATCCGTGAAGGATACTTCAGCCCCCGCTGGGTTATAGACCCCGTCGGAGCTGTTCTCTGGTTCGAGGAAATCGAGGTCGCCAAGCTCGTCTACCATCGCCCTTTCGGCGGAAGGCTCAACGCCTTCATCACGCCCTTCATCTCGGTCTTCGAGCACCCATCCATCAACCCCCTGAAAAAGCTGCTTTATCTTCTCTCGGGGGAAATCGCCGGGACCTTGAATTTCTGGCTTTCGGTGCCCTTCAAACAAAACTTCGGAATCGAGATGAAGATTTTAACCTCCCTAGCCCTGAACAAAGTTAAGCTGCGCTCCAACGGCAACGACCTCAGCCACGTGATCCAAGTCTTCATGGGGGGAATGGACCACAAACACAGCGCGCTCCGTAGCACTGGGAAAGTGAAAGGCTTGGACGCGATGGCCAAAGAGGTTTTTCAGGCCTTCTTCGAGGACTTGGCGGAGGAAGGTCTGGTTCGCATGGACAAAGAGCTGGCCTTTTCGGACCGTCTGCAAATCGCCACGGTGACCCCGACGGCTGGGGGTGGAGAAGAAATTGGGACACCGACTAAACTTGACATTCCCTCTCGAGAAAAAACTTTTTCCCCCCTCAAATACCTTCCAGAAGTTAAGGCCATCTGTCCCTGGCTCAGCCCGTAAAAAAGTTTACCGCCGAGCACGCTGAGAACGCAGAGACCAGAAAGAAATTCTAAATCCTAAGTACGAAACCCTAAACAAACGCCAAGGCTCAAAAAACAGCGATCCAAACGAAGAAGTCTTGAATTCTGACAACCAGAATTTTTGATTTGTTTAGAATTTCCCCATTCGGATCTAGAATTCTTGATTGGAATTTAAGGCGTGCTCTGCGTTCTCCGCGCTCTCTGCGGTGAAGTATTTAAAGCCTTTTGGGCGTAAAGGATGATGGATTTAGGGAAGAAGTAGTTGCAGACCTTTTCCAAAAATCGCAAGGGTCGAGAAAAGAGGGAGAGGTAGAGGAATTTGCGGTAGATGCGAGGGAGGATGGCTTTCTCGCTGGGCAGACCGAATATGCAACGGAGCATCCAATAGGGGGAATGAAAAGCATGGGCGAACCCTACGGCATAGACGTGCAGGTCGTTCTTCTCCAGGGAGCGAGCTAAATCCTGGGGGATGACTTTACGCACGTGTCCTCCAGGGGTGCGAAAGTATTCTTTGGAAAGGAAATCGTACGCGTGTTCGGTAAAAAGGGTGGGGACGGTGACGGCGATCTTTCCTCCGGGCTTGAGGATTCGGCCCAACTCGGAGATTCCCAGCCGATCATTATCGACATGCTCTATGACCTCAGCGCAGATGACCTTGTCGAAGGTTCTTTCCTGGAAGGGGAGGCACAGAGCGTCTCCCCGTAAGAGCAGGGCACGCCCATTCGCCTCCTCGCGCTCCTTCATCTGCCCCAAAACATAGCGGGCCTTGAGAAGGCTCTGCCGACTTAGGTCCATGCCCAAGACGGAGCAGTCATGCCGAAAACACTCGAAAACGTGGCGACCTTCCCCGCAACCGGCATCCAGAACGAAGTCCCCTTTCTCCAGAGCCATCCTGCGGAAATCAACCGTGAGCATCGATCGTCTCTCGGTAGACCTCAACCATCTGCCGGGCCGCGCTTTCCCAGGTAAAACGGTCCATTACGCGGCGGCGGCCGGCCTGGCCCATTTGCCGGCGGAGCCCCGGGTCTTCTAAAAGACGGCGGATGGCTTGAGCTAAAGCGGGAGCATTTCTTGGGGGTACGAGGATTCCAGCTCCATCCTTTCCCACCACTTCCGGAAGGGCCCCGGCTGTGCTGGACACCACTGGAAGTTCGCAGGCCATGGCCTCCGCTGCCGGGAATCCAAACCCTTCATAGAGTGAAGGAACGACCGCAATTTCGGCACCGCAGTAAAGGCGGACTAAGTCTCCGGGGGCAATTTTCCCAGTGAAATGGACTCGATGGCCAATCCTGTACTTCTCTATGAGCATGGGGGCGAAAGAACGTTGGGGGGCGCCGCCGTCCACCACTGTCAAGGAGACGTTTTCGGGAAGGTAGGTCAGAGCTCGCAGGAGGTAGAGTAACCCCTTTTTCCGGTCCTCAGAATTTCCGACGAAGATCAGGCTGTTGGGTTTTTTGGCCAGGCCGGGGAGGGGGGCAAATTCCTGGCTGTCCAGGCCATTATAGACCACGCGGATTTTTTCCGGCGGAATGCCAAAAGCTTGGGTGATCTCTCGGGCGGAATCGTGGGAGACGGTAATAATCCGGTCCAAACGATTGCTGACGATCATTTGCATGAACAAAGGGTAATAAAGAACTCGCTTCACCTTCTGTTTCAGGGTAGAGGGCTGCTCGAACCAAGTGGCCCGATCAATGGAGAGGGGGTGGTGCAGCGTAGAGACCACGGGGACTCCCAGCAATTTCCACAGGAGCATCCCATAGCCCAGACATTGGTTGTCATGGAGGATGTCGAAGGGGTGGGTCTTGGCCAATTCCAAAAGTTTGAAAAAGGCCCGGAAGCTGAAGGCCTTAATCTCCGGGAAGACTCCAAACCTAGAGGCGCTGAACTCGTAGAAATGAAGGGGAGAGAAAATCTTAAAGGGGTTTTCGGGGGGGAGGAAATCTTTTTTCTTCCCGAAGAAGTTGAAATTTTCAACCCGGTGGACAGCCGCCCCCTCAAGAAACAAAGGCCAGGGGGGACCGACGATGACATGTACTTCATGGCCGAGCTTCACCAGTTCATTGGCCAAATAAGTCAGATAGATTCCTTGGCCCCCACAGTATGGATTTCCGCGGTAACTCAAAAGTCCGATCTTCAAAACCGTCTCCTTGGAAAAACAGGCAAAGCGCCTGGCGCATAGGGCAAAGCGAAAAAGCTTGAAATTTTTTCCTTGGTATTCTCTATGCTTCTTACGCTCTGCGCTCTGCGCTCTGCTCCCTGCGTCTTTTCACAAAAGCTCCTTATAAACCTCGAAAGTCCGTTCGGCCACTCTTTCCCAAGTAAAAAGTTTCTCTACCCGCTGACGCCCCACTACCCCCATTTTTTTCCTTCGTTCATGATCCTGGAGAACCTCCAGAATGGCTTGGGCCAACGCCCCAGGGTCCCGGGTTGGAACCAATATACCAGCACCCTCTTCTCCCACCACTTCTGGCAAGGCCCCGGCGCGGGTGGCAATGACGGGCGTTCCACAGGCCATAGATTCGGCGGCCGGCAGCCCGAACCCCTCATAAAGGGAGGGGAGGATTACGGCTGCCGAAGAGGTGTACAGTTGCCGGAGAACTTCCCCCGAAACTTTCCCGGTGAAAGTCACCCGAGAGGTCAACCCTAATTTTTGGGCAAGCTGCGGAGCGTAGGTTTTATAGGGAACCCCTTGATCTACAATCGTTAGGGTGACCCTTTCCGGCAGAAGCGTCAGGGCCTGGAGTAGGTAGAAAATCCCCTTTTTCGAGTCATCGGTATTTCCCACAAAAAGCAGGCTGTTTGGCCTTTTGGGTTCGCCATTGCCTGGTCGAAAGAAATCCGCATCCAGCCCGTTGTAAACCATGCGGATTCTGTCCGGGGAGACGCCAAAGGCGCGCTGGATCTCCCGAGCTGTCTCTTGAGAAGAGGTCAGAACCCGATCGCAGCTCTGAATTACCCGGCGTTGCATGCCGACGGGGTAGAAGACCACGGTATAATATTTCTCCTTGAAATTCCGGTCACGCTCCAGGCTAGCCTGAAAGTCAATGGTCAATGGGTGATGAACTGTGGTGACCAGGGGGCGACGGAAACGTCTCATCAACAAGAGTCCATACCCGAGAGATTGCACGTCGTGAAAGATGTCGAAGGAGTGCCCCCAAGCCGTTTTCTTCAAGAGTTGAAGTACCCGGAGGCTGAAAATGAGCATCTCAGGAAAGAATCCAAACCGGGTAGCAAAAAATTCGAAAAAATTCAGGGGACGAAGGATTCGCCAGGGGGCGGATGGGGAAATAATATTATTCCGCACCCCCCAGAGGTTCAGATTTTCAACGAGAATGGTTTTTGCCCAAGGCATAGGCCAGGGTTCTGGGCGGCCCACCAGAATTGTCAGGGAGTGCCCCATCCTGGCCAACTCCCGGGACAGAAAATAGAGATATACACCCTGTCCGCCGCAATAGGGGTTCCCCCGGTAGCAGAACAGGCAGATCTTCATCCTTCCCCCCCTAAAATGTCTGCGGCAATAGCGTTTACCCCATTAGAAAGCCCCACTGCTTGCAGCGGGGATGAAGATAAGATTCCTTTTGGACCGAGCACGGCGTTTAAAGCCCGGGTGAGCCCTCCCATTGGAAGGTCGAAGACCTTCTAACGGGGTTTATTTGCTCTCGGTGCTTGGATTTTCTTTTTTTTCGGCCAGGGGCTGAGGGGTGGATTCCGCAGCCGGCGGAGTCGTCTTGATAGTCAAGATCGTCCAGCCAATCCAAAACCCGAGGGCCAGGATCCCCAAGAAACCGATGCTCACTGGAATGGCCAGAGCCCAGTAACTCTGGAAGGAAATCCCCCAGAGGAAAAAGATGGCGACAACGATGATGGCGGCACAGAGAAAAGCGCCCCAAACGCGAGAAGTATCACCCATTTCTTTTACTCCTGTTTTTCCTCGGAAGACTCCTCAGGGGCCTTCCGGCAATGATTAACACATCGCTCCATGCGGGATGCCAGGAAGCAATTTTATCCAGGAAACGAAGAAGGGTCAAGGCCAGGGGGCGGGGGAGGATTTTCAAGGTATTCGACCAACGAGGGAAACCCCAGAGGAGGGAAACTCCCTGGATCACCTCTACCTGTAAATGTTGCATCATCAGGGCAATGATCGATGAATAATCGAACTTGAAAGTATGATCTGCTGGAACCTCCCAGATGTGTGGACGGGGAATAACCTTCCCGCTGAAACACTGGGAAAGTCTGTTTAGGTTTCTGGCCAGAACGCAACTCAGACTCTCGAAGTTGGCCACCGAAATGACCACCTTCCCCTCCGCGGAAGTCACCCGGCACATTTCGGAGACCGCTTCCTCCGGGTTGCCGAAATGATCGATGGCCCCCTTGCAGACCACCCGGGTAAAAGTCTTGTTCATGAAAGGAAGGCCCTCGGCCAAGCTGCTCACGAGTTGAACCCTTTCCCCGGCATCCTTTACATACTCCTTTGCCTTCCGGAGCATAACCCGGGAAGGTTCGCAACCGATAAGAATTCCCCCTTTTTTAGCCATGGATGCGGCATCGATCCCCCGGCCACAACCTACATCCAGAACCCGATGGCCATTTCCCGATCGAGCGGCCAGGAGCGTTTCCTCGGTCATGCGCCTAAAGACAAATTCTGTATCCAGGGAAAGAACGGCGGGAAGGACGTCGTCATCGTTCCAGTTCAAATCTGCTTTTCCGGGATCCCTTTTTTCAGCCATGCGGTTCCTTTTGCCGAGACCGCTTCGGGAATCTACCGCGAGAACGGAGAAAGCTGCTTCGACTCCAGCTGAGTTCGACGATATGGCCGATGAATTCAGGGTAAGTGAATCCAGCGGTTATGGCCGAACGGGTCATCCCCGCATCCGGGGAGATGTCCGGGTTGGCATTGATCTCCAGGACATAGGGAATCCCTCGGGGGCTGAGGCGAATGTCTACCCGGGCGTAATCCCAACATTCCATAATTCGGTAGGCCGCCAGGGATACTTTCTTAACTTTTCTTTCTATCCGTGGAAGAAGGGGCGTAGGACAGCGGGGAACCGTATAGGCAAACTCCTGACTGCTTTCGACCCATTTGGCGGCGTAGCCACAAATCTTGGGTAGTCCGGGAGGCATGCTGGAGAAGTCGATCTCGGAAATGGGCAAAACCTGTGGGTCTTCGTTTCCTAGGATGGAGACATTCAGTTCGCGGCCCTCGATGTACTCTTCGACCAGTGCGGGTTGTCCATACCCCTGATAAATTTTTCGCACCTGCTGCTTGAGGGTTTTCTCATCGAGAATAAAAGCATCGTTGTCGATACCCAGACTGGCATCCTCCCGCAGAGGTTTGATAATCAGAGGAAATTGCAAATCGGAAAGGAGTCCATCCATCCCCGGCTGCCACACCCTGTAAGCCGGGGTGGGTATGCCGTGGGAGGCGAGGAGAGATTTTGTCTTTCCCTTATCCTGAGAAAGTCCCAAGGCCAGAGCGGATGAACCGGTGAAGGGGATATCCATAAGTTCGAGGAGAGCAGCGACGTTCATCTCCAGCCGAGTTCGACCGAGGAATTCTTCGCAGAGGTTGAAGATCAAATCCGCTCTGGCGGAACGTATTTTTTTCAAAAACGTAGACAGTTCTCCCCGGGCTTCGAGGGTTTGCACGGGATAATCCAAAGAACGGAGAGCCTCTTGCACGGCGAAGAGGCGGGATAAGACAGACTCCTGGCCTATGATGTCAGGAGCCCCGTTGGGAAGGAAGGGCGCTGGAAGACCGTAGAGGATGAGAATGGCTGGTTTTTTCATGGTTTCAAGCCCACCCTCTGACAGGCAATTTCCAATACGCGGTTGATCAGGTGGTCGTAGGATAATCCAGCGGTCCTGGCCGCTTTGGGGAAACAGGAGTTGGCGTCGGGATTGGGCAGGATTCCGGGCAGCGGGTTTAACTCCAGGACGTTGGGTTCCCCCGCATCATCCAGGCGAATATCGATGCGACACCAGTCTCGGCAGCGCAGGGCCCAAAAAGCTGCTTGGCATACGGCTTGAATTCTTTTTTTCAATGGGGGCGATAGCTTCGCCGGGCAGACGAAAATTTCCAGGGGTTTTTCCACCGTATCCCAGATCCACTTGGCTTCATAGGAGTAGATGGGGTTAATGTTTGCGGGCAGTTGCTCAAACTGGAGCTCTACGATGGGGAGCACCTGCAACCCAGCCGCATTTCCCAAGAGGGCCACCGTGAACTCCCGGCCTGGAAGATATTTTTCTACCAGGGCTGGCTGACGGTACTGAGTTAAAACCGTGGAAATTTGTTCCTTCAGTTGTTTGGGTGTATGCACCAGGGCGCTATTCCCGATGCCTTTGCTGGACCCTTCTGAGAGAGGTTTGACGATCAATGGGAAGGGGGGAAATTCCTGCTTTTTTTTCAGGTCATCGACGACCCTGAAAGGGGGCGTTGGGATCCTGTGATAGGAGAGCACTAGCTTGGCCAAGGACTTATCTAAACAGAGGGCCAAAGTGAGCGGGTCCGAGCCGGTGTAAGGAATACGCAGCATCTCCAGCATGGCCGGGATTTGCGCTTCTCGGCTACCTCCGTAAAGCCCTTCGGCCATGTTGAAGACGATGTCAGGTCGCAACTCCCGAAATTTTTCGAAAGCTTCTTCGTTGCCCTCGATGGAAATGACCCGATGCCTAAGAGCCAGGGCGGAGCGGACCGCGGCAATCGTCTCCTCATCGTCCCATTCAGCGTAAAGGTCAGCGGAGAAGGGCTCTTCTAAAGGCTTCTTCAGGTTGAAGCATAATCCGACATTCATGAGGTCTCCGGCTTCTCTTAAAAGAGGAAAACAGCAGCGGCCACCACGGTCGCCCAGCCAACCTTGACGATACTCGACTGGGTGATATTCGTCGTGCGCACGATCTTATCGCTGATGCGGTAAAATTCTTTTTTCTCGTCCCAGCTCTTGTCTTCGTCGAATTCCATACCCAGCGTAGAGGACAACATGGCTGCGGCCAAGTCCTCGGCGTAATCGCCCGCCTCTTTTTCGGTTTGACCAAAAGCGTGGTGCTCGCTGAGGTACCCATAGAGCGTCTTTTCCGAGGGAATGGCACACCCAATGGAGGCGGCGATCAAACGCCGGGGCTCATTGGTGCTACACTTGGCCAACACGCAGAAGGTGATGCCTCCGGGAATGAGCTCCCGGAGTCCTTGGGCCCGGGAGATAATCTTGCAGCGCGGGGGCAAAATGCTGGAGACGGTTACCAGGTTACATTTTTCGATGCCGGCATCACGCAGGGCCAGCTCAAAAGAGCGGAGCTCTTCTTTGTGAACGCCAACCCCTTTGGTAAAAAAAAGTTTTCGCGGGACCCACGGTTCCAATTTAAATCTCCTTTCCTGCGGGGTCATCCCTATCGCTGCCCAGGGAACCAGTAAAAATATAGCCTAAAAATCGGTTGATCAGTTTGGCGGCCAAAAAATCCGGAGCGATCAACCCCGGAATGGGAGCCAGCTCCACCACATCGAACCCGACTACCCTCCTTTTCTCGGCCAGGCGGCGCAAGAAATGAGTAAGGGTCTCCCAATTCAAACCCCCAGGCTCTGGCGTACCGACCGAAGGCATAATGGCAGGGTCCAGGACATCCAGGTCTATGGTCACGTAGACCTCCGCGCTGAGGGCCTCGCATACTTTCTCTACCCAATCCGAAACTTCGGAAAGATGATGCCAAAAGAAGCACTTTATGGGAGCGCTTTTCAAATAAAGTCTTTCCTCCAGGCTCATACTACGCACGCCCACTTGTACCAGGGGTCCAATTTCTTCGAGGCGGCGGCCTACGCAAGCGTGACTAAAGGGAGTCCCCTCATAAGATTCCCGGAGGTCGGCGTGAGCATCGAGTTGCAGGAAAGATAGTCGTGGATATTTCTCCCTTAAGGCCCGTACCGATCCGAGGGTGACCGTGTGCTCTCCCCCGATGAGCACGGGAAATTTATTTGCCCGAACGACCGGCTCGACATAGGCCTGAATTTGCCGGACCATTTCTTCAGGGCCCGAGGCCATGACCTCCAGGGGGTCGAGAGTGTGAAACCCCAGACGGCGGGGTTCCACTTCCAGCTCTTCGTCAAAAAGCTCCAAGTGGGTGGAAGCCTCCAAGATGGCCAGGGGTCCACGGCGTGCTCCCGGAAGGTACGTGGTGGTCAGATCATAAGGAACAGGCAAAAAGACCACCCGGGAATTTTCCCAAAGAGAGTCCTTCCGGGGAATTCCGCCAAAGTTGAGGGGGATGGTTTGGGTTTTCCGGATCATCGATGACTGCCCAAGACCGCTTTCGCACGCGATTTTCTTTTGCGGGTTGAAGACCACAATCTTCTCATCTCTGGCCGGATGCGCCGGAATAGGAAAGCTGCGCTCTCCTGAGCCACTGCGGTGAGATTGAGCGGAAGGGCGATGACGGAATCACAATAGAGGGCGATCTTTTTCGCGTCCTCAGAAATTTTTCCCCAGGATTGGGATTCCTCGAAAGTACAGCCGCTCAAACCTTCCCAGTGCCGGACATTTTTTCCAGCCTCCCATAGGGAATGTATTTTTATCTATGCGCTTAAAAAATACTTAAAAAATATTTTTTCGTCAAGAAATTTAAAAGGGCCATGCCTATATCATCCGCTGACCCACCCCCAGTTTGGTAGGCAAGATATAGTCCAGACTTGACTTTGGAGGTGGGACCTGCTAATTTTCCCCTCAAAACGTATCGATGGGAAATCGGGAGGCGGATATGATACCCCGGTACTCCAGAAAAATTATGGCAGCGGTGTGGGAGCCAGAGAACCGTTTGCGCAAATGGTTGCAGATCGAGATTTGGGCCTGCGAGGCAATGGCCAATAAGGGAGAGGTTCCCCCCGCCGCCCTTAAGATCATTAAGAAGAAGGCTGACTTCCATATCGGACGGATTGAGGCCATCGAAAAGGTCGTCAAGCATGATGTCATTGCCTTCCTGACTGCGGTGGGGGAGCGCATTGGGCCCGAGGCGCGTTACCTGCATTTGGGGCTGACTTCTTCGGATGTTCTGGACACGGCCTTGGCGATGCTCTTGGTGGAGTCCACCAAGATTTTAGAAGACGACTTACGAGCTTTCCTGGGGGTGCTGAAACGGCGGGCCTATGAACACCGGTGGACCCCGATGATTGGACGCACCCATGGGATGCACGCGGAGCCGATTACCTTCGGCCTGACCTTGGCCCTGTGGTACGCCGAGATGGA
>Ga0187886_1001025_pt1 | contig 27753 bp, 20 predicted proteins | sample June2016WEW_20_1_FD_133001 | JGI IMG/M metagenome (GOLD analysis project Ga0187886, IMG submission 133001) | Peatland microbial communities from SPRUCE experiment site at the Marcell Experimental Forest, Minnesota, USA - June2016WEW_20_150 | ecosystem: Environmental > Terrestrial > Soil >...
TGGCGAAGGGAATACAATCGCTTCAGGCCGCATAGCTCCTTAGGCTATAGGCCGCCGGCTCCGGAGGCATATTTGGCTGGAAAATTCACTCAAGGGCTGGTACATTGATCGGGGGCGGGTCACAATATTCCAAGGGTATCCCTTTAATCTGATGACCTCCAATGCTTGAAAGTCTCACTTCAGGGGCCACATTGAGCGGGGGGCAGGTGGTTATTTCAGGGGTGGCACGTTGATGGCGGGCAGGTCAGGCAGCGCTTTAGCGCTACGATAAGCGCTTTGCGTTCATCAGCGGCTTTAGCCGCTGAGGTCACTGATTCGACTTTTTCCGCAGACTATTGAGCCGTTATCGCAGTCCGAAACGCTGACTTCTGGTCCCTGGCGTCTTATTTGAACTTCACGGCGGCTGTGTTTTCCGGGATGGTGTCGCTGCCATACGAACCCACCGCAATATGGTTGTTGTTCACCCTATAAGCCCAACTCCACGTTCCCGGAAAGCCAAGCACTTTAATGAAACTGGGGTCCTGGGTACTATAGCGGGTGGCAAACCAGTTCCAGTTGGCATCGTAGCTGTCGCCCACGATGTCGCCGACGTCGTTGATTCCGTTTGCCTCGGCCCAGCCTTGCTCCGAACCGGTCAGAGTGGTAAGCCGGGTCACGTCGTAGACGCTCCTCCGAGGGACCATGGGTTTCCATAAAGCCGGAAACGAGACGCTCAAGTCGGCCGCCTCAAAATAGCCCACGATTTCACCCTTGTTGTTGATGTCACTGGGCGCGGCGTTGGGGTCATCCGGGGGAACAGGAAGCTGCATGATCTTCCACTCTTTTCCGCCGGGGAGGGGATTCCAGAGAACGGCAATTTGGAAACCATCAGCGGTTGTGGCCGTGCCAATGATTTGGCCAAAGTCATTTACAGCCGTCGCGTACCAGGAATTGGCCCCCTCAAAGCCTGTCGTATCGAGCTTCTGGATTTTCCAGGTGATCGCAGGCCCATGCCGCCCCCACATGACCTTCGGCGTCCATACCACAGGAAGGCTCTCAGGTCCCATGAATTCACTGCTGCTCCAGCCAACAATGAGGGTTCCGGATTTGTTGACGTTATAGGCCAGGCTGAAACTGTGATCATCGCCGAGGGCACCGATGTCCACAATGCCGGATTTCGGGGTCCAGGCGAAAGCGTGGACAATCTCGTTGCCCGGAATCGCAGAGTGGCCTACGATCATTCCCGTGTCGGCCACGCCCATGCACATCACTTCAGTGTCGGTTCTGTCCCCTCCCAAAGTGCCGAGGTCGAACCACTGGAAGGCCTTCGGCCCAAACAATGGAACCCCGATGGGACGGGTGTACCCGCTGGCAATGTCACCAAACGCAACGACTACTCCAAAATCGTTGATGCCCCGCGGCTCGGACCAGGTTCCGCCGGGGTAATAGCCGAGGTCATAGACTTTAATGGTTCGACCTGGGTTTGCCTGCGCACTGGAACTCTGAATGATCATCGTACCGGCAACCTTCGGCATGATACCTAGGGGCCTATGACGGAGAAAATCACTTCGGCCCCTGAGGAGCCGTCCGGCCTCTTTCTGCTGCGTCCTTACCGTTGGCACCAAACAAAGACATAGAATCAATGCCGAGAGAGCGAATAAAAACTTTCTAAACACTTCTTCCCCCCTCAAATGATTTTTTGGGCATATGCCGCATCTATAGAAAAAGATAAGCAAATTAAGAGAAAAGAATAACCCCCTTGTCCTAAAAGAGTGCGATTTCTAATCTGTAAACCCCGCTAAATACAATATAAGTCCTGAACTAGAGGTTGTCAAGGTACTGTCTGGCCCCATTAATGTGAGGCCGATATGCCTCGCCAGCTATCGCGTATTCACGACCGGCTTATCTCTTGCGGACTCGCCAAGGGGGGGGATACGGGTGGGTATTCGGGCTGCATAGGAGGCTCCTAAAGGGCCTGACGCGGTCCGAAGGCACTAGGGCCACGAGAAGAGGGTATGGGACCAACGCCTCGATCGCGCGCGGACGGGTGTTTGAAGGGTTTCCGTAGCCTCTGGCGAACCTTTCGCTATGCTCTTCGGCATGACGCGGGTATCGGGAAATAAACTGAAGGGTGAGTGAGGGGATTTGAACCCCCAACATTCGGATCCACAGTCCGATGCTCGTTTCTACTCATCCTCTCTCAAATCGTTGAAATAACATGAGATACAGCCGCAGGATCCTTGGCCTCGCCCGCCGCGTCACAAATACGTAACAGATCTTGACCCGATTGGGAGTCTCCAGCCAGCCGTTCTACCGCCGTTCGTTTCTGCTCCTGGTTCGAATGCGTATAGCGTTCCGTGAGCTTAAGAGAGCTGTGCCCCAGGAGCTCCTTGATCGTGATCGGGTCGACACCAAGCATATTCAGGCGGGTGGCGAACGTGTGTCTTAGGTCATGAAACCTAAGGCCGTGAATCTCGGCCCTTCGGCAGGCAGCCTTAAAAGCGGTCTTGACGGTCGTCAGGGACTTCCCGGTGGCCGGGTTTGGGAAGACGTAAGGGCTCCGGCCGTCAGTGCCCTTCAGGTGGCTTAGTTCGTGGAGTAGGGGAGAGTTGATCTCGATGAACCTGATTTTCCCTGACTTTGTGCGTTCGACTCTGATCGTTCTTGATTTCAGGTCCACTTGGTTCCACCTTAGACCGAGAATCTCTCCTAGCCGCATCCCAGTATTTAGGGCGACGGTCAAGATGGGCCTGAGGGCGGAGGAGCTTGCTCCAAACAGCCGCCGTTCCTCGTCGGGGGCGAGGATCCGTTCCTTAATGTTGTCCTTTTCCGGGAAGAACTTCATCTTCGGGACGGCGTCCTTCGGCAGATAACCCCACTCAACGGCCAGCCTGAGCATCTTCCGGAGGATTGCAAGGCACCTGTTAACCGTAGAAGGCCTTACGCCTTGCCTGAGCCGAGCCGCCTTGTAGCTCTCGGTCTCGAGAGGAGAGATCTCGTCCAGGTATAGAGAGCCGAACTTGGAATTCATGCTCTTCACGTAGCTCACGTCGGTCGTCCAGCTCCTCTTATTGATCTTGGCGTAGTTCTCAAGATACATTTCGGAGAACTTTGTGAAGCTGATACGTCCGGGCTTCTGTCGAATCCCAAGCTCTCTGTCCCTGGACTCGGAGACCGCCGCCCGGAGAGCCAGGGCGGCGTCTTCTGGGGTCTGGGCATTCCTGATGACCCTCTGAACCCTTTTTCTTGCGGCGTCCCTGTAGTCGATGCACCACCTGATAATTCCCTGTTTCGTTCTTCTCTGGTAGATTGCTCCGAAGCCATAGTTATGACGAGACTTGATTTTGCCTTTCGGCATCTCGCCAGTACCTCCTGTTTCACCATGCGATCTTTTCTTAGTGCTTCTAGGAGGTCTTGTCAAGTCGGTGAGGTCGGGGGGGTCGGGCAGAGGCCGGCATTTACTCTTCTCGAGCCAGGAATCGATCTCCTCTTTCCTAAACCGGATCCCGAGACCTTTCCGTTTGAAGATGGGGATCTCCTGCCTTTCCACCCACCGATAGATGGTGTAGGGACTTACCCCCAGGTAGAAGCTGAGCTCGTGGACTGTGAGAAGCCCCTGGCCCGTTATGTTGCCGATCGTGCGAGCTGTCCCCACTACCTCCATGGGACACCCCCGCAAGCCGGCTGTTCCATCAATCCTCCATCGACCATCTCAGAAGGCATCGCAGTCCGCCCCGCAATGTTGACCACATGCATCTTCTTCATGGCCGACCTCAACTGCGCGAAATGGAGTGTGACTCTTCGTTTTCCGAAATCACATCCCCAGTGGAAACGGCCGGCTCTCCTATGCCAGCCTTGCCCTTCTTCGGATTCTGGAGTGTCGGGGGGTGTTTTGACGCTTCGGGAATTGAAGTCTTTTTATATTCTGCCATACCCACCGGACGCGAATCCGTAACGTGATCGTCATACCTACCCGTCAACTCGTACAGGTTCGAATACCTGAACAACCCTCCAAGCTTGGTCCTTCTGATCCAACCGGCCTTCTCCAATTCCTTAAAGGCTTTCGAGACCGTTGAGGGGGCGGAGAGCCCCCTCACGGTCTTCAGCTCTGAGTAGTGAAGCCCGATTTCGCCATTGTTGCTGCCGTTATGCTTGGCCCTGAGGTAGATATATGCAAGCTTGGCTGCCGGGCCGAGCTGCTTCCATTCCTGGCATCTCAGCAACATGTCCCTGCCCAGCATGACAAAGTTGCCGTACTTGTGTCGGTTCCTACGATGGCTGCCCATTAGAGCACCTCCGGGGCAGCAGCCGGCTTGGTGCGGCTGGAGCCCTCCGGCAAGAACAGCCTGGCATCTCTTTTTGCCGGGCTGGCTGCGGGCGACAGAGGATTGGCCGCGCTTCGGTAGCTTCGAGGCTTTCGAGACATCAGAGACATGCCCAAAAACGCTAAAATAGAAGCCCGTTTTCCCCTGGTGAATGTGACGGAATAACCGGGGGTCCGACTGTTACCCTTCACTTGGCCTTTTGCTGTCACATTCCACCTTCCTTGAGCCATTTGATGACCTTGTCGGAAGGCACCCTCTGCCCCTTCTCATACTTGGAGATGAGGGTGTGGTCCTTGAAGCCTAGCAGTTCTGCCAGCTGGCTCTGGGTCAGCTTCAGCTTCTTCCTGGCCCTCTTGATGGCCTGGGGGACTGGCAGTCGCCTGCCATCATGCCCACTCAGGTACCGCTCGACGTGCTGCCGCAGATCCGCCGTGCTGGCGAACTCTGTCCGCATCAGCTTCTCGAGGTACCTGATCAGTTCGACCCGGCAATTCACTAAGCCGGAGTCACAGGGTCGGTCGAGATCATTAAGTACCTGCCAGATCCATTTGACGGTGGACCGCTTGTCTTTGGCAATCTCGGGTGGAATGAATGTCCGTTTGCCGCCGTAGTGCCGCTGAACCCAGGCTACTATGAAGCTTTCTATGTCAGCCACATAGGTGGGCTCATCAATCAGGGTGAAAACATCAGAACCTTCGTCCATCATAGGCCTCCTTTTTTGTTCTCACCCTTAATGGCAATATTTCACTGGGGAAGGAGACCTGTTGCAGAAAACTAGATATACGGCTGAGGCCAATGTACTGAAAATGAATAAATTAGAAATAATTTAGGGTCTTTTTTGTGACCTCAGTGATTTTTCACCGACTGGAAGACCTTCTCTTATACGTCAGATTCTTCTTCGTACGCTCCAACGGTGATTTCGATCGTGAATTTTGGTTTATAGGCCTTAACCTTTCGGTACTCCTCAAAGGGATCGTCTTTGATCTGAAACAGATGTATTAGGCGCTTTCTCAGGTCTTTGATATAGGCCTTGACGTTTTCACGGCGAAAGGGGAGCCCTTCTGTTTGAAAATCAATTTGCCTGTGGCCCTGGCCTAGAAAAATAAGTAAATCCCAAATAACGTCTGGACGCTTTTCTTTTGTCCTTCTCCTATCCATGAAACCCATTCCTTCGTAATCTCTTCCTTCTTGAACATCCCCAATCCTCAATTCCGCGGCTTCTTTTGATGATAAAATCCGAATCCTAACCATGTCCCAAGTTGCACCCTCTGGCGTGGGAAAAGGGACAATCGCTTGAAGGCGGCTATCTCTTCTAAAGATACTGGATCCTCCCCTTGGACTCCAAATAGGGAGTGGCTGCAGGTTTCTTACCAGGTCGATAGTCTCGAGGACCATTACGGTAGGGAGGACTTTATAGGGTATCAGGGCATCCTTGAAGATGATGTTGTCCACATGGCCAAATGGCCTATCCGATAAATTCTCGGCTGTCCAGAAGCCTTCGTCGCTCTGCTGTTTCAATAGCCATCCGAGGGCGGATATAGAGGCGCTCATCGATGGGTCAGCATCGACTAGCTTAAGCATCGATAGGGCCAAGCAGGTTGTGTCTACGCGATCATGAAACCCGGCGTTAGGATACTTCTGGTCTATCAAGTTCTCGGCATGCATTTTTACGAGATCGTTCATCTCTTTTCCCAAATCGTTAAGCGCAAGGAAAAAGCCGATCTCCGCCCAAAAGTCAACATCATACATACGCTTTCCAACCAAGGCATCAGGATCGTCGATGCCCTCGTCTTTAATGGTCCTAATCATATCGCTTACTTCCTCCGCTTGTTCGGCAATTATCTTCTTGATTTGAGGCGCAACCAATCTCATCTGCTCCTTCAACCCGTTCCTGAGAGAAGGAGACCGGGAGATTTGCCAAAGGATCCTTCGATTCGTCGAATCATCAAAGAGATGTTTGTTTATTAAGAGATTTCCCATCATTTCCCGGGCATTATTGAAATAGCGCTCGTACCCCCCTATTCCCAAGGTTTCCTTAACCCGGAACATTGCCACGTGACACTCGATAGCTGCATCCGGGGCTTCCCAAAAGCTGGCGGTTCCATTCGCCCTTAACTCTTGCAACACAAAAGGGTTAATAGGTACCGATTCCACATCCGTAATGGGCCAGAATACCCTTTTGTCTGGAACATCGCTCTCTTCCATCAAACTAATCCACGTGTCCCACAGCGCCCGCAATTCTTGGGACAACTTCGGGACGAGTTCCTTATGTTTATTGCCAAGATATGCATAGGCTTCAAGCCTTATGGGCCAGTCAATGATCTCATCAATCTCAGCGTCGATATCCTTCTCCCTCCTTTTCCTGACAGTCTCGACTGTACCCTCGAATTTCTCTTCAATTACTCGAAATAAAAATTCTTCACCCCGCGTTTTTGAATCCAATATATCCTTTGGCGTCATTTCAAAGGTTTCCATGGCTAATCCCCTAGAAGCGAAATATCTCTGGCTAAAAAATAGCATATACGACCTCCCTTTGGAAAACAACGCACGCTGCCAGCGGTCTCTCAAAATTCGGCCTCTCCGCCTCCGAGCGGGAAGCGAATTCTCCAAAGTTTATCGGGTTCACATTCTTGCCAGCAGCACTTGACAGGCCAGATTTCCGAATTTACAAAAGTCCGGGTCGACAAGAGCAAAAATAGATCGCAAGGATGGTCCTCTCCGGCTAAGTGCTCTTCATGTTCTATTTTTGAGATAGTGGAAGTTGTCAACCCGATTTTACGCGTTTTCAAATCACAATTTGTGGTGGCTGGAACCCGCCTATAGAGGCATATTGTGCATCTGGAGAGGTCGAATCCTATTCATTTCCCCTGCCCCCCTCCCCCTCGGGTGTTCCGGGGTTCGGCTTCCGGCTGGAAGGGTTCAAAAGGATGAAGCCATTCAGGATTCTTAGATCACCAGAGCAATCCTCCTGGCTTGATCCTTAACTGACCAGGCATAGGCTTAACCCCCCTCAAAGGACTGATCTATTTATTTAGATCAAACGATACTATCGCGATATATCTAATTGGGCAACGGCCTGCCCGCGCCGCCCTAGATTCGCCTTGCTAGATATTCTTATGCAGGAGTGCACTATCCTAAGCCCGGTTCCCCTGGCCAGACGATGGGCTATGCCTGAGCCCAGACCAGGCCAGACAGCCTGACAGACCAGAGCGGATCAGACCTGATCTGACCAGAGCTAGCATACTTGAACAGCATAGCATATTAAATTCAATGCAGATTGCATGCCGAAGGCGCGTGGCCTCAATCTCTTCAGCCGGCCAATCGCGCGCGACGTGCTTTTCCCCCTCGTTGATGGGCAGGAACGCGAGATACACAAAGAACGTGTTCCCCGGCTTCCCGATGGTCGTTCCGACGTTTTCGCCTTGAAAGAACTTATCGGCACGCCAGCTGGAGCGATCCATGGCGGCCTTGAAGGAAATCCAGCACCTGGGGTCGTGAATGGACTGGTAATCCATTTAGAATGTGGCGGAGTCAGGCTTACGGCGCAGGCTGAGGGGCCACGGAAAGTAGCTGACGCTCCGGACGATCGGTTTTTCCACCGAATGGTCGCCGACGTACCAGGTCAGCATGTCAGGGAAGAGCGAGAGTTCGGGCCGGCCCGGGATGCGGATAAGATAGGGGATGTCGGACCATCGCGCCTCCTTTTCCTTTCCCAGAACCTTCCCGAGATACACCTGGCCTCTTGTGTCACACATTGACGTCCTCCGTTGATCGAGATTCCGGGGACGGACAGATAGGGCCTGGCCCGGGCCGTCGGCTGCGGTCTGCGCAAGACAGCGCCTGCGCGACCGGGCTTCGGGAGGATGGAGGACGGAAATAAAAAAAGGACACTTTGTTGCCCTCCGGCCGCATCCCCGCTCGACGCGAGTGGCACCTTGGGTGTCCGTCCCAGGTTGCCGGGCCACTCATACGGTGGCCGCTCTTGATACCTATATTATTATGAGAGGGATCTGGGTAATTGTCAATAACCTATATGGGGACGGCTGTTGACATCATCCCATGGCTGGCGATATATGTCTTTAGCGCTTGGAAGGGGAGATACGTTGATCGGTGCGGAAATCCCCTTCGGTGTAGCAAACGAATTGCCTATGATCATTCGTGCGGTTTTGTTATAGTTTGTATTGGCTTGCGACGGGAAAAACATCTGTTTTTGATGATCGAGGTCAAGGCGAAATGAACGAGCTACGCATAAAGCCGAACATGTTGCTCAAAGGGGCCATGTTCCCGGAGCTAGTAAAGGTCATCGCCATGGTTCCTATGGGCGATTCAGTAAAACTAATATGCGAGGGAATGACATCTGGCAAAGTTCACCAGCCCATATTGAGCCAGACGCAACTTGAAGCGCTTGAGGTTATCCTCACCGAAAACCAGCCATTCGACGGGGATGCTACGAAATTTAGGCTCGGCATAGAAGCCATGCGACTTTCGTTGGCTTACGAGTATGATCCATATTTTAGTCTTTCCATTGCACGCGTTGACCCGGTCCCTCACCAACTAGAAGCAGTTTATGACTACTTTCTTAAATTGCCGCGAATCCGATTTTTATTAGCTGACGATCCAGGTGCGGGGAAAACCATCATGGCCGGCCTCTTGGTTAAAGAACTTAAGATTCGTGGCCTTATCAAGCGCACTCTAATCGTAACCCCGGCAAACCTCTGCTTTCAGTGGCAACGCGAACTTAAGGATAAATTCCGCGAGAATTTCGAAATCGTCCGGAGTGATGTTCTCCGGGCAAACTACGGCACCAATCCGTGGCAGGACCGGAATCAACTCATCACATCCGTTTCTTGGGTTTCTCGTATCGATGATGCATTTGAAAGCCTAATGCGGAGTCATTGGGACCTAATCATCGTGGATGAGGCGCATAAGATGAGCGCCTATAGCGAAGAGAAGAAGACGCTGGCATATCAATTAGGTGAAGCTCTATCCGAGAGGACCGATCATTTATTGCTTATGACGGCCACGCCTCACAAAGGCGATCCAGACAACTTCTGCCTATTTCTCCGACTCCTCGACAAGGACGTTTACGGCGATATTACAAGTCTCGAAAAGGCAATGCAGGAACGATCCGCCCCGTTCTATCTGCGACGTGTCAAGGAAGCGATGGTGACATTCCCCAACCCCGACACCGGAGAGGCCAAGAGTATTTTCACTCGGCGTAATGTCAAGACAGTGCCATTCCAGATTGCCGACCAGGAACTCGACTTCTACGACGCTCTAACCCATTATGTAGAAGACCAGTCCATCAAAGCCGCTGCGGATACCTCGCCGCAAGGTCGAGCGCTCGGATTCACGATGGCCATGCTTCAGCGGCGTTTTGCCTCCAGCGTCCACGCCGTTCGCCGCTCGCTAGAGCGCATGAAGGCAAAACGGGAAAAGATCCTCGAAGACCCTGAAGCCTATCGGCAGGAACGGATGAATAAGCGGCTGCCCGAAGACTTCGAAGATCTGCCTGAGGACAAGAAGGATGAAATCCTTGCTGAACTCGAAGGCGTCGTGGCTTCGGTTGACCCTCAGGCCCTGCGTGAGGAGATCATTGAACTGTCAAGGCTCGTTGATCAGGCCAGACAGCTTGAAGCCGGCGAAGTGGGAAGAAAGCTTTTAAAACTCAAGGAAGTACTTACGGAATACGGCGTCTTCCAAGATGAAAAGATGAAGCTTATTGTCTTCACGGAACACAAGGAAACACTCGACTACCTCGCGGGTGATGGGAGGGAAGGCCGTCCTCTGGGAAAACTTCGCGAATGGGGATTAAACATTACACAGATCCATGGCGGCATGAAAATCGGGGATCGGGATTCGCCTGGCACGCGAATCTACGCAGAGCGTGAATTCAAAGAAAGTTGCCAAGTCCTAGCCGCCACGGAAGCCGCTGGTGAAGGCATCAACCTTCAATTTTGTTGGTTCATGATAAATTACGACATTCCCTGGAATCCGGTCCGCCTAGATCAACGTATGGGCCGCATTCATCGATATGGACAAGAAAAAGACTGCCTTATTCTGAACTTCGTATCCACCAATACACGCGAAGGACGCGTGATGGAAAAACTTTTTGACCGAATCGAAAAGATTGAAGCTGACCTCGATCCTATGCATACCGGCAAGGTCTTTAATGTCCTAGGCGATGTCTTTCCTGCCAACCAACTCGAAAAGATGCTCCGAGATCTTTACGCCAGGAATCTGACGGAAGACGTAGTGAAAGACCGCATCGTCAAGCAGGTCGATACCGCCCGACTCCGACATATTACGGAAAGTACATTGGAAGGACTCGCTAAGCGGGAACTCAACCTGTCGGCCATTGTCGGCAAGTCGGAGGAAGCCAAAGAGCGGCGCCTCGTGCCTGAAGTGATTGAGGATTTCTTTATGCAGGCAGCGCCAATTGCCGGGGTTGTTCCGAAATCGGATAAGACACGAGCCCACATCTACCGCATTGGTCGTATCCCTCGAACTCTTTCGCCCTATGGCGAGGAACTCGAATCGCGCTTCGGTAAACTAGGTCGGGAGTATAAGGAGATCGTTTTTAGCAAGGATTTCTTGCAAGCGGAGCCCACCCTCGAATGGGTAACTCCGGGCCACCCTCTTTTCGAGAGCGTTCGAGCTTTGGTCAGCGACAAGACGCAGGGCGATTTGCAAAAAGGCGCTGTGTTCTTCGACCTCCAGCGCCAGGAGCCGACACTTCTTGATGTTTTCTCTTCTGAAATCCGTGATGGCCGGGGTAATGTCCTGCATAAGCGGCTATTTGTATCTCAAACTACAATGGATGGCATTATATCTATACGGCAACCGACCATTTTCCTCGATTTGATACCCGGACCGATAGGCACTGCGGCACCCGACAAATCGGGCCTTCCGGGCCGCAATCAGATCGAATCGGTCCTAATTCGTGAAGCTCTGACTCCAATGCTAGAAGAGGTACGGAACCAACGGGAGCGGGAAGTCAAGACCATCTCTGAACACATGGAAATCAGCCTGTATACGTTGATCGACAAGGTGCAATGCCAGTTCGCTGAACTTCACACCTTGAAAGAATCGGGCTCAACCGATATGGGTCTCGACGGCCGGCTCAAGATTGCAGAGGATCGACTTGACGAGCTGAATATACGGCTTGAGCGCCGCCGCGCCGAACTCCAGATGGAGCGGCAGTGTGCTATCGGCAATATCCAGCACCTGGGTACTGCCTGGGTTCTGCCGCATCCCGAACGGACGAAGCCCGATGTGGCGCAGATGGTCACCGACCCCGAGATTGAAAGAATCGGAGTGCAGGCCGTCATCGCATACGAGGAAGCTCGGGGCTGGAAGGTTCAAAGCGTAGAGAACGAGAATCGGGGATTCGACCTCATCTCTCGTAGGCCGCACCCGGAGGACCCCAGCACCGCCATCGAAGTCAGATTCATCGAAGTAAAAGGTCGTTCAGATGTTGGCGAAGTCGCCTTAACCACTAATGAGTATAAGACTGCTGAACGCCTGAAGAAAGATTTTTGGCTCTACGTCGTGTTCAACTGCGCATCAGCACCGGAGATTCATATCGTGCAAGACCCGGCTCGCCTCGGTTGGAAACCCATTATCAAAGTCGAACACTATCAGGTTGGTGCAGAAAAGATTTTGCAGGCGGAATCAAGTTGATAAACCGATACCCTAGGCGACTTATCGAAGTGGACCTGCCGATTAAACGCATTTCGGCACATGCAAGACGAGAGAAGAGCATCCGTCATGGCCATATTTCTACGCTACATATCTGGTGGGCACGACGCCCACTCGCAGCGTGTCGAGCGGTGATCTGCGCTTCTCTCTGGCCCGATCCGGCCGACGAGCTTTGCCCTGAGGCGTTCAGAAAGACTGCCCGCGCAGAAATGACGAAATGGGCCAGACAAAATCTCGGCTTGCTCGGTCAGGAGAGCTTCCCCCGTTTTAACAGACTCGCTAAGAATGGAAAGAAACTCGATGACAATGTTGAGATTCGGAAAGCGTTGTTTGATTTTATAGCCGACTTTGCAAACTGGGACAACTCGACTGTCAAAGAATACCTCGAAACTGCGCGGGCGTTGACTCAAACTGCGCATGAGGCGCTTGGCGGCGCATCTGGCTCGCGCCCTCTCATCGTGGACCCGTTCGCCGGTGGCGGGTCCATTCCGCTCGAAGCTCTGCGCGTTGGTGCCGATGCTTTTGCTAGCGACCTAAATCCGATTGCTGTCTTGCTTAACAAGGTTGTGCTGGAATACATCCCCATGTACGGCCAGCACCTCGCCGATGAAGTTCGCAAGTGGGGAGAGTGGATCAAGGAAGCGGCCGAGAAGGAACTGGCCGAGTTCTATCCAAAGGACCCCGATGGCGCGACGCCTATTGCCTATCTTTGGGCGCGAACGATTAACTGTGAAGGCCCCGGTTGCGGGGCGGAGGTGCCTATCCTGCCGTCTCGCTTGCTAGAAAAAAGCAGAGACCGCTCGATATGGATTAACCTCAGCGGAAAAGGCGGCTCTGTACACATTACGATTCATCAGGGTTCAGTTGCCGAACAGAATCTGAATGGTACGGCTAAGCGAGGCTCAGTAACATGCCCTTGCTGCGGATATACCACTCCAATCGCTCGTGTTCGCGAGCAGCTTAAAAAGTCCGGAGGGGGTGTCAAAACCGCTCGTTTGTTAGCCGTCGCTGTAGTGCATTCTAAAAACGGGGTTCGAGATTATCGTTTGCCACACGAATCTGATTATCAAGCGCTCGCGAAGGCTGCCAAAGAGATTATTAGGCTTCGATATACTAATCCCGATTTTTTCCCTGACGAAACACTCCCTCTCATGAGTGGCGTATTTAATGTTCCACTCTACGGACATAACACATGGTCATCACTATACTCAGACCGTCAGTTGCTTCTCCTAATCACTCTCTGTCGACTCGTCAAAAAAGTCGGCGAGAAAGTTGATAGTAAAAAGGATGTCGGTTTTGCATCAGCAACGGTAACCATGCTTAGCCTCGCTATTGGCAAAGTGGCCGATTATTCGACTTCAATTTGTACTTGGGTTCAGAGTGGTGCATTTATTGGGCACACCTTTGCACAAGGTCAATGTCTTCCCATGAAGTTCGATTTTGCGGAAGGTGTCCCGCTCGTTGGCTATTCAGGCTCTTGGGAAGGTGCAATTGACTGGGGTTGCCGTATCATTGAGCGCGAGGCCGACGCTCTTCTACACGTAGGTCAATCTGAACTTGTAAGTGCCACGGCGCAGTCGTTGCCGGATGACACAGCTTCGTGCCTTATCACCGACCCGCCATATTACAATGCCGTGCCCTATGCCGACCTATCTGACTTCTTTTATGTCTGGCACCGCAGGACTCTTGGATCTCTTCATAGCGATTTGTTCCAACTGAAAGAAGCGCCCAAAGCAGAGGAAATATGTGAAATGTCTGGTTGGGACCCTGATCGCTACGGGAACAAGACCGCAGCGTTTTTTGAAAATGAAATTGGAAAGGCGTTCGCTGATTCGCGTCGGGTGCTTAGCCCAACCGGTATTGGAGTCGTCGTCTTCGCCCACAAGACAACATCTGGATGGGAGGCAATGCTACAAGCTCTCGTAAGCGCAGGTTGGACAATTACAGCATCTTGGCCGATTGATACCGAAATGGCCGCACGCCTGAGAGCGCGAAATTCCGCAGTTCTCGCGTCGTCAATACATCTCGTTTGCCGCCCGCGTGAAAACGCCGACTGTACGGTAAGCAAAACTGACATTGGGGACTGGCGGGATGTGTTGGCAGAGTTACCTAATCGGATTCACGATTGGATGCCACGTTTAGCAGATGAAGGAGTTGTGGGCGCGGATGCGATTTTTGCTTGTATTGGGCCAGCACTCGAAGTCTTCTCCCGTTATTCTCGCGTGGAGAAGGCCAGTGGCGAGGCCGTTACACTCAAGGAATATTTGGAACATGTCTGGGCGGCGGTATCCAAAGAGGCACTAAAAATGATCTTCGAAGGCGCGGACGCCTTCGGCTTTGAAGAGGACGCACGTCTAACTGCGATGTGGTTGTGGACGGTGGCGACGACCGAGAAAGAAGAAAGTTTAACTGCAGAGGGCGCAGAGGAAGAGGACGAGAAGATAAAAAAGAAAACAACGGGCGGCTTTTCTCTCGAATATGATGCGGCGCGGAAGATAGCGCAGGGCTTGGGGGCACATCTTGAGGACCTAGGGCATCTTGTTGAAATCCAAGGTGAGACGGCAGTATTACTCCCAGTCGCTGCACGGACCCGTTACCTATTTGGCAAGGATTCAACTGAAGCCCCGCGAGGCCGTCCGAAGAAGAAAGATAAGCAACTTACTTTAGGTTTCGAGGGCGAACTGAAGCAGATCGAAGAGGAATCCGGAGATTGGACCGGTGAATTCAAAGGCAAAGCTGGTAAGACCGTTCTTGATCAAGTCCACCAAAGCATGATTCTATTCGCCGCCGGGCGCTCCGAAGCCTTGAAGCGTTTTCTTGTCGAAGATGGAATTGGCCGAAACTTCCTTTTCTGGCGCTTGGCGCAATCACTATCAGCGCTTTACCCCACCAGTACGAATGAAAAACGTTGGGTGGATGGTGTCTTGGCTCGGAAGAAGGGGTTAGGATTCTGATCAAATTGGCAGGGGTGGAAATATGAGCATACTGAAACCCTGGTACAAAGTCGTTACCCCGCGCGAAGATTTGCGGGAAGGCAAACCTCTGGACGCTTCTGAGTTTGCAGTCCACTTGGATCAGGTCCGAGATGGGCGAGCACATCAGGACTATCAAAGGCCAGAGCGCTTCTTTGAGCGCACGTTCATGACCAAGAACCTCCTTGGCTTAGCAGCGGAGGTTGTGCGTCGTCTTTCCGGCGAGAAAACCGAAACTTCCGCCGTGTTCAATATGACAACTCAATTTGGCGGCGGCAAGACGCATGCCCTCACGCTCCTTTATCACCTCGCCCACAACGGTTCCAAGGCCCGGAATTTCCAGGGTGTAGACCGAATCCTTGAACAGGCTAAGATTAAAGACGTTCCCAAGGCCGCGGTTGCCGTTTTTGTCGGTGCTGAGTTCGACTCGATTCAGGGGAGGGGTGGCGAGGATGGTTCTCCGCTCCGCAAAACGCCGTGGGGCGAAATAGCTTTCCAATTGGCGGGCGTGGCAGGTTTCAAGATTGTGGAGGAGCACGAAAAGGAGAAGATTGCTCCCGGCGGTGAGGTCATTCGCAGGTTTCTACCAAAAGATAAGCCTGTACTCATCCTCATTGACGAACTACTGAATTACATCAGCCGCAATAGGAAGAGCGGACTCGCGACGCAGCTATACGACTTCATCCAAAACCTATCTGAGGAAGCACGAGGGAATGAACGGACTGTCCTTGTCGCCTCGATACCGGCGTCTGAACTCGAGATGATGGCAGAGGATCAAGCAGACTACAGCCGATTCAAGAAACTTCTGAACCGTCTCGGCAAAGCCGTAATCATGGCGTCAGAATCTGAGACATCCGAAATCGTCCGCCGCCGGTTGTTTGAGTGGGACCCCCGTGCGCTTAGCCAAGAAGGTCGAGTTCTTTTGAGTCAGGATGCGGTCGCCACGTGCAAAGAATACGCGGATTGGATTGCCGAGAACCGTAAACAAGTGCCGACTTGGTTTCAGGACAACGCGAAAGAAGCCTTTGCATCCACGTATCCCTTTCATCCGATGGTGATGTCGGTATTTGAACGAAAGTGGCAAGAACTCCCGCACTTTCAACAAACCCGCGGCGTTCTTCGGTTGCTCGCGCTGTGGGTCTCTAATGCCTACCAGCAGGGATTCAAGAGTGCACAGAAAGATGCTCTTATTGGATTAGGGACAGCTCCTCTAGAAGATTCGCAGTTCAGGACTGCCGTTTTTGAACAACTTGGTGGGGACAAGTTGGAAGGCGCAGTGACGACAGATATTGCCGGTAAGAAGGACTCACATGCGATTCGCCTTGACCAGGAGGCGGAGGAAACTCTCAGAAAAGCCAAAATTCACAAGAAGGTAGCGACGGCCATCTTCTTTGAGTCGAACGGTGGGCAGTCGAAGAACGTCGCCACGGTGCCCGAGATTCGTCTTGCAGTTGCCGAACCGGAACTGGACGTTGGCAATATCGAAACCGCATTAGAGGCACTCACGGACGCCTGTTATTACCTAAGTGTTGAGCGCAACCACTACCGCTTCAGCCTCAAGGAGAACCTTAATAAGCGATTTGCTGACCGCCGCGCTGGGGTCAAGGATGAGGATGTCGAGAAGATTGTGTTAGAGGAGATTCAAAAAGTCTTTCCGCCGACCGAATCGATAGAACGAATTTTTTTTCCTCAAAAAAGTGGTCAAATCCCAGACAGGCCAGTACTCACCTTCGTGATTATGGGACCGAGCCAATCATTGCAGGACGACCCCAAGGTTTCAAGCAAAGTTGAATTGATGACCAAGGAATATGGAACATCGGCCCGTACTTACAAGAGTGCTCTTGTCTGGTTGATACCTGAGTCCGCTGTGACAATTTGTGATGAGGCCCGGCGGTTTATAGCATGGACAGACATCGGAGCTGAGGGCCTGCATCTTGATGACGCACAGGAAAAACAACTAGAAGAAAACATCAAGAAGGCCAAGCGCGATCTTCGCGAAAGCGTCTGGCGCGCCTACAACAAAGTCTTGTTGCTTGGGCCTGATAATACAATAAACATAATTGATCTTGGAATGATCACGTCAAGCGCCGCGGAAACCATGTGTCGTCTTGTAATCAACCACCTCCGTCAGACCGATGAGATTGTTAAAGATATCAGCCCACGTTCTTTATTGAAAAATTGGCCCCTGGCCTTCACCGAATGGAGTACAAAATCTGTTCGCGATGCGTTCTATGCGTCTCCTCTATTCCCTAGACTCTTATATCCAGAGGCGATTAAGGATGCCATCTGCCGAGGGGTCATGGAAGGGCACTTTGCTTATGTAGGGAAATCTGCAAAGGGTGGATACTCACCATTCAACTTTAAGAAGCAACTCGGCGTAGGTGATATTGAGATTTCTGATGATTCTTACCTTATCAAGGCAGAAGAAGCTGAGAAGAATATCAAGCCGCCCGAATTGACCCAAATCCGTATTTCTCCCTCTCAAGCGTTTATGCAGACGGGGAAAAGACAGAGCTTCACGGTTAAGGGGCTTGACCAATTCGGTCGCGAGTTCGATGTGGGAAAGGTTGAATGGACTGCCACAGGTGGCCAGATAATGAATGATGGGGTTTTACAGGCGGGAAAGGATGAGGGAAGCTTCTTTGTTACCGCGAAAGTTGGGAAGATTTCCGGTCAGGCTATCGTTTCGATCGGCAAGGAAGATGTGACGACTAAGATTTCTACCGCCGCTCCAAATGCGAATAGGCTTAGCTGGGCAGGCGAAGTTCCAGCACATAAGTGGATGAACTTCTATACGAAGGTCCTCTCGAGATTAGCAAAGGGAAGCAACCTCAGCATTACGGTGTCTTTCGAAGTTACACCCGAAGGCGGCGTTTCTGATCAAATAGTTAACGAGACGAAAGCGGCCCTCCGTGAACTCGGATTGGATGATGAGACAAAACCGCACTGAAGCCAAAAGACGCCTTGGGTAAAAAGGAAGGACTATTGGCACAAGTACTCAACCGATCAATACGTAAATGGTGGAAGGGTGCCTACAACGGTGTTGTTTATCGATATCGAGACGGTGAAGTTGTCTGCGAAGATGCTTTACGACTTCTGAATTCTCTGCGCGCTGAGTGTGCCAATGTGGTTTTTCTGGATCCGCCTTTCAATTTAGGAAAGGCCTATGGAAATAACGGGAAAAAAGCGGATCGTAAGTCGGAGGCCGATTATCGCGATTATATGACCAAGGTTTTGGTCCGGGCGGCCGAGGTCCTTGTACCTGGAGGTGCGCTATATTTATATCACATCCCGAAATGGGCAATTCAACTCGCATGTGATATTCCTTCTTACCTAGAATTCCGACATTGGATTGCGATTTCAATAAAGAGCGGCTTCGTCCGGGGTCGGCGGCTTTATCCAGCCCACTATGCTCTGCTATATTACACGAAGGGGAAGCCAAAGGTCTTTAGCCGGCCAAAGATCCCGAGGCCGGTTTGTGCACGCTGTAAAAAGGACCTTCGCGATTACGGAGGATACAAAAAATTTGTAGAAAGCGGAATAAACCTAAGCGACATTTGGGACGATATAAGTCCGGTTCGCCATAAAAATAACAAGCACAGAAGAAGCAATGAGCTTCCCCTAAAACTGGTCTCCCGTATTTTGACCATAAGTGGAATCAGGGGAGGGCTCGTGATTGATCCGTTTGCGGGAGCCGGCTCGATGCTTGTCGCCGCGCGACAAGCCAAAATGCATTTTGTCGGCGGCGATATGGATCGTGACTTTCTCGACATCATTGATGCGCGGTTTCTTAGCCAGGGACTAGCGCGTGTTCATTCCGGGGGGGGAAAATGAATAATAATTTCGCAAGTGCTTATCCAAGGAAAAACTTCTTCATTCAGATGTTTACAAAGGACATTGGGCTCGAGGACTGTATCCTTGATCTTATCGATAACTCCATCGATGGACTCATTCGTAGCCGTAAAATCAAGCTTTCTGATTTGTCAAAATGGGTATTCGCTAAAGACCCAAAGCCGTCGGTACACTTAACGGGACGCCCGGTCATCAGAGTGACCTTTTCCGAAGACTCAGTAAAGGTCGAAGACAACTGTGGCGGCCTAGATCTGGAATATGCACGGAATGAAGCCTTTAATTTTGGCCACGGCCCAGACTGGAAGAAAGGATTCCTGGGAGTATATGGAGTTGGGCTAAAGCGGGCGCTATTCAAGCTCGGGGAGGAATTCCGGATAGAGTCCCACACTATAGAGAACGGTTTCGAATGTTCTCTGGACGTTTCCGAATGGATAAAACAAGACAAATCTGTTGATGACTGGCGTATTCCGTTAAAGGAACTACCCAAGGCCCATTCGGAAAAATCTGCCGGAACTTCTATTCTTGTTAGCCGTTTACACAACGAAGTCAAAATGTGTGTCAAAGCGGGATCATTTTATAAATCCCTCTACGATTCTATTCGAAGGACATACTCGTTTTTTATAGGAAAGTATGTTCGTATCTATTTGAATCAGACAGAGATCGAGCCATATAGAATTCCACTTTCCAGGCCGAAGGGCGGAAACGTGTCCTACGAAGAATTCGAAAAAAATGGCGTTAAGGTAAGAATCATAGCGACAATTGCAGAACTTGATGATACCGGACGCTACAACCAGGCCCTTGCTGGCTGGTACGTAGTTTGCAATGGACGTATAGTTCTTCTGGCTGACAAGTCCGAGATTACGGGCTGGGGAATTCCGCCCATGCCGACATATCAGCCAAAGCATAGATGTTTTATTGGCCTGGCTTTCTTTCAAGCCGAAAATCCGCTTCTCTTGCCTTGGACAACGACAAAGACAGCCCTTAATAAGGAATCCCCCATCTATTTGACAGCACGGGATAGGATGGCAATTGTGGCTCGCCCCGTCTTTTCATTCATCAACAAGAAATATCCAAGTGATTTAGATGTAGAGCCGATAGAACGAGATATAGCGCGAGTCGTAGAATCTAAGTCCGTGGGCCAGCTTGTATCAAATAAGAATACAATTTTTAGTGCTCCCCCTCAGGCACAGCCAACACCGAGAACAACTACAAGTGTACAATATAGCGCAAAAATTTCGGATTTAGAGAAGATAAGGAAGCATTTACGAAAGCCGAAGATGGGGGCCAGCCGTATTGGGGAATATACCTTAGCATATTTTTTAGAGAAGGAAGGTCTCAAATGAGTCTTCCTGCTAAAAGCTTCGAGAGAGTCCATTACGAATATCGTCCAGCTAAACAAGTTGAGCGAAGGATGCTATTGGACGCATTTCAACAACTCATGGCTATAGGTTTCCCGATCGATGAATACCAGTATACGGGGATGGGCTCTGTTTATTTCGTCGATTTCGTCATGTTTCATCGGTATCTTGGGATCTCCAAAATGTTAAGTGTGGAAGCCGATCTCGAAATTGAAAAGCGCCTGAAGTTCAATTGCCCTTTCAATCTAATTAGAATCAGAATGGGGGATATAGCAGACCAAATACCTCGGCTCTCGCAGGACATCCGGCATATCCTTTGGCTTGACTATGATTATCCGTTGACCGAGGAAATCCTGGATGCCGTCTTGATGGCCTCAAAGTGCCTACCTGGAGGTTCGATTTTGCTCTTAACTATTGATGTTGAACCACCAGGCGAAAAAGGTGAGCGCCCATTAGATTGGATGAAATACTACCAACAAGAAGCGTACAGGTATCTTCCACCAAGAACGAAACCGAGCGATTTTGCAAAGTCAAAAATCCCTGCAATTAACGGGACGATTATTGATAATGTTATTCGTGATGGAATTACAGGTAGGATGGATGTGCGTTTCCACCCTCTTTTCAATTTCCTTTACGCAGACGGACACCAAATGCTTTCAATTGGAGGCATGATTTGTAGAGAAGAGGAGGAAATACGGCTTAGGGCCTTAAATAGAAAAAAGCTCTTTTTTATCCGCGACAGTTTGTGTAGTAATCCCTACAGGATACGCGTCCCTTGTTTAACCAGGAAGGAACGCTTGTATCTAGAATCCGAAATGCCAAAGCCGAGGGGCTGGAAGCCAAAGCGATTCGAACTTAAGGATGAAGAAGCCGATGACTACTGTGATATCTATAGATACTATCCTGCTTATACAGAGATGTTTCTTTAGTAGGATCTTACTTGTGAACTGCCCCCCTTGAAGTAAGTTGGTCATATTGAGAAAGAGGTTTTTGGCGATCCAGCAGGGCAGACCACCCCGCCGCAATTGTCTAGATACGTTCAAAAAATTGAGCAGAGATTGTACAAACTCTCGCTCAAAATAGCTCAGTCTAGCCTAAACGTGATAGAACCATCAAGATCTGTAACTGCAAGAAAAAGAAGCTTGATACGCTCCAACAGAGGAGAATCCATCGAGGCTAATCTTCGGCGGGATCGTATCTCATTGAACAGGACATTACTAAAACGAGCGATCAAGATAAACCTCTTGCATACGTTTTGATATCATGAGCATAATTATAAGTAAGAAGCACGGCAATGAAGGTGCTGCTGGATACTAATATACTTATTCCGGCGGAACCCCTTAGCGGACCGGAACTAAACAAAAATACTAAGCGCGTAGTAGCGTTACTAAAAGCAGTAAGCGGGCAAGGACATGATCTCCTATTGCACCCCAGTGTACGGAATGATCTTAACAGCGATAGGGATGAAAATCGAAAGCAGACTCGCCTGATCCTTCTGAAAAAATACAAGATTTTAAAAGATCCTCCTAGCGTAGCACAACAGCTGCGCCGACGGCTTGGACCTCCGGGGAGACGCTCAAATGACCATGTGGATGACGTTTTAATAGGGGCGGTCTATGAAAATGCTGTTGATATATTAGTTTCAGAAGATGATGGAGTACATAAAAAGGCTCAGCGTGCGGGTTTGCATGATCGTGTGGTGACCCTGGATGAGGCTATCCGTATGTTTCGAGCCCTCAGTCCTAAAGAATCGGACCGCCCGCCGCCAGCAGTCCGACATATCATGTGTTATGAAATCGACCCAAACGACCCCATTTTTAAAAGCTTCAGAGAAGATTATCCTGATTTTGATTTGTGGCTGGCAAAATGCAGCACCCAAAAACGAGATGCATGGGTGGTTTTTGATGATATAGGCAAGTACGCCGGTATCTGCATCGTAAAGCCAGAAACAGGAGGAGAGCGCTCTCTCGGGGGGATCGTCCTAAAGATTTGTTCATTTAAAGTTGTAGATATCGGGAGGGGATTAAGCGAACTTCTCCTCAAGACTGTGTTCGATTTTATACATCAAGAAGGATTTGACCATACTTATGTAGAGGTCTTTCCTAAACATGCCGGATTAATCAGGTTTCTTGAGAATTTCGGTTTCTATCCCCAACGAAACAGAACAGAAAAAGGTGAGATAGTCCTCGTTAAAGACTTTGTGTGTTCTCCCGAAGAATATAAACGAATTAATGCACTTGAATATAATATTAAATATGGGCCTAACAATCTAAAAATTGAATCCGCACGCTTTTTCATTGTGCCTGTAAAATCTGTTTATCATAAACTATTGTTTCCTGATGTTGAACACCAATTGAGTCTTCTGCCAGGCAGGAATGCATTCGGAAACGCTATCCGGAAAGCTTACCTCTGCCGTTCTCCGACGAAGGATCTTCCATCGGGTTCAATTCTGTTGTTTTACCGATCTGGAGATGAAAAGGCGGTACGCTGCATTGGCATAGTTGAAAAAACACTTCGTTCAGATGAGGCTAACGAAATCATTAGATTCGTGGGCCCTCGAACTGTCTATACAACAGACGAAATCGTCGCTTTTAGCAGGAAGAGCACCTTGGGTATACTTTTTAGGTATGTACACCCATTAGCGACGCCGCTTTCTTTTGGTGAATTGCGTTCTCACGAAATTATTGAAGGGCCGCCACGTTCTATAGTGCAAATCGGGGATCGAGGTGTGAAATGGCTCAGTCGACTAATCAAGTAATAGCTCTCTTATCAGTTTCCCCGGTATATGCTGATCGAATTCTCTCGGGAATGAAACAGGTTGAATTCCGACGTTCGATATTTCGGGACACGGTTACGCACGTAGTGCTATATGCAACGTCTCCTGTCCAACGAGTCGTGGGTTTCTTCGAAGTAAATGGGATAGACGAAGGCCCGCCGAGCGAGTTATGGCGTCGTTATCAGACAACGGGCAGCGTTAATGAGGAATACTTTTGGGCCTATTATAAGGGGCTCGCTAGAGGATATGCGATTCGCGTTGGCCGCGTCTATCCACTTAAGGTTCCAGTGCGTCTTATGGACTTATGCGGGATCGATGGGCCACCTCAGAGTTTCAGGTATCTGGATAGCAGCATAATTTCTGAGCTTTCCCGATTATCAGGGACTTAGTAGGATGAGACGCAGTGCATAGCCGGCGCGCCCGGTCTCCCCCTGCCTCTCATGCGACTTCCGATACTCCCAGGGTGGCACAGGGCTGGGCATTGACCACAGCCCCCTCCTGGCCTTCCTGGCCTGCTCCTCAGCCTCTGCAAGCGTCGGATCCGACGAATATCGCTTGTAGTGCCATGCCAAACCCCCCTTGATAAGCTCCAGGGACAGATCTTTGCCATCGACGTAGATCCTGGCAACCATCCGGCTATACATGTCCAGGTTGTATTCCTTAACCTGCACATCCTTCCCAAACACCATGGCGGATGTAAACTGCTTGGCCCTGGTCCCAAAGTCCTGGCCCAGCTCTGGGCAGTCAATGCCTTCCAAGCGGATCTTGACGGCGCTGCCTGCCTTCATCGCGGAGATGGTGTCGCCATCGTGGACGCCGACGCACTTGCCAGTATAGGTTTCGCCAGCCAGGAGGGGAACAGTTAGGAGAAGCAGGAGTAGAGCCGGGACAGCTTTCATCTTGTTCTTTGAATTATGCCACAGAACCAGAGGACTCGAAAGGCCCTGGGCCAGGCAATGTTGATGAGTTAGGGCCAAGCTCCTTGGTGAGAATTTCTGCCCCTCAAGACCGTCTCTAGCAATGAGGCCCTTTTCCGGCGTCACGCCGTCCCGCACACACACGGGGATTGGTCACCAGAGCCCCCACTGGCCTCCGCCAACCCAACCCTTGCTCCTAAGCCGATCACCTCTCTACGGGCCTCCCAGGCCCAAATCCGGCGACCTTGGGAACCTCGCAGGGATCACCGTCACAGCTGATCCTGCCCTGCCTGCGCATTTTTTAGCCACATGAGTTCCTTGTACGTTGACGACGTGCGTTAAGGCCCATATATGCTTTTTTACTATCGCAGATTAACGAGGGGGTAATGGCCCATATAACTACCGATTTGGGGGAGATGGGTATCTTCTTGTTCTTGGGCTATATAGGAGTACGTATATCAACAGAAAGAAACACCAATACCTCTATTCCTTGATGGTTAGGTATCTTCCTCTGATATCCCATACCCGTCTTAGTATTCTGGGCGGGGATGTTGTCTGAGGACCTATGTCCTTTTGGGGATTCTCCGGAAACGGCGGGCGCAGGGCAGGAGGTGATGGAATATCCTGCAAGAATTCACCCATAGAGGTGATTGTTAGAATCGTGGGGGATTGCACTATAGTGGATGAAGCGAACGTGTGTCATCCATGGAGGTCGAAATGCAAGCCGGTAACCTGATATGTGTTCTGCTTGACGAAAGCGGCCGTTTTTGGTGGTCAGAAGGGAAACGAGAGAGGACGAAAGGAAAAATGCCAGGAATCAATTCATTGACGGAACAAGAAAGGCAGCGTTTCTGCGGGTGTCAATGGAAATCCGCGCTGATGGCTCTGGTCTTTTTCGCGGCCTTCATCAGTGGCGGATCACACGCATACGGGGGCCTATTATCCGGGAGCAACGATCCTCCGCGACCGGGATCGCATCAACCCCCGCAAGCCTATGCTGCGAATTTTTGTTTATCTTCGTTTCGAACAAACTCCGACAGCGTGAATGGAGGCGGCTCTGGGCCCATCACATTTTCTCTCCAACAACAGCCGTTCGTCGAAGCGCCCATTCGGCTGCGGAATGACGACCCGAAGTATAACAAAAGATCCCCTGTATGGGAGGTTACTCTCAGGGTTATCTCAGCGGATGTTTTTATTTGGGCGGTTGATCGGTTTGTTTTTAATTATTCCTGGTCGCACATAGGACCGGCAAGCTGGAAATATAACTTAAAAACGGGCTGGGAATGGGATACAGACCGGCTAGGTATGAATTTTTTCTTTCATCCCTATTCCGGGGGCATGTATTTTGATGCTGCTCGGGCGAACGGATACAGTTACTGGGAATCCATGCCTTTTGCCTTTATGGGAAGTTTGATATGGGAGTATTTCGGGGAAACGACGCGGCCGTCGTATAACGATATTATCAACACGACTCTCAGCGGCGCCTTGTTTGGAGAAATCCTTTACAGATTAGGTTCGAATATTCTGGATGATCGAACGACCGGATGGGAGAGATTTTTCCGGGAATCTGCGGCTGCGATTTTTAGTCCCGGGAGAGCTCTCGAAAGACTCTTACACGGAAAGATGACACGAGTCACTCCGAAAGAGGTCTATCAGAAAGAACCGCTCAATGTTACGATGTACGTTGGAACACATTGGTTCAATGACGGAACAAACTTCGGGACGGGCAGCCTAAACGGAAGTTTCGGCATTCATCTGGATTATGGAGATCCGTTTGAAATACGACCCCGAAAGCCTTTTGATTTCTTCAAGCTCCGGATAGATCTCACTTATGGAAAAAATGTGGATAAGAAATATCTGGACAATCTGACCGGTTATGGTCTTTTATTCGGCAAGACCGTTCACACCGGGAATTGGGACATCCTGATTGGGGCCTTTCAACATTATAACTACTGGGACAGCAGGATTTTCGAACTCGCCACTCTGGGCTTCGGTGGAGGGATCATTGCGAAATGGCAGTTGTCCAAGAATTCCAATTTTCAAACCGCCTTCCATCTCGGGGTCGTCCCTCTCGGCGCCAGCAATTCGTCTTATATTTATATTGTGGAGGGCGGGATCCCTGGCCGGAATTATGATTATTCCGGCGGAGGCGAAGCCAAGTATGAGGGCACTCTGAATATTGCGGACAGGGGACAAGTGACGGCGATCTATTACCTGTATTGGCTTCACACGTATATCGGACCGGCCGGGAACAATGTCATCGGCATCTTCAAACCCAGAATTGCCATCAAACTTTTCAGCAATCTCAGCCTTGGATTTGAATATTTGTATTACCACAAGGACAACTACCTTCGTGATTATCCGAATGTTCACAAAAGGAACAGCGAGCAGAAAGTCTATCTGATGATGTATTTCTAAATTCACGTCTTTGTTCAGATAGATCATGAGGAAATGCTGTCGGCAAGGGAGGCCCGGTCCGGCGGCTCACATGACCTGCCCCCGATCAATGTACCAATTCTTTAAGTGAGATTTTCCAGCCTGGGGCCTTCGAAGAAGTGGACCTTCCGCCACAGGGAATGGGCTATGATATACTCCCAGCTGATGATTTATTTTGGGGACAGATTGGGTGAGCGTGCCTAAATGCAGAAAAGGGGGTTACACAGAATATCTGACACTCCCGAGGTCCTGGATCCAACACGTCGCAAATCTTGACAATCATTCCGCCGTCAGGCTCTCTTGTCCATGCCGATGGAAAGACGATTCTTGAATGCCTCATAGGTATCGAAGCCTTCAAGGTCCGTTTGCAAATCCAGCGCCTTCACCTTTACAAAACCGAATTGAGGCTTGAGACTTGCAAACGCGATATCATTGAGCCCGGTTTGAGGCTTCCCCGGTTCATAAAGCGTGGCCCTCACTAATCCCTAGCTTCTCTCGATGATGACTTGTTTGTCTGGCGAAAGAGAAATAGTGATCCGCAGGCGGCCGTTCTTCCCATCTGGCCTTAATACAGATTGCGCCTTTGTGTAGATCATAAAGGGAGTATCCCAGTCATTTTGATCCATCGCTTTCCCTCTTTAGTTTTGAGCATAAAGCATCCCCCCATCGCCTGTCAACCTTGCTTCCCGACGTCCTGCGCGGCCCGAAGCCGGGCGATCGCGACTTCGGTACTCATCGTCAACCAGGTCCTCATCACGCTTTCGGGACTTTTCCCAACCTCAAGGTCGCTATTCGCATTTCAGTTGAGTTCCCCTAACAGCCTTCTTCGCGTGCCTGATCTTCCAGATAGCCTCTCCGATGTTCGTGCCCTGGCCGGGAAGAACCTCGGCCTCAAGCAGTTTGCCGATGATCTGTTCCGGAGTGAACCGTAGCCTGCCCGTCGAGACTCCTTCCTTTTAGGTTTTTCCCATTATACCTGGACCGATTTAAGGGGGGACAGGTCATCCGCCGGAAAACTCACGTTAGATACGGACCATCTTTTAGAAATGAGGTTTCTAAGGAAGGCGAGAGTACCACGAATGCAAAACCGTGAAGCGGAGACCTTCTGGAAAATAGTATTCATTTTGACCAGGAAACGCTCCTGTCGGTGACGCGATCTGCAAAAGTGACCTGGGATAATTCCGTTCCGCCAACATTAATAATGAAAAGGTGGTAACGATAAGCACCATCAAATTTAGTAACCACCATTTTGTAAAGAGTCGGTGAAGATCAACGAGGGATAAAAGAATCCCTTTTCCGTGGTGTGGTGAATGACCGTTCCAGGCGTTGAATCTCCCCTTCTGACAGCCGAACGACAATAAAAAAAGGCAGGTCCGAAAACCTGCCTTGGACAGAAGGGAAGAACTCGACCGGTCTACTTGGTGACTTTGATGGAAA
>Ga0187886_1001026_pt1 | contig 27751 bp, 27 predicted proteins | sample June2016WEW_20_1_FD_133001 | JGI IMG/M metagenome (GOLD analysis project Ga0187886, IMG submission 133001) | Peatland microbial communities from SPRUCE experiment site at the Marcell Experimental Forest, Minnesota, USA - June2016WEW_20_150 | ecosystem: Environmental > Terrestrial > Soil >...
AGATGATATTTTTATAAGGTTCGATACAGTTAACGACGAGATAGTGGGTTTTTCGATCTTAAATTTCCGAAAATGGTTTAAAGACGCACGAGACATTAAAACACTTCCACTACAAGCAGAATTCGCATTTATTAGTCAGTTTGATGTAAAGCAACCATAAATCTCATCGCGAAAACAGCTATAAATCCACTCCATCTCAACCCCCAACTATGAACAATCAACCATCAACGGTATTTGCCGACTACGCCCGCTATTACGACCTGCTCTACCGTGACAAGGACTATGCGGCGGAGGCCGAATATGTCGCGGACCTGATCCGGAAATTTCATCCATCAGCCCGATCCATCCTCGAACTGGGTTCCGGAACGGGTATTCATGCCACCCTGCTCGCCGAAAAAGGCTACGAAGTCACCGGTATTGACCTCTCTCTCGACATGGTCAACATCGCACGTTCAAATGTTGAAGCTACCCCTCAACCTTCAACTCTCAACCTTCAACCTATTTTTTTGGAAGGGGACATACGTGATATCCGTTTAAACAAGCGTTTCGACGCAGTGATTGCTCTATTTCATGTCATCAGCTACCAGACAACCAACGAGGATGTGACGGCGGCATTCGAAACGGCCAGACAGCACCTGAATTCTGGCGGCATCTTCATCTTCGACATCTGGTACGGTCCGGCTGTTCTAACCGAGCGCCCCGCGGGGCCGTCTAGTGAAATAGAAAACAACGTCCCGTCCCTCCAATGACAAGAGGGCGAAAAGAAGAGATAGAGAATATTATAATTTTATGGACGTCCCTCTTTGCCCGTGCCTAGATTAGCCCGACTTGATGCGCCAGGTGTTCTCCAACATGTGATTGCCAGAGGCATTGAGAGAAGAGAGATATTTGCAGATGATAAGGACCGGCAATCCTTTCTGGATCGATTGGGGGACATCCTTACTGAGACAAAGACACAATGTTTTGCCTGGGTTTTGATCCCCAATCATATTCACCTCCTACTTCGTACAGGTTCAACACCTTTAAGCCGGGCGATGAAGCGTTTGTTGACCGGGCATGCCGTCTATTTCAACAAGAGACATCAAAGGAGTGGTCACCTCTTTCAAAATCGGTATACATCATTCGTCTGCGAAGAGGATCCTTACTTGTTGGAACTCGTGAGATACATTCACCTGAATCCGTTAAGAGCAGGCTTGGTAAAGGATTTGTCCGAACTGGATAGGCATCTCTGGTCTGGTCACGGTGTCATCATGGGTGGAAATAAGAACGACTGGCAGGATGTGGAAGAAGTTCTGCTCTATTTTTCGGATAGAATTGGGAGGGCCCGGAGAGCCTATCGCCGTTTTCTTGAGCAGGGCATAGCCCAGAGGCGACGACCAGACTTGCAGAGTGGTGGAGCGCGAGAATTAGGAGGCGAAGAAAAGGCGGAAAATATCTTTGATCCGAGGGTCCTGGGTAAAGGGAATTTTGTGGAAAGGGTCTTAAGAGAAGCAAATGCGAAGACTGTCAAAAGAAAAGCTCGAATTCCTCTTCCGGAACTAATTGGAAAGGTAAAGATTTTTTTGGGAATGCAAGGAGAAGATCTTCTGACGGGAAGGAGGAAGCGAGAGGTCAGTTCGGCAAGAGCTTTGGTTTCCTATATAGCCGTCCAAGAGATGGGATATCGGTTTACGGAAGTTGGCCAGGCTTTAAATATTCATCCTGTGAACATTGCGCGGAGTTTGGAGAAAGGGGAGAAATTGTTTGATAAATGTAGAGAGAAGTGGGATGGGGATTAACGCAGTTACGCAGGAACGTCCCCAAAGGTCTCATACTTCTCTCTGACTTCCCATGACATGAAAAATCGGCTTGAATATTTGGGTACGTGGAAATAAGTTGTACTCAGGTGTCTGAGCTAAGCAACCATTCCTTATTAATCCCCTTTGAGCTTTCAGCTTTGAGCTTATGGCCAACGCTCTCAGCGATCCAAACGGACTTAACGATCCCAACGAACCCAACGATCTCAACGGTCCAAACGGTCTTAACGATCTCAACGATCCTAACGACTGACGCATCTACGCTTTGGCGAACTCAACGACCTAAACGGTCTTAACGCTCTGAACGGTCTTAACGATCGAAACGGTCTTAACACAAAGTTGCATTTGAACCAACGTCCCCTCCTTCCACAGACTAGACAGACCAGACAGACCGAAAAGAGGAAAAGAAGAGATAAAGAATCTTATAATATTATGGATGTCCCTCCGTCTCACCTAGTACCTGAAAAACAATACACATAAGAAACTTCTTCGGGGGCTGAGCACATGGACCTTCTTGGCAAGAATGTATTAGTCACAGGAGCTGACGGTTTCATCGGCAGTCATCTTGTAGAAAGCTTATTGAGCGCAGGCAGTTTGGTGAAAGCTTTTGTTTATTACAACTCCTTTAATTCCTGGGGTTGGCTCGAAACCCTCCCTGATGAGAAGCTATCACATATAGAAGTCTTTTCTGGCGATATCAGGGACCCCAATGGCGTGAGAAATGCGATAAAAGGGGTGCAGATCGTTTTTCACCTCGCTGCCCTTATAGGTATTCCCTTTTCCTACCATTCTCCTGATTCATATGTCGATACAAACCTGAAAGGCACCCTGAACGTTCTCCAGGCTTGTAGAGAGTACGAAATAGAGAAACTGATAGTCACCTCCACGTCCGAGGTTTATGGAACTGCGAAATACGTCCCTATTGACGAAAAACACCCCCTTCAGGGACAATCCCCCTATTCTGCGACTAAGATCGCAGCCGATAAGATTGCAGAATCCTTTTACCGATCCTTCGGATTGCCTGTGATTATAGCAAGGCCATTTAATACGTACGGCCCTCGGCAATCTGCTAGGGCCGTAATTCCAACGGTGATCACCCAGCTGTTAAGCGGAAGGCGCAAGATATACCTGGGCTCGTTGCATCCAACGCGGGACTTCAATTTTGTGACTGACATCTGCAGGGGGCTCATTGCCTTAGCGACTTGTGACAAGGCTATCGGCAAGGAAGTAAATATAGGTTCGGGCAAGGAGGTTACAATAGGTCAGTTGGCAAACCTTATTATGGAACAGTTGGGGGTATCTGCACAGATTGTTTCGGATGAGAAAAGAAAACGGCCGCCGAACAGCGAAGTAGATCGATTGCTTTGTGATAATTCTCTCATTAGGGAACTTACCGGCTGGAAGTCCGAAGTCTCTTTGAACGATGGATTGGCTGCGACAATTGCCTGGTTCAAAAGCGAACACAATCTCCGCAGATACAAGGCCAATATCTATAATGTCTAGAGATTTGATGAACAAAGTGACGCCGCTTTCGGAGCCTGAAATCTCCAAGAATGAATGGAAGTACAAAAAAGATTGCCTCGATGCTGGTTGGGTTTTGCTGATGGGTCAGTACGTCACCCGATTTGAGGGAATGGTGGCTCAATATGTAGGAAGTCGATATGCGGTGGCGTGGTCGATTGTTTCGTCATCTTGGGTGATCACAAAATAAGAAAGTTTTTCGAATTAGAAATGGAAAATCAGATATACCCAATTCCCGTAAAGACATATCCAATCAACCTCCATTAACAGACAAACAAAGCCATAAATAATCCCGAAAAAATTTGAGGATACAAGTTAAGCGAAGAAAAAATACCATCAAGGTAGTTGAAGGAAGATAGCTAAAGATAACCTATCGGCCGGAAGACACAACCCTGATGAAAAGACCATTCGCTCTTGATGGAAGAAATATCTACGATAAGGATAAAATATTGAGCTTGGGATTCGAATATCTTGGAATCTGCAGATGACATTTTTAAGGTTCTTAGCCTCCAAGCGTAAAGTTCGGCAGAATGTTAGAAATAGACCCACGTCCCAAATTCACAGCAACTCACTCTTGGTCGCGATGAACGCAAAACGTAATGGGCAGTAACCATATCAACCAAATGAACCAGATCACCAGATCAGCCAGATGGGTGAAGTCTCTGAAAAGTTATTTAACTAATTTAACTACGTCCCCTTTGGCCCTCCCAATATCCAAATATCCAAAGCCTGACCCCACAGGCTTTCCCAGGGCCACCGATGCCCACCATCAGAATCTGCAACTGCAAGCCGAACAACACCCGTTGGTCGACGATCACACGTTCTCGTCCATTGAGGAGTACGTCAACCACTTGATTCACCTGAGGGCGTATGAAGAGGCGGCGCGACTTGTGGCTGGCAAGACGGTCTTGGATGTGGGATGTAATGTCGGCTACGGAATTCAGGTTTTATCGTCCACTGCGTCTTGTGTCGCAGGAATCGACGTTTCGCCGCAGGCGATCAAGGCGGCTCAGGAGCGTCTCGGTTCGGCTGCGGATATTCGCCTGTATAACGGCGTGCAGTGCAGTTTTGCTAACAGTTCATTTGATGTAGTTACCAGTTTTCAGGTCATCGAACACGTTTCAGACTACCACGCATATTTTTCTGAGATTATTCGACTTTTACGGCCAGGAGGCATGGTGCTGTTTACAACTCCCAATGCCTGTCTTCGCTTGGATCCCGGGATGAAACCCTGGAACGAGTTTCATGTGAGGGAGTTTACTGGCTCGGAACTTCAGGAGCTTTTGTTAAAGTGGTTCGGTACAGTGGAAGTTCGCGGCCTTTTGGGCAAGGAGGAGGTCTACCAAATCGAGCGCAACCGGGTCGAAAGAGCAAAAATCGCAGCCCGATCACAGCCGGCAAGGCCTCGTCCGTCTTTCAAGGGATTTGTGAAACGCGTATTTCCATGGACGGTGCAGATACGGAACATGTTGCGCACGTATGTCAAAGGTGAAGAAGAGACATCGAAACTTGCTCGCTCACAGATTGAACGATTCTCAACGCGAGATCTCTTTTATAAGACAGACCATTTAGAGGATGCACTTGACCTGATGGCCTTGTGTCGAAAAACCTAGTAACTGGTCGCCGAAAGGGGCTAAGATTGTGGGATACCTTAGAGAGAAATACACAAAAGAGTACTTTCTGAACGCAACAAAAGATGGGTTCCCCCTCCCTTATGGTGCGGCCGGCATATCTGATTTCCACTCCGGCTCCATTCGAGAAATCGACAAAGATATCCTTGCACGTCTAGACTTTCGCAGCAAGCGAGTCCTAGACATCGGTTTCGGTCGCGGCGAGGCCCTGAAGTATGCGGCTGAACACGGCGCGACGGAGGTGATTGGAGTGGATTTCTCAGAGGATGCAGTCTCCATCGCCGCCGATTTCCTCCGCCGACACAATGTCGTTGCCCAGTTGTATTGTGCCGATGCGGTTTCACTGATGCAAGAATGGGCAACCACGAAGACCAATTCGCCGCTTGATATTGCCATCATGTTGGACTGCGTGGAGCACATTCCTCGGCAAGAACTGTCAATACTGCTAAAGGCCCTGCGGCGGCTTATGGCTCCGCGCGGGATAATCGCCGTCAACACCCCCGTGTATTCTGTGGACAATGATGTCATCATGGAGGGCCTGAAGCTGACCGCGCGCGACTCGTCCGACACAAATGAGGCTACTGCCGGCATGCACTGCAACCGTTGTTCGCGAGGATCGCTGCAAGTGTACATGTCTGAGCTGGGATTCACGCCGATTTCGGGTCACCTTTTCGCATGCAGCCTGTCGGTTTCGCGATGGTTGTGGGGGAGCCGCCGGGCGCGAAGAAAAGCGGCCAGGCTGGGATACCCCCTTCTGCTGGAAAGGGCACTGATGCCGGAGTTGTTCACGGATTGCAGAGTTAGCTGGAGAGCTTATGTCCAATTGCTCCTCCCGGCATGGCTGCTGCGCCCTCTGCGTGTGTGTGTGCGCGCCGTGAGACGGCTCGCATCTTGAGCGCGTAGCCGCCCGGTCAACGCCGCAGAAAAGTAACACGGAGTAACGCGTGCGCGGCCTTCGGAGCTTCAAGAGTTGTTGACAAATTGGTTCGATACCGTGGAGGTTCGTGGCCTGTTCGGAAAGGAGGGGCTTTACCAGATCGAACGCGACCGGTGCGAAAAAAGCAAAATCTCAGCCCGATCTCAGCCAAGGCCTCATCCGTCTTTCAAGGGAGTTGTGAAACGCGTATTTCCATGGGCGGTGCAGATACGCAATATATTAAGCAAATGTGTCAAGGGTGAACATGAGATAACAAAGCTTGACCGCTCACAAATTGAGCGATTCTCAACGCGAGACCTATTCTACAAAACCGACTCTTTGGATGAAGCACTCGACTTGATGGCTATTTGCCGAGGATCGCGGGAACAGTGAGCTTGGTCACAGCATCTTCCGCCAGGCAGTTTGTCGGTGATTCTCAGTGTCCTGCGCTGGTTGGAAGGAAACGCCTATAGAGAGGCATTCTTGAGAAACCCCCGGAAAACAAGGGCCAAACATCCTCCCCTCGTGATGCGTAGGGGATCCGGAAGTGGCGAAGACTTTGCGAAAGACGATGTTTAGTAACCCTATAGTTTTCTGGTTATTGCGGTGGCAATGAATTACTGGAAGTTTATCTCCGGAGGCAACCCATGATATTCCCCCCCTTCTTTAAGGCAATTGTCGCGCAAATTCCGGGCGCTCGCAAGCTGCGCAATTGGCATGTTAAGCGACGAACATGGCGCGAGTTTCCTGGATCTGGTGAGTATTGGGAACGGCGATACAGCGACGGCGGCAACTCAGGGAGCGGTTCCTATGGCGCTTTAGGGGAATTCAAAGCATCGGTCTTAAAGCGGTTCGTCAAGCAGCACGATGTGGCGTCGGTGATCGAGTTCGGCTGTGGCGACGGGAATCAGTTGAGGCAGGCTGAATACACGAGTTACATTGGCCTGGATGTCGCGCGAAAGGCGATCCAGCTTTGCAGACAGCAATTTTCCGATGATGCGACCAAAAGTTTTTTCCTTTACGATCCGGAGTGTTTCATTGACAACGCTCAGCTTTTTCGCGCCGACGCCACAATTTCTCTAGACGTGATTTATCATCTTGTGGAAGATCACGTATTTGAACAATACATGGCACATCTCTTCCAGTGTGCAAAGCGTTTCGTGATTATCTATTCATCGGATTGGGACATAATAACGAATTCTCCTCACGAAAAGCATCGACATTTTAGCCATTACGTGGAAAGCCATTTCTCAGAGTGGCAATTTCTCGACAAGGTCGAAAACCCGTTCCCCTTGTCCAAGTATCCACCGCCATTGGGTTCTCTGGCGGACTTCTTTATCTACGAAAAGATTGCGGCCAAGTAAATCTGTCCGCGGAGCCCTGCTTGATTTTATTTCGTCCCAGTTTAGTATTCCGTAGCGTGGCTCGAAGTGTGTTCGCCCACCAGGTGGGAACCACCTTGTTGAGCCAGGGCTTGACCCTCCTATTGTCACTGGCGACTGCCGCGATCACGGCTCGGTGGCTCGGGCCAGAAGGCAGAGGACAGCTCGCGCTCGCGTTGTTGGTTCCCGGCATGTTGCAGTTGTTCCTGAGTTTTGGCATCAATACCGCGAACGTCTATTTCACGGGATCACGACGGCTGTCGATCGCCGAGTTGACGGCCAATTCCGTAGCGTTTGCCCTTCTGGGAACGCTTGTCGGGTGCTTGATCGCGTTGTCGCTGGTGACCGGCCGACTGCTTCCCGTGATTGTGCCTGGCGTGCCCACCGGTTACGTTTTCCTGGGCATGCTTGCGTTGCCATTGGGCCTGTTAAGTTCGAACTTTTCGTCCGTGCTCCAGGGGTTGCGGCGCATCATGACATTAAATGTGCTGAGGGTTCTCCAGGTGGCCCTGGTGGTGCCGATGTTGTTGCTCTTCGTCATTTGGCTGAAAATGGGAGTTGCGGGTGCCATTCTGGCCTCGCTTGGGGCTAGTATCTTTATTCTCGCCGGGACTACCCGATGCCTGCGGTGCGAGGATGTCGCCTTTTGGCCTCGGTGGAATCAACGCGTGATCCGTTCGACCTTCGCCTTTGGTCTGAAGGGGTACGTGGGAGATCTGCTACAATTCTTCAATTACCGATTGGATGCGTTTATCGTTAACGCCTTTATTGGACCCGTGGGCGTCGGCATCTACGGGGCGTCGGTGACATTGGCGGAATTGTTGTGGCAGTTGCCTAACAGCGTCGGTTTCGTGATCTTTCCCAGGGCCGCCGGCACCGACCACGAAGCTATGAATCGTTTCACGCCGCGGGTGTTCTGGATTGTGCTGGCCATCTCCTCAATGGGAGCCATTGTACTGGCCTTGTTTGGCAGGCTTGTGATTCGCATCATTCTCTCCGCCGCCTTCCTGGACGCTTACGTGCCGCTGGTTGCGCTGTTGCCCGGAGTGGTGCTGTTGGGAGCTGGAAAAGTACTCACCAACGACATTGCCGGGCGAGGCTATCCGCACTACAACTCCATCGTTGCCGGCGTTGCACTCGTGATAACGGTAGCGCTTGACCTGCTGCTAATACCCAGGATGGGGGTTGTCGGGGCTGCCCTTGCATCCACGGCGGCATACTCTTTGACATTCGTCCTGGCGGTGGTGTTCTATTTGGTCGTCAGCCGAAGACCGGCGGGTATTCATGTTCGTCATTCCTAGGCGCAACAGGTGCTAATTCTGTTTTGGACGGTCAGTGGAAGCCTGGCCCCGCCCGACCCTACTTTTCGGAGCCACAGAAGGATGCGCATCGTCATCATCGTCGGCGCCCGGCCGCAGTTCATCAAGGCGGCTCCCTTGAGCGCAGAACTGCGCAAGAAGCACACTGAGTTTCTTGTTCATACCGGCCAACACTATGACGACAATATGTCGGATGTGTTCTTCCGCGAGCTGAGCATCCCGCCGCCCGATCGGTACCTCGGCGTCGGTTCCGGCTCGCACGGGCCTCAGACCGTCACCATGCTGCAGAAAATCGAGTAGGTGCTCGAAGGAGTGGGGCCCTATGCTGTGATTATCTGGGGCGACACGAATTCAATCCTCACAGGCGCTTTGGCCGCGGCCAAGTTACACATTTCCGTGGCCCCTGTCGAAACGGGATTTCGCAGTTTCGACCGGCCCAAGCCAGCGGGAATCAACTGCATGCCTGAAAATCGTGCACCAACCACGCAAGCGAATCGTTTTCTTCGCCCGGCCGTTTCGCAGAGCACGACAGTGACTAAAACACGAGGAAGAGAAGATGCCGAGCCACTGAATGGAGGGGAGTGAGATGGGGGGAAGTAGGCATATCCTGATAGTCCCTTCGGAAGAGTACCTCCCAGAGGAAGGCCGGCTTCAGGGGGTTTTCCAGCAACACCAGGCGGATGCTCTTGCACAGGCGGGCCATCGAGTTGGCGTGATTTCACCGATCCTCCGCTCGGTTCGCGGACTTCGACGTGATTGGCGCCGATGGGGGATGAGGCGATCGCGAGAGAAGAGCGTCGTAGTTCACCGTCGTTTCGGTTGGTATCTGCCTCGGTCGCAATATGAAAGCGCTCGCCGCCAATGGATCAGATCGGGTCTGGCGCTCTACCGCGACTACGCACGTCTTAATGGAAAACCCGACCTGCTCCACGCTCACAACGCGACCTTCGCCGGAATGCTCGCTGAAGCGATTCGGCGGGAAACGGGCATCTCTTACGTCCTTACGGAACATAGTTCCGTCTATCGCAGGGGTCTGACCCGCCCTGGCGAGGTCGGCCGGATACAGCAGGCTTTCCGGTCAGCTTCCGCCCGGATTGTCGTGAGCCCGAGCCTCGGCGCGGACCTCGAGCGCGTCATCGGGAGCGCAGCAGAAGGATGGGAGTGGGTGCCGAACGTGCTCCCGGGGATTTTCGAGAGAGCACCGTTTTCTACCACAGGTTCTTTACCGGGTAACCCGTTTCGCTTTTTGAATGTTGCGAGCCTGGATGAGAAGAAGGGGCATTCGGATCTGCTGCGAGCCTTTGCAATTGCCTTCGCGAATCGCGACGACACCTTGCTCCGGGTCGTCGGAGACGGCCCACTTCGTGATGACCTGTGCCGGTTCGCTAACGAGCTGGGAATAGCTGGCCGAGTTAGCTTCACCGGAATTCTAAGCCATGAGCGTGTATTGGCGGAGATGAGCACGTGCGATGCCTTCGTCCTTTCAAGCCGTATTGAGACATTCGGAGTTGTCGTCATCGAGGCCATGGCCTGTGGAAAACCGGTGATCGTGACGAAGTGCGGAGGCCCGGAGTGGTTCGTCGAGCCACGCGATGGGATGCTTATCCCGCCCGCGGAGCCTAGCATGCTGGCGGAGGCCATGGCGAGAATCGTTGCCGACGCCCATCGTTACGATGGACCCTCCATCCGTCGTCGGTGCATTGATAGATTCGGAGCGACAGCATTGGTCACATCATTGTGCCGGATCTATGATCGCGTGCTGGGAGCGACGTCTCTGGGATAGAAGCGAAGCCATTCACCTTTTCCGAGGAGGGTTCCTGCAAAGAAGCAGGTTGGGTGGCTGAAAAGATGAGGGCGTGTTTCGCTTTCTTAGCATAGGGTCTCCTTATAGCAACAAGGCGCACGGGGATCTGCTCGATGCTCTGGCAATTGGCTTCATGGGCTGCCGGATGTCACCCTCCGGATCGATGGGGATGGGTCGCTCCGACAGAAACTGCAAAGGAAGTCGTTCCTGCTCGGGACAGGTAGCCAGGCACGTTTTCTCGGCCACGTTTCTAGGGCCGATGTTCGGCTTGAGATAAAGGCGTGCGACAGTCTGCTGCTTTCGAGTCGGCACGAGACTTTTGGTGTTGTAATGATATAGAGCCGATGGCTTTTCGAAAGCCGGTTATCACCACAGCATTCGCAGGCCCGGATAGCATCGTAACGGAAGAAAGCGGTATTCTCGTTCCCCCTAGAGATATTGAGCGCTTCGTCGAGGCCATGAACGCAATGATGGAGAGGATTGGAAAGTATGATGGCTCACGGATTCGCAATCATTGTCTAGAGAGATTCGGGGAGAAGGCATTTGCGCAAAAACTCACGGCTATATAACGCTCGGCGTTGAGGAAGTCGATGTGGCGTAGCAGACAGGAATAGGATTGCAGCTATGATTGTTATCGTCGATTATGGTATGGGTAATCTCGGTTCGATCGCTAACATGCTAAAAAAAATCGGGACGAGTGCCATCATATCATCTGATTTAGATGTGATCGCTCAGGCCCACAAGCTTATTCTGCCCGGAGTAGGCGCGTTTGACCACGGCATGACCAAAGTGAAGGAACTGGGCATCCTAACTGTCCTAAATGAAAGGGTCCTCAATGCTGGAGTACCGGTGCTCGGCATCTGTCTCGGAATGCAGCTCATGACGCACCGCAGTGATGAAGGAGAATTACCTGGACTGGGCTGGATTGAGGCGGACACGGTACGGTTTCATTTCGGACCTGACCGGACAGACCTGAAGATTCCCCACATGGGGTGGAATCAACTCACTGTCCGCCAATCGCATCAACTTCTTGCCGGGCTGGAGCCGGAGAATCGTTTCTATTTCGTGCATTCGTATCACGTTGTCTGTACCAACCCGGGCAATATCCTAGCCCAGACTACCTACGGATTTGACTTTACCTCAGTGGTGGCAAGGGGCAATGTCATGGGTGTGCAATTTCATCCAGAAAAAAGTCATAAATTCGGGATGAGGCTTTTGAAGAATTTCGTAGAGTCTTTCTGAGATGCTGAAAATCAGGGTTATTCCGTTTCTACTCCTAAAGAACCGTGGATTGGTAAAGACAGTCCGATTTGAAGATCCTGTTTATATTGGAGACCCTATAAATGCCGTCAAGATTTTTAATGATAAGGAAGTTGACGAATTAGTGTTTCTTGACATTACGGCCACAATTGAAAAGAGAAAGCCGAATTTCAATCTCATAGCCGACTTGGCGAGCGAATGTTTTATGCCTTTCGGCTATGGAGGTGGAATTAGGGATTTGAACGATATAAAAAGGATATTTAGCTTGGGGGTTGAGAAAGTGATTATTAATAGTTTTGCAGCTGAGTCCCCAACCTTTATAAAAATGGCGGCTGAACTATTTGGCAGTCAAAGTATTGTTGTGTCAATTGATGTCAGGAGAAATCTGTTTGGTAAATATATTGTGTATACTCACGGCGGCCGTATGGCCACAAAACTCGAGGCAGTTACCTTTGCCAAACAAATGGAAGAGATGGGTGCAGGGGAAATCCTGCTCACCTCGATTGATCATGATGGGAAGATGATAGGATACGACGTTGAGCTGATAAAAAATGTGACAAGCAGGTTGACTATCCCAGTTATTGCTGCCGGTGGCGCTGGCAGAATACAGGATTTTTCAGATGCAATTAAAAAAGGCGGTGCCGCCGCCGTTTCTGCAGGCAGTATGTTTGTATTCCATGGAAGACACAGAGCTGTGTTGATAAGTTACCCGGGTACGGAAGAACTTGAAATGCTAGGATAAGGGCTAATTTGGATTACGCTAATTGGGGGTTTGAGATGATGATAGAACGAAAATATCAGATTTGCACACGCTGCGTCATGGATACCACAGATCCAGATATCCGATTTGACGAGAAAGGAGTTTGCAATCATTGCAAACAATTCGATGAATCCGTAAGGAAGCATACATTCACTGGAGACGATGGTAGAAAGAGACTTGAAAACATTGTTTCGAAGATTAAGAAAGAAGGAGTAGATAAGGAGTACAATTGTATAATTGGGGTTAGTGGAGGAGTGGATAGTACCTATGTCGCATATAAGGTAAAGGAGTTAGGACTAAGGCCGTTGGCAGTGCATCTTGACAACGGCTGGGACTCAGAGCTTGCGGTGTGTAATATTACTAATGCGTTAAAGAAACTCAACATCGACCTTCATACGCATGTCATTGACTGGGAGGAATTTAAAGATCTACAGTTATCTTTCCTGAAAGCTTCTACGACGGATTGTGAAATCCCAAGCGATCATGCGATTTTCGCATTAATGGTTAACATGGCTACAAAATTGGGTGTAAAATATATTCTGCCGGGGTTTAATATCAGAACTGAATCTCATCTCCCTAATGCATGGTCACAAGGACACTTAGATTGGAAATATATCAAAAGCGTGCATAAGCAATTTGGAAAAGGAAAGCTCAAAACTTTCCCGCGTCTAAATCTTGTCGCATATCATAAATATAGGTATTTGGCATCTCAAGGGTTTCTTGTTAATATTCTTAATTATATTGATTATGTCAAGAGTGATGCTAAAAAGGTATTGATGCGCGATCTAGGATGGAAGGACTACGGAGGAAAGCACTACGAATCTATTTATACTAGATTTTACCAAGGGTACATTCTTCCTAAGAAATTTGGATATGACAAACGGAAAGTGCATTTTTCTAGCCTAATATGCTCGGGCCAAATGACACGCGGTGAAGCGCTGAAAGAGTTAAAGAAGGATCCTTATCCGCTTAGGTTGCAAGAGGAAGATAATGCATACTTGTTGAAGAAATTCGGCTTAAGTGATAAGGAGTTTGATGGCATAATGAACCTTCCGAAAAGGACTTATTGGGATTACCCTTCATATGGGAAGCTTTATAAGGGGGTAGTTTACAAGACTCTTTTCGCGGGTATTACCCCAATATATAGGTTACTGCTCAAATGAGAGAAACCGGATCAAATTCATTGGCGATTTAAGAAATGTGGGTTCGAAGAAATATATATAGCTAGGAATTACAAGCGAGAATATGTTGCTATAGAAATTACCGAAGAGCTTCTTAAATCAAAGGACGTATGGTTTGGCTCATTGCGAGATATTCTCAGTTTAAAAAATGTAGTATCTAAATTGTCTTGAATGTTCGTCTGCTCTCAAGCTATTTGCAATCAATCACAAAATTGTATCCTCATCCATAGGGAAGAATCATGAAATTTATAGAAACGTTTTCGTTCAAATGTTTTTTAATCGTCTCAATAATATTCTTATGTTGTTCTATCAAGGAAGGATATGGCGTTAATAATTCATCTGATGACGTTCTGTTTTATATGTCTTTTAATCAAGTGTCAAGAGCGGATTTCGCTAAAGGAAACGATAAGATTACAATCCATGGGCAACATTTTGAGAGGGATGGTATTAAGGGAAAAGGTCTATATCTGCAACATGGGGCATATGCAGAAATTGAGAGTTATCGGAATATAGCTCCTGAGGAGGGAACGATTATCTTTTGGTTTAAACCAAGTTGGGATAGCAATGAAGAAGTATCACACACGTTAATTTCATGGCAATGGCAACCGGGAGTTGCCTATGGTGTGTTTTCCATTGGATGGTGGGAAGATTCCGGAGGTGCTGGTCGTACCTATTTTAATTTGAATAACATGGAATACGCACACTGTTCGGCGGAGGTCGAATTTAAAAAAGATGAATGGGCACAGATTGCTCTTGTATGGAAAGCAGGTAGACCTGGTTTTGTGGCTTTCTATTTAAACGGAGAAAGAAAGGCTATTATTTCAAAGGACTTTTATTCTGAACAGTACCTATTCGGTCGCTTTTTTCTTGGTTGCGATTTAGGTTCCTATAACGCTGATGATCGATACGCAGATGGCATTTTTGACGAACTGATTATTTTCAAACGTGCTCTGGCAGGTGCAGAATTGAAGGAACGGTATCGCGATGAAGCTCCCCGCGTTCTAGTGAAGCAGCAGCCATCCTCTTATAACATTAGTAATCGTCCAGTATCTCTTAAACGTAATAGAGAGGGGATTTTGTTTGAGACGCGGGCAATCGCGGATGAAAATCCACACTGCCTGACAAAAGAGGACATAGATACCCTCATCGACGTGATGACTAATGCTGGCCTGAATGTGTATATTCCTTGTCTATGGCATGGCAAAGGAGCGATTTTTCAAACAGATCTTGCGCCCCTTGATAATCGCTATGAAAAGCTTAAGCGTGACCAGCCGCTCTTTGACCCGATTCAATATCTCATTAAAAGGGCACATGAGCGTGGTGTCGAAGTTCACCCATGGTTCTGTGTCTCTCTCAGACAATCTGATATATTTCCGCAATGGGCTGAAGGAGGTACGCCTTCAAGTTTTTTTGAGGTGCAGGACCCGGCCTTTCGTGATTTTATTGTGAAACTCATTCTTGACATGACAGCGCGCTATTCTGTTGACGGAATAATGCTCGATTTTATCCGCACAGGTGGACTGTCAAAAAGCACTGTAGCAAAAAAACTTTATAAACAGCGTTATAATAGAGATTTAATGGAAGATGCATCTCTAAGAAAACGGGACAATGGTGCCAACGCACGTATTTTGGAGTGGCAGGCTTCGGCGATAGATGATATTGTTCTCCGGATTAGCCAAGGTTGCAGAAAGCATAACCCGCTAACGGTAATTTCGACGGCAGGTGGCCCCAGACCTCCTGAAATGGGCCTTTCGTTCCAAGGGAGAAATGAATATAATTGGGTTGAAAGAGGGTGGATTGATATCGCATATGACGGGGACCCTGGCCTAAATCCTGATTTTGCCCAGCTCGATCGAGTGAGAAAAAGTTCATCGAGACCAGGGGCATTTATAAAAATATTAGGCAATTATGATCGTGATGAAGTTGGGAGGATTGTACCACGTGAGGCAGGTATTCTTGTTCAGTTGGTCCAACAGCACCGGAATAAATATCCTGGGGACGGTATGGGCCTTTATATTTACAGTCCTGTTTTATTCACCGGAGATCAGGTCTCCGCCCTTAAACAGGGACCTTTTTCAGAGAAGGCTGTGCCATCATGGCACAAAAAATGAGTTGAGAAAACAGGCTTTTGTTCCGTATGCCTATGTTTCTGCATTTTAAATCTTCATTGACAACAGTGCTCCAATGAAAGCTGTGATATTAGCTGGTGGTTTAGGGACAAGATTGCGGCCGTTTACAGAGGCCATACCTAAGCCTCTCCTTCCAATTGGGGAAAAGGCTGTTTTGGAGATCCAGATTGAGCGATTTAAGAAATATGGTTTCAAAGAAATATATGTAGCTACGAATTACAAATCCGAATATATTGAAGCTTTTCTCGGTGATGGTAGGAGATTCGGTGTAAAATTGTTTGTTAGTAAGGAAAACAAACCTCTGGGCACAGCGGGGCCGCTATCCTTAATAAAGAAAAACCTCAATAAACCTTTCGTTGTTATGAATGGAGACATACTTACGTTAATCGATTTCTCGAAGATATACGAATTCGCCATGGAGAAAGGAACAAAGCTTACGGTCGCCATTAAACGAGAGGTTTTTCCCTTTCATTTTGGCAACATCTACTCCAAAGGTGATTTCGTCACGCGTATTGTGGAAAAGCCTAATCTTGTGACAAAAATATTGGCGGGTATTTATGTTATGACTCCAGGAATCTTTGAATATGTTCGCCACAATCAGCCGTTAGGGATAGACTCTCTGATTAAGACAATGCTCGCGAGACGGGATCCCATAGCCAAATATGAAATGACCGAATACTGGTTAGATATAGGAAGGATCGAAGACTACGAGAAAGCACAGAATATATACGAATCGCATTTCAAATAGGATTAAGCATTGAATATTAGTGCATCAGATCCAGACGCCAGGTTGAGAGGCATTGAGAATTTCGGATAGCAAGAAGGAGGTATATCAGATTGGATAAACGCGTTTTTCTGGATGCGCCTGCAGTAGGGGAACTGGAGAAAGAGTATCTTGCGAAAGCACTGGATAGCGGTTTTGTGTCTACGCTTGGCCCTTTTGTGACATTGTTTGAAGAAAAGTTCGCTCAATATGTCGGCGTTAAATATGCCATCGCGGTCCAAAGCGGCACAGCGGCAATTCATGTTGCGCTTTATGAGCTTGGGATCGGAAGGGGTGATGAGGTAATAGTGCCCTCGTTAACTTTTGTTGCAACGGTAAATCCAATCCTTTATGTGGGAGCAAAGCCGGTTATTGTTGACGTGGATCGTAATACGTGGAACATCTTGCCTGAAGCAGTTGAGAACGCAATTACGGAGAATACAAAGGCTATAATTCCGGTGCATATTTATGGTAATCCATGCGATATGAATAGCCTAAAAAGGATTTGGGGAAAGTACAAAGTCTATTTGATTGAAGATGCCGCCGAAAGCCTTGGTGCGACGTATGATGGTAACCAGACAGGGAGCTTTGGCGATTTAGGCTGCTTTAGTTTCAACGGAAATAAAGTATTGACAACTGGCGGCGGCGGAATGATCGTGACAAATAACAAGAAAAGAGCGGAGCACATTAAGTATATCGTGAACCAGGCCCGAGACGACCCAGGGACCTTTTACCACAGTGAGATGGGATTCAATTACAGGATGACGAACATAGAAGCTGCCCTTGGGTTAGCACAGATGAGCAAGCTTGATGGCTTCCTCAATAAAAAGAGGGTTTTTAAACAAATTTACCATGAAATATTATCCTGCCTTCCGGGCGTGAAGTTTCAACAAGAATATAGTGGGGCATTAAGCAGCAACTGGCTTACGTGTATTGAGATCGACGGAGGCATTGAGATTAATGTTTTGGGAGATGAATTAAGAAGAAGAAATATTGAAAGCAGGAGACTATTTGGTCCGATTGGTGAAATAAATTATTTAAAGGGTTTTTCGGGAAAATGCCCTAATTCGGTTGATATTTACGAGAAAGGCCTCTGTTTAGCAAGCTCTACGGTTAATACAGTGGATGATATCAAAAAAACAGCATTAGAAATTCGAGATGTATTGACAGCAGGTGAAGGTTGTTAAAAAGTAATGCCGCTGAAAAGAAATGGTGTGTTGCTATGGGGAGATCAATCCTGGGAAATCGTGTCCATAATTACTGAAGCATAAGGTAATTTATGGGCAGCCGACGTTATGTGTAATAGAGTGCTTTTGATAACTTGGTTTTACCCTCCGCTCAACTCGACAGCGTCAAAGCGGGCAGGTTGTTTCGCAAAATTTCTTCCGGAGCATGATTGGTACCCGGTGGTTCTATCCCCTGAGTGGACTCCTGATAATTGTGTTTATGATAAAGACTTTGTAAGAAATATTCCTGAAACTGTTAGGCTGGTAAGTTTGCGACATGAACGGAGCACGGAGACTTCAATTTTTTATTGGCTGAGCGCAAAGGCACGGAATCTCATTATGCCTCATCTGGATCCTTATAGCTGGTGGCTAAAAGCTCAAAAACCAATGGTAACGCTGTTCGAGCAGTATATGTTTTCAGCAATTTGGGCCACTGCGCCAATGGCACTCCCTCACGCTCTTGCACACTGGGCCTCAAAAAAATGGGGTGTTCCGTGGATTGCCGATTTTCGTGACATTTATGGGGAGTTCAACAGGGATTACATTGGTGATCGCTTGAAATACCCAATTCGGTTAATACAGGAAATGAGATACCTTAAGAACGCATCGGCTATTGTAACGGTTTCGGAAGGCCTTGCTGAGGTGATGACGAAGAGACATGGCCGCAAGGTTCACGTAATTCCCAATGGCTATGATCCCGATAGTGTACTGGAGGATGGGCAGGGTACTTCAAAGCATCCGAAGTTTAATATTACATATACGGGGGCTTTGTTATTACCTCAGAGGAATCCCGTTCCGGTCTTGGACGCCTTGAAGCAGCTGTCGGAGGCTGGGCAGATTGATTTAAACGATGTGAGTGTTGATTTCTATGGGGTCCCACGAGAGGTCATAGAAAAGGTTATGAATGGCCACGCGTGTAAACACATAATAAGGGTTTTTAGTCGAGTTTCTGCTGAAGAATGTATTAATGTACAAAGATCATCGGCGATCCTATTACAGCTTGCGCATAGTGAAGAAAGGGGAATAATGACTGGAAAGATTTTTGAATACCTTGCTGCCAGGCGACCTATCATTTCAGTCCCGAAGGATGGGGACTGTGTAGATGGACTTCTTAAAGAGACAAATGCTGGTGTGAGCTGTACTACAGTTGACGAAATCGCCAAACAACTCTATGTTTGGTACCTGGAATGGAAAAGGACAGGTAATATTGAACAACATGTGAATAAGGGTGCTATGTTGAAATATTCCCGTAGGGAGCAGACAAAACAATTAGCATACCTGCTAAATCAGATTGTTGCTGATCGCTGATATGGCTGAAGAAGCAGAGCTTATAAAAGAGATAGATTTGAGCGGCTTTGGAGGAATTTCAGAGGCTTTTGTTATTCCTGAGAAGAAGGGACCACCAGGAATTTTATGTTTACAGACTGCGGGGATATTCATGTCTTCCATTTATCCCCAGATGATACGCGGTATGTACGGGGAGGGTTTCAAGGGATACTTATCAAAAGTTATCAAGTCATTGAATATCACTATTCCGAGTCTTTACCCATTTCATTATTTGAACAAAGCTGATCGCGACCTTTTCTGTATGACAATGACAAATTGGGAGGGTATCCAAAAATGGCAATTCGGTAAAGTAAATCATGACAAATATTACTGCAGCCACCAAGGCGAAAGTTTAGTTGACTATGCGGATTTGAATAATGATGGGGTAGATGAATTAGTTACAATATTTGCTCCCGGGAGGTTAGGTGTCTTTTCGGTAGAGAGCGGACGACTCTTAAACGAATGCAAACTCCCTAGTGACAACTTTTCTTTAGTAAGAATTGCTAAGACTGGCCTCGATGAAACCAACTGGACCATTTTGGCCGGCGTGACAGAAGCAGCATACCCACCACATACGTATGGAAATCCTTTAGTTCTTTTGGATAACGATTTAAATATTCTTGCTGAATATGATATCCCTTACGGTCTTGGTCATACGGTGCTTGTATTTGATGCCGACGGAGATGGTTTTGAGGAATTTCTTGCGGGGTACACACTCCTTGATCATAATGGGAAAATTATCTGGGCTGCAGAGGGACTTGAAAAATGTGATAGTTATTTGGAGGCAGCCCGCAAACACGCTGATTGCTCGATCATAATTGATCCAACTAGCAAGGGTCAGTGGAAGGTTGCTATTGCGGGGTCGGATCGGCTATACCTGTTTAATAATCAAGGAATTAAACTCTGGGAATGTGAAGCAATTCATTCACAGTATGTATTGTTGGGCAAATTTGATAAAAACAGCCGGTGCGACTATCTGTTCCACTTACAGTGCCGACAAAAAATGGAATTGTTAGATATTGATGGGAGGCAACTATGGGAGGGTAAACTACCCGCAAACTGGCCGGGTGGGAGGCCGGCCGCTGTGCCCAATGACGATTGTTTTCACATGGGTAGCCCAGCGTCCGTATGGCATGATCCCCTGGAGAATGGTAATGACCTAATAATTTATAATGAGGCTGGATGGCCGTATGCCGTAAATGGATATGGAGAGTTGTGCGTGACATTCCGATGTACGGAATCCACAAAGGAGGATATTAGAAAATCTATTCCCAAGAATCACAGGCCGGATGATTTTGGGTACGGGTATCGTTGTCTTGTCCTTGATTTGGATCTTGATAGCAAGGAGGAAGTAATAATTTATAACAGAAATAGAGCATGGATTTATAAATTAACATGATGTTGCTACATATTAATAGATTTTCGGATCGTCGTTTGAGAGAAGGGTGCAACAATTTAAGCATTGGTTAATTATTCAAGAGAGATTTGGAGAATGAGAGAGATAAGATTAAACCTGGGGTGTGCTTCTATAACGCCTGAGGGATGGATAAATGTCGATTTCGCACTTGGAGCCTGGTTTGCAAAGATACCTTTTTTCCGACTAATCAATAAGAAAATTAAGCTTTTCAATACTGATTGGAACGCAAAGGTCATGCTGCATGATTTAAGAAGGGATCTCCCGTGGCAAAACAATGCCGTGAATTATATTTACTGTTCCCATACTTTAGAACATTTTTCAAAAAATGAAGGTAGGAGGGTCCGATCTGAATGTTACAGAGTGTTAAAGCCGGGAGGAGTAGTTAGAATTCTGGTACCTGATCTAAAAACCCTCGTGATGGATTATATCAGAGGAGAAATCTCTGCTGATGATTTCCTCGACAGGCTCGGCTGTTGTTATGGCGACCGCAGATTTTCAGCTTTCATATCCTTTCCTCATAAATGTATGTACGATGCCAGCGCTCTCATGAGGGTTATGGAAAGTGTCAACTTCATTTGCCACATCAGGAATCCGTATGAAAGCGAGATACCTGATATAAAACGAATCGAATCGCTATCAGGTCGGGCTGAAACGTCATTGATTGTGGAAGGTAAGAAGCCACCCGCTTGATGACCAGAAATACCTTTTGGCAATAACTGACAAGCAGGGGAGCAGGCCCCTTGTTTGAAAGTTGTTGATAGGCGATGGCATTTGTCCGACGTAGGTGTATCTAAATGGGAGCTAAAGTGGACACTGCTGGAAAAAATGGTAAACAAGAAATAGAAGATAAAGATCATTGTTTGGGCGAGCTTGATTACCAAGGAACTTTTTGCCTGGAAAAGGTGAAGCGCTCGTTGGCTGTGCGAATATTTTGTGTTTTTCTCTTGGCCATTCCTGTCTTGGAAATATCTGATCAATTTATACGGTACTTCACCGGGCGCGAGAACACTTTGGGTATTGGAATACTATTGTGTGGGTGGATTGTTACAGCTCTGGTGGTGTATTGGATCTTTAATGCCTGTGCAGGATATCATGTCGCTAAACTGGCTCTGTTTGCGTTTGCAGCCAAGGTGGTATATTTCATCTTGGAATTTAATCACTACAATCTCAATAAAGACTCAATACTTGCGCCATTGTTTCTAATTGTCTTGTTTGAAAAAATCGAATTGCGGAGTGCGTTGACCGAAATGGTCACAAAATATAGGTACTTATTGCTGTGCCTCCTATTAATATCACTGCTTCCGTTCTTGAATATATCTACCATTACTGGCACTGGTCTAATAAGAACCCTCGGAGTGTGGGGAAATTCGAAGTGTGCGGCGTATTATCTTTTCGCTTGTATAGTTTTGTTTTCGGATGCGGGTTATCTTGTGATCTTACCGCTTTTGGTTCTCATTATCTTTATAGGCGCTCGTGGTGTGATTATTGCTGGCTTTTTATATATTATGTTTCGTACATTCTTTTTCAACAAGGGCCGGAATGAGCTGCGGCCGAAATTCTTTACAATTGCTCAATTAACTGTTCTTGTTATAGTAATGTCAGGCGTACTCTATTTGGGGTTGAGTCAAACGGTATTACGAAGAGTCGGCTATAGTTTTGAGCCCTTGATTTTTGAGGATTTTAGGAACCCACAGTATGGTCACGGTCGTGTTTTCCTCAATCAGATTGTAATCGGAGAAATGGAACGATTTAGCATATGGGAGTGGGTCGTCGGGAGGAGTGCAACTGATCTTGGAGATCTATACGAGGAGTTCATCGGATCACGTACATTTCCGCATAACGATTTCATGAACATATTATATACGAATGGTGTTGGGGGGCTATTACTATATTTATATTATCTTTTTGTGTTCCCGCTAAAAAAACTTGGGCATGGGAGGGAAAAATCTGAATTAATTGCGTTGATTATAGCGATCCTTATCCTTGGCGCGACAACCGGGTTCTATATTTTCTATGCCTCTTATTTACTTTATGCACGGTACGGCACGTTGTACGGTGAGACGATGAGCTTTAGAAAAAGAATTGATGAGGAGGAAGGGTGCGGAAGATTGGCGTTCTAGTGGTAACATACAATCAGTTTGATATGATGGCTCAATGGATTAAAAGATTTAGGGAGATGTTTGGAGATCAAGGGAACATTTGCCTTCTAGTGCTGGATAACAATTCCAGAGATGGGAGCTATTCAAAACTGAGAAGAATGTTCCCGGAAACTGACATTAGAAAGCTGAAGGAAAATTACGGGTGCACAACTGGCAGAAACATAGGCATTCTTGAGCTAGACAAGCTTGGGTGTGAATTCTACACGAGCTGCGACACAGATGTGTTTATTGAAAACGAGAGGTATTTCGCGAAACTATCTGATGCGATGAATCAAAATCCTACGGTGGATGGATTTTGTCCTGTGTTGCGCTGGGAGGAAGACAATACGATTCAAGGACTTGGTGCGAGGAGGGCCTGGCATGGGGGATTAAAGACAGTGAGGGAGATTACGGGAAATAGAGATGTTGACTGTTTGCCAGGGGGGGCGAACTTTATAAGGATGTCAGCGTTTAAAAAGTATGGGTTGTATGACAACAATTTGCCTCCCATCGGGAGCCAGGACTACGAGTGGGGACTGAGGGCGAGGAAACTGGGCGCAAAGTTCCAGTATTGGCCTGAGGTTGAGGCAATACATCGGCACAGGAAAGCTGCTGGTTGTGCCCCGTGGACAAAAAAATGGGTACTTATGGGAAGAATAATCGTGTTGAGGAAGCATTTTAGTTTGGGGAACCTAATTCGAGAAATATCTTATGCAATTTTTAATGTTAAGGAATTTGGAATTCGGGAAATGGTAAGTGCGTATTGGGAAGGGATGAAGAAAATGCTTGATGATGAAAACTATAATTTTGAGGCATTTAAGACGAAAGGGGCAGAAGATTATTATGATGAGGAGTACCGAAGAAATAAGATGGGAAACGGTAGATAAGATGTGAGTCATCATTGCAATATACTCGGGGAATAAACTATGAGATACCCTTTAGCAGAAGGGGAAAAATATTGTTTGTGGATGGGCATGCCAGATCACCATACATTGGACTTTATGCGAGCGATGTATGACAGGGGGATTGACCTGAAGGTGAGGTTTTTTGATAGGGTGAGTGGGTATAGGATAGGTATGGGATGGAAAGCCGAACCGAAGTTGCATGAAAACGAAGCCCTTGTTCAGGCAGATATGTCTGCTTTGAGGTTGGTCCCTGATTGGCGAGATAGAATTCACATTGTGCCGGGAACTGTCGGCGATAGATTCTTGATGGCGCTTGTAGATGAACTTATCAGGTGCAAGGTCGAATGGGTCCATTGGAGCGAATGCGTTAAACCAGGTTTGAATAGAATACTTAGGATTCCGATTCGAAAACGCTACGGGCAGAAAATTCAGAAGTATGCAATAGGAGCCCTGGCTATAAGCAAGATGGCGGAGAGGGAATTCATGAGATGGGGTTTGAGTGGCGAAAAAATTAAATGGCTACCGTATTCAGCGAATCCACTTCAGCATCATGGCCAGAAAGATGATCAAATCGCTTCTTTTTGTGGAGGCCGTTTTGTTTTTATGTTCTGTGGAGCTTTGTGCCATAGAAAAGGCGTTGATGTGCTTTTATCGTCATTTGCTGCAATAGCGAGAAGGTATGGGGATACGGTGTTGGTCTTGGTAGGGCCGGATATGGAGAACGGAAAGTACCAGGCACAAACGAGACATGAAGGGATTATTCAACATGTGCTTTTCAGAGGTGTGGTAAAGGCAGAATCTATTGGAAGGCTCTTATCCATGTGCGACGTATTTATCCTTCCCTCAAGGTATGATGGGTGGGGCATGGTCTTGTTTGAGGCAGCATCGTTGGGGAAGGCGGTGATAGCTACCGACCGGTGTGGGGCTGCACATCATCTAATAATGGAAGGAGTAAATGGATTCAAGGTCAAAGCTGGTGATAGCATAAGTTTGCAGAATGCAATGGAACGGTATGTGTCGAGTCCTGAGATGGCTATAGACCACGGGAAGAATTCTGCGCGTATATCGGAGTTTTTCTCTCCCGGGAATAACGTTGAAAGATTTTTAGATGCGATGCAGGTATTTCTCCGCCTTAAGAGGTTGCGGGAATCTATGTAGCAGTGATTAGACAAGAAAAGAAGTTAATTGGGTGGATTCATGCGTATCTTATTTGTTCATAACCATTATGGCGACGGTGTGAGAGGAGGCGAAGAATGGTTGGTGCGCCGCCAGTCAATGCTCCTTAGGTCAAATGGACACGAGGTTCAGGAATATTATAGGAAAAACTCCGAATTCATAAGGAAGCCGCTGTGGCAAAGGTTAACGCAGTTTAGAAATTTGATTTGGTCTAAAACCAGCTACTATGACGTTCAGAAACAAATCGAGGAATTCAAGCCTGACATTATGCATGTGCACAATTTCTGGATGATTTTGTCCCCTTCCATATTTCGGGCCGCTCACGACAAGGGTGTTGCCACCGTGCTCAGCCTAAATAACTACCGACTAGCCGGCTGCGTTTCAGGTTTGATGCTTCGTAATGGAAAGCCCTGTAAACTGTGCGCAGGGCGCAATCCCTGGAGAAGCATTTTATATGGATGTTACGGTGGGAGGAGAACTAGATCGCTCGTAAAATACATGATGTACGACCGTAGCAAAAGGGAAGGCGTCTGGGAAAGCGAAGTTGACGCTTTCGTAGCTTCTACGGAATTTGGGAGGCGAGCGTTTATAGCCGGGGGTCTTCCTGCCGGGAAAGTCTATATGATGCCGGAATTCGCCCAAGACCCACTGGAAGGCGGGGGAATATCGCCAGGAAGGGGTGCAATTGTCGTAGGGCGACTATCGCCTGAGAAAGGTCTACATACCCTTCTCAAGGCCTGGCAGGCCATTGATTATCCACTTACAGTCGTGGGCGAAGGGCCTCTTCGGGCGGAGCTGGAAAGAAAAGCACCAGCGCAGGTGAAGTTTACAGGCTTTCTCGAAGATCGAGAGTTGGGAGAGCTACGGTTGAGATCGGCTTTCACTGTTTTCCCTTCTGAATGCTACGAGGGCTTTGGCTCCGTTATGGTTGAATCATTGGCTTCTGGGAGGGCAGTCATTGCATGCAATCTGGGCGGTCGGGCGGAAGTGATACAGCATGGAGAGAACGGATTGCTGTACAATCCTGGTGATGCAAACGACCTTAGGTGTAAGGTAATTGAGATGTTAAAGGATCCGCAGAAGATACAGACAATGGGATTCAATGCACGGCAAACCTATGTGAATAAGTATACAGTGGAGCAGGGATATAAAAGTCTAATAGATATTTATAAGAAGGTTGTGAGCAGTAAGAGGTTTCACGATAGCGATAGAGTGAACCGTAGTTCAACCCCTTCCTGAATCCAATGTGTGGCATAAGTGCTTATATTCATTTTTCCGGTAATCCAATAGACTCAAGAGTGTTCCGCCAGATGGTTGAAGTTATTGGTCACCGCGGGCCGGATGACCAAGGTATCGAGACTTTCCCTGGTGTGCCCTTTGTTGCACTTGGACACAGGAGGCTGTCGATTATTGACCTTTCGCCGGCGGGGCACCAGCCGATGTCTGACAGGGAAGGGGCCCTGTGGATCGTTTTCAACGGGGAGATTTATAACTTCAGTGAAATCAAGAAGGAATTATCGGGGCAAGGCCATGATTTCCGTTCTTCCAGCGATACGGAAGTACTGCTCTATGCCTACAAGCAGTGGGGGGAGAGGTGCCTCGAGAAACTGAACGGGATGTTTGCCTTTGCCGTCTGGGATGACCGGAAGAAGGAGTTGTTTGCCGCGCGGGACAGGATGGGGATCAAGCCGCTTTATTTCTGGCACAGCGGAGATACATTGATTCTGGCTTCAGAAATCAAGAGCATTCTTGCCTCGGGGGCGGTTCCCATAGAGCCTGATTGGGCCGCCCTTTGCAGCCCCTGGCATTACCAGGTGTCGCCCGATACGGGTTTCAAGGGTATCAGGAAGTTGGAGGCCGGTCATTGCCTGCGGTTTTCAGGTGCGGGATTGAGGATCGAAAAATATTGGGATATCGAACCGGTTGAACGGGATCTTTCTGATGCCGATGCCGTGGAACAATTGAAGGTCCTCATCGAGGATGCCGTGCGGCTTCAGATGATCGCCGATGTGCCGGTCGGGGCCTTCCTGAGCGGGGGGCTGGATTCCTCCCTGATTGTGGCGCACATGGCCAGGCTCACCCAGACGCCGGTGAGGACGTTTACGATCCGCTTTGAGGATGAGGATCAGAAGTTCGAGGCCGGGGTAGATGACAGCCGGTATGCGCGGGAAGTGGCTGATCTGTTTCATTGCGACCACCGGGAAATCACCATCAAGCCGGATATCGTCGGCCTCCTGCCGAAGATCATTTGGCACCTGGATGAACCCCTTGCCGATCCGGCGGCGATCAACACCTACTTAATATCGCAGGCCGCACGGGAAGCCGGAGTGACGGTCTTGTTGAACGGCATGGGCGGCGACGAGGTCTTTGGGGGGTACCGTAAGCATCTGGCCTGCCTGGTGGCGGAACAGTATAACCGCGTGCTTCCGGCTGCACTTCGCTGCTTCGTTCTTAGTGGCGCATCACGAATGGGTGTGGCGAATGCCCAGCGGGGCTTCAAATATTTAAGATGGTTCAAACATTTTTCCATGATGGCATCCAGATCTACGGAGATGCGGTTCATGACGGCCGACTTTGCGGCCGTCCCCCCAGAATTGTATTCGCGGTTGTTTGAAGGGGCGCATGGCAATGGCCGCTATGAGGATCTGCCGGCGGTAGCTGCCCGGGCGGCGTGTTTGTCGCGAAACGGGCTGTCCTATCTCACCCGGATGTGTCTCGATGATGCGAAACATTTCCTTCCCGATCACAATCTGACGTATTCCGACAAGGCGACGATGGCGGCGAGCGTGGAAGGTCGCCCCCCCCTCATCGATCACCGGATCGTCGAATTCATGTTCTCTCTGCCGCCCCATCAGCGGATACGAGGCTGGACACAAAAATATCTGCTAAAGAAGGCCGCAGGAGGAATATTGCCAAAACGCATTATCAACCGGCCCAAGGCGCCTTTCGGCGCGCCTCTTCGCTCATGGATCAGGCGGGATTTGAAGGAAATGGTAGATGATATTCTGAGTGATTCAGCGATAAAATCTCATGGGTTATACAATCCGCATACTGTGCGTGAGCTCATCCTGTCAGATCGGGACGGCAAGGAAGATAATGCC
>Ga0187886_1001029_pt1 | contig 27675 bp, 28 predicted proteins | sample June2016WEW_20_1_FD_133001 | JGI IMG/M metagenome (GOLD analysis project Ga0187886, IMG submission 133001) | Peatland microbial communities from SPRUCE experiment site at the Marcell Experimental Forest, Minnesota, USA - June2016WEW_20_150 | ecosystem: Environmental > Terrestrial > Soil >...
ACTATCGCCCCGGTCAATATATTTACCACCGGTCAATTGTTTGACTTTGGTTGTTTCTTCTTTGTCTTTTTCGGGGGGTCTGACAAGCGGACCACCGGCCTATTAGCGAGCGGTTCAGATGTTAATAACCGTTTAATGCCAAATAAAAAAACAGGGGTAACAACTCCCCTGCTTTCATTAAATAAATGGTCAGAGTGGTGGGACTTGAACCCACGGCCTCTAGCACCCCAAGCTAGCGCTCTACCAAGCTGAGCTACACCCTGATTAAACTAAATTTTATGCTCTTTGCTTGGCGAAGTCAAGTTGAGCCTCGCCGCAGTCAGCAGGGTCAGATTAGTTACAGTTTTCCGATCATTTTAGCATGGATCGCCTTAACCGCTCTGACTGCCTGATCCTCCTCGATAACGCAGGAGATCTTGATCTCGGAAGTGCTGATCATATTAATGTTGATATTTTCCTTTGCCAGTGCTTCAAACATATCCGCGGCCACGCCGGGGTTCGTCACCATGCCCGCACCAACGATCGATACCTTGGCTACATGGTCGTTGTATTCCATCCCCAACGCCCCGATCTCCTTCATCACTCTCTCCACTATCGGGATGGTCTTGGAGAGGTCATCCCTGGTGACCGTAAACACGATATCGTTCCTGCCGCTACGCATCCAGCTCTGGATGATCATATCGACGTTGATCTTCTCGTCGGCCAGCGCCTTAAACAGGTGCGTGGCGACCCCCGGGTGGTCAGGAACATCAAATAAACCGATCTTGGCCACATTGATATCGTGTGCCACTCCACTCAGCAGACGACACTCTTCCATGTCTGAAGTCTCCTTTACCAGCGTTCCTTGATGGTTGTTAAAACTGGACCTGACATTGATGGTAACCCCATACTGTTTGGCGAACTCCACGGAACGCGCCTGCAGGACCAAGGCTCCAAGACTGGCCAGTTCCAGCATCTCGTTGTAGGAAACGATGTCGAGCTTCCTGGCGTCGGGTATCAACCGCGGGTCTGCGCTATAGACCCCGTCCACGTCGGTGTAGATCTCACACACCTCTGCTTTTAAGGTCGCCGCCAAGGCCACGGCGGTGGTATCTGAACCCCCCCGGCCCAGAGTGGTGGTCTCATGATCGGCGCCCATTCCCTGAAAACCGGCCACCACCACGATATTTCCGTTCTCCAGCTCCTTCTGGATACGCTCTGGATCGATCTTCAGGATCCGGGCCTTGGTGTGGGCTTCGTCGGTGACGATACCGGCCTGGGGGCCAGTCAAAGAGATCGCCCGATGTCCCATATCCTGCAGGGCCATGGCCAACAGGGCAATTGTGACCTGCTCGCCGGTTGCTAGAAGCATGTCCATCTCCCGTTCCGGACAGCAGTCTCCCACCGCTCGGGCCAGCTCGATCAGGTGGTCAGTGGTATGGCCCATGGCTGATACCACCACCACTACCTGCTTTCCCTGCTCCCTGGCACTCACTACCCGGCGGGCCACGTTCCTGATCAGTTCAGGATTGGCTACTGATGTGCCCCCGAATTTTTGAACGATTATCTGCACGATTCAAACCCCTCCCGATTCGCGTTTTTAAAGTGCAGATATTTCAGCATATGCTCCTTGTGGGCTCGGTTGTAACTCCAGTACCCTGGCTTCGTTACCATGAGCCATAAATATTTTTCTGATTACCTCTCCTGCTTTAGAACCAGGCGGCCCCAGGGCAACCACCGAGGGGCCGGCTCCACCCAGAAATGCCCCATAGGCTCCTGCCAGCCGCGCTGCCTGAAGCATCTCCTCCAAACCCGGAACGAGCTCTGCGCGGTATGGCTGATGAATGCGGTCCTGCAGTGCAGTGCCCAGTTTATCCCATTCTCCATCCCTTAGGGCCATGGCTAACATGGCCACCCGGGCCAGGTTGAAGACCGCGTCCTTTAAAGATATCTGCTCCGGCAGAATGCTCCTGGCCAGGCTGGTGGACAGGGTGAATGCGGGTATCACTGTATAAACCACCAGGTCTGCGGGTGGGTTAAAACGGGAGTACAGATAGCTGAATGTGGCGCCGCTGTTATCTGTGGCCTCGTTCTCCTCAGGTACAATCACTACCACCCCGCCCAGCAGGGCTGCGGCCGCATTGTCCGCGTGCCCTTCCAGGGCGATCGCCTGGGTTAGAATTTGCTTCAGGGAAAGGGGATATCCGGCCATGGCATTAGCTGCCACCAGGCCCCCGACGATGGCTGCGGCGCTGCTGCCCAGCCCGCTTTGCAGGGGAATGTTATTGATCGTATGCAGCCTCCATCCGGATATCTGACGGGAGGTAACGGCAAATAGCCTGTCGATAGCCTGAGCAATCAGGTTGCTCCGATCTCTCGGTAGAACCTGCTCTCCTTCTCCGGTTATCTCAATCTTGTGCCCGTCGCTAGTCTCTTCCAGCTCGATCAGGTTATACAGGTTCAGGGCCATGCCCATGGCATCAAATCCCGACCCGAGATTGGCCACGCTGGCCGGTACCCTGACTACTACTTTCCTTCCCACGTTTATCACCTATTCTTGCTCTGACTAGAGCACGTTTAGTTGCTGCAACAACTCCAGCACTGCCTGCTGCTCGCCGGGGATCACCCGTGGCTGCAACTGGCAGGCGGAAAGTGCGGTATCGGGGTCTTTGAGGCCATGACCGGTCATGACGCACACAACGCGGTTGTCGGAAGCAAAGAAGCCCATTGCTGCCAGTTTGATAACACCGGCCAAAGAGGCTGCGGAAGCGGGCTCTACAAACAGGCCCTCATAGCGGGCGACCATCTTGTAGGCCTCGATAATCTCTTCATCGGTCACCTTGTCGATCTGGCCATGAGATTCCTGCAGCGCCTGCAGCGCCTTCTGCCAACTGGCCGGATTGCCGATCCGGATCGCTGTCGCCATGGTGCGCGGCTCAGCTACCACCTGGCCCTCAACGATCGGCGCCGCTCCCGCCGCCTGAAATCCTAGCAGGCGTGGGAGGCTCTGGATACGCCCGGCATTGCCGTATTCCTGAAAACCCTTCCAGTAGGCGGTGATGTTGCCGGCATTGCCAACCGGCAGAGCCAAATAATCCGGAGCAAAGCCCAGTTGATCGCAGACCTCGAAGGCAGCGGTCTTCTGACCCTCAATCCGGTATGGGTTGATGGAGTTAACCAGGGTTAACGGGTAGTCCTGGGTGATCTGGCGCACCAGCTTCAGGGCCTCATCAAAATTTCCCTTGATGGCAATGACTTCCGCCCCATAGATCAGAGCCTGGGCCAGTTTTCCCAAAGCCACATAGCCATCGGGCACCAGGACGACGCACTTGATGCCGGCCCGGGCGGCGTAAGCTGCTGCAGAGGCCGAGGTATTGCCCGTGGAGGCGCACATGACTGCCTGGCTACCGCTCTCGAGGGCCTTGCTTACGGCCATGGTCATTCCCCGGTCCTTGAAAGAGCCAGTGGGATGCTGGCCCTCAAACTTCAAATAGATATTGACCTTGAGCTGCCGTGACAGCCGCGGGGCGGGCAGCAGAATGGTATTCCCCTCGTACAGGGTGACCACCGGCGTCTGATCGGTAACAGGCAGGAAAGAACGATACGCTTCGATTACCCCTCGCCAGGTCATCGGTTCTGCTCTCCTCCCTCGACCCTGATGACATTCTCCACGGAGCCCACTATGGACAGCCCCTTGATCACCGTCAGGGCATCCTGTACATCCTGCTCCATGACATCATGGGTGATCAGCACCAACTCAGCCATAGAAACACCAGCCACATTCAGGGTACGCTTCTGGATTACCGATCCCAGGCTCACCCTGTTGTTCCCGAAGACACCGGCAATGCTGGCCAGCGCTCCAGGCTGGTCCTTAACCACTAGCCGGATATAATACTTGCTATGAAACTGACCCCGAGGCCGGATCTTCTTCTCATAGAAGCAGGTGCAGGAAAAACGCCCGGTGCTGTTGGTTTCTATATTGCGCACGATCTCCATCACATCACCCACCACTGCGCTGGCAGTAGCCATCTGGCCAGCGCCCTGGCCGTAGAACATGGTCTCACCGACCGCATTGCCCTGGACAAAGATGGCGTTGAACACGCCCTGGACCGCTGCCAAGGGATGATTCTTCGGCACTAAAGCCGGATGAACCCTTACCTCCACCTCGTCCTGTTCCCTGGCAATGGCCAGCAGCTTGATCACGTAACCCAGTTCCTGGGCATAGCTGATGTCCCGGGGGGTGATCCGGGTAATCCCTTCGACAAAGACATCATTGGGGGTGATCCGGGTGTTAAACGCGATAGAAGCCAGGATAGCGATCTTCCTGGCCGCGTCAAAGCCTTCTATATCAGCGCTCGGGTCCGCCTCCGCATAGCCGGCGTCCTTGGCGGCGCAGAGCGCAGCATCGAACTCTATCCCCTCCTCGCCCATCCGGGTGAGGATGTAGTTGGTGGTGCCGTTGACTATGCCGATGACTGCCTCGATCTGGTTGGCGGCCAGACTCTCCTTCAAAACCCTGATTACCGGAATGCCGCCTCCAACGCTGGCTTCAAAGTAAAAATCCGATTTGGTGGCGGCAGCAGCTGCAAACAGGTCCTTGCCATAGGTGGCAACCACATCCTTGTTGGCGGTCACCACATGCTTGCCCCTGCCTAGCGCTTCCAACAAGTAGGTATGGGCGGGTTCAATGCCTCCCAGCAATTCCACGATAATCTGGATTGACGGATCATCCAGGAGGTCCTCATACCTGCTGGTACCCTGTTCTGTCAGACCAAGGCTGCGCAGCTTCGATTCATCCTTTTCCAGGATTCGCTTGATCGCCACGCGCTTTCCAACGCGCTGCGCGATCTGACTGGCATTATCGCGTAGCAGCTTGACTACGCCTGATCCAACTGTTCCCACACCCAGCAGGCCAATCCCGATCACTTCAGGCAATGTTGACTCACCTACTTCGTAGAATGCATCTCTATTTTATACAACTGCCATATACTTCTGGTCAACCGGCATTATTTCCTGCTTTTTCGTTCTTATTCCCGCTTTTCGCTTTTTTTCACCCGGGCGTGGGCAATATCTCAGTTTAGATGATGATGCAGATCAGCCCTCCGCTTCCTTCATTAACAATCCGGCTCACAGTCTCCGCCAGCTTGGCCTGCGCATTTTCCGGCATCCTGTGCAGCTTGTTCTGGATCCCCTCGCGAACCAGGTCGTGCAGTGACTTGCCGAACAGATCCTTCTGCCAGATCTTCTGAGGATCATCCTCAAATTCCTCAAGGATATATTTTACCAGTTCCTCGCACTGTTTTTCCGTGCCGATGATCGGTGTGATCTCCGCGGTAATGTCCGCCTTGATAATGTGCAGGGAGGGAGCGCTGGCCCTCAGTCGTAATCCAAATCGGTTGCCCTGCCTGATCAGTTCCGGTTCTTCCAGGATCATGTCCTCCAGGCTGGGAGAAACCACACCGTATCCCATCTCCCGAACCTCCTCCAAGGCCGGAGCCACCTTTTCGTATTCGCGCCGGGCCTGACTGAGATCCCGCAGGTACCTGAGGACATCCTGGTCACCGTTGATCGCCAGGCCGCTCACCTCTTCCAGCACCTTGTGGAACAGTCCATCCTGGGTCTTGACGTCGATAACCGCCACTCCGGTACCCAGGTTAACGTTCTCCAGAACGGCCGTAGCCACAAAATCGTTCTGTCTGATCTGCTCAACAGCCTGGTCTATCTCTCTCAGGCGGTGGACGCTGTTTACCGCATTCTCAATCGCCTGATCGAGATCCGCACGCAGCCAGTGGCCGAGTTCCAGTTCCTCAATCCACTGGGGCAGGTTGGCGCCAACCTCCTGAACCGGAAATTCATACAAGGCCTCCTGCAGGATAGCCAGGATGTCATCCTGGGTCATTTCGGCCGCATTCAATGAGAGTACCGGTACATCATATTTATCCTCCAGGCCCCGCACCAGGTCCACAGTTTCCACCTGATCGGGATGAATGGAGTTGAGCACGATCACGTAAGGTTTGCCCAATTCTCTGAGTTCCTCGATGACCCGCCCCTCAGCCTCCACATAGTTCTCCCTGGGAATGTCGGTGATAGAACCGTCTGTTAGGACCACGATACCGATCGTCGAATGTTCCGCAATAACCTTGCGCGTCCCGATCTCTGCAGCATTCTGAAAGGGAATTTCCTCTTCAAACCAGGGGGTCCTGACCATGCGCGGACCGCTTTCGGCTTCGTACCCCAGCGCTCCGTCTACGGTGTAACCGACGCAGTCCACCACCCTGATCTTCACGTTGAGTCCATTTTTGACAGCGATCTCCACCGCCTCATTGGGTATGAATTTGGGCTCAACGGTCATGATGGTTCTTCCGGCACCGCTCTGTGGCAGTTCGTCCCTGGCGCGGTCCCGGTCATAAACATCGTTAATGTTGGGCAACACCAGCATTTCCATAAACCGCTTGATAAAGGTGGACTTTCCAGTCCGGACCGGACCGACAACGCCAATATAGATATCGCCACCGGTTCGTTCTGCAAGGTCGCGGAAGATATTGTTCTTTTCCATCGGTATCCCCCTCCCTGATCTTTCTTATGCAGGACAATCCATTTTCATGCATTATTCTGCAACGGGTCATTTTTCTGCCCCAAGCGATTGCTGCAGTGTGGTACAGGGCCAACCCATCGGTACTATTTATATGTGCAGCATTTTCTGGTAGTACCGAGATCAAAAAAACAGGCTCTGCCAAGAGGCCTGCTCGTGAAACAACGAAACACTTGAGCGCGGGGACGGTTCTCGCGCTCACTTTTTTACGGTCGACTACTGTTCCCGCGTTCACACTCTACCAACTGATCCTGTTCAGGAAAATGTCTTCCACTTCATGGCACTTTGACCGGGTCATCAGATTGGAGACGGCCACTCCCGGATCTAACCCGGAGAACAGCACCTGAAAAGTTTGCTCGGTGATCGGCATTTCCACCTTACAATCCCTGGCTAGCATCCTTGCCGCCCTGATCGTCTTGACGCCCTCGACGACCATGCCCACCTGCTCCAGGGTCGCCTGCAGGTTCAACCCCTGACCAAGCAGAATCCCCGCCCGCCGGTTTCGACTGTGGTTGCTAGTGGCGGTGACGATGAGATCGCCGACACCAGTAAGTCCCAGAAAAGTAAGTGGGCTGGCGCCCAGGGCAATTCCCAGACGGGCAATCTCCGTCAGGCCCCTGGTGAGCAACGCTGCCTTGGTATTGTCGCCGTATCCCAAACCCTCGGTGATGCCTGCCGCCAAGGCAATGATATTTTTCAGGGCACCGCCCAACTCAACTCCCACCAGGTCTGAATTGGTATAAACACGCAGACTCTCAGTCATGAACAGGTCCTGGACGCGTTCGGCCAACGATTGCCCGGCGGCAGCCGCCACCAGCGCCGTAGGCATTCCCCGGCCCACTTCCTCGGCGTGGCTGGGACCTGAGATCACAGCCAAGCGATCGGCAGATCCCGGAACCTCCTCGCAGATCACTTCGGAGAGCCGCAGGCAGGTCGCATCCTCCAGGCCCTTTGCCCCATTGATCAGAATACTATCCGGCTCTAACAGGGTGCGGATTCTTCTGACAATTTCCCTGACGCTTTGAGATGGTATGGCCAAGACCACCGCTTCTGCTCGCTCCAGCGACTCCTGGAGGTCTGCGGTCACCACCGCTCCCTCGGGCAGCCTGACACCCGGTAAAAAGCGCTCATTAATCCTCTGTTCGTTTAACTGCCATGCCAGTTCGGGAATCCGTTCCCAGAGCCTGACAGTCAGACCCTTGGACGCCAGATGCACCGCCAGTGCCGTACCCCAGCTCCCGGCTCCCAAAACGGCAATCTCTTTAACTTGCTGCTCCTCATTATTCATGTACTACAACCCCTTCGTCGATGCACGCAAGCAAGGGACGGTTCGGATGGCCAACTTGCTCACCAGATATATATCCGCGGCTCTGTGCCGTTTCGGAGCCGGCGTATATTGGGCAGGTGCCTCACCACAATAAACAGCGGCGCAGGGATGGCAAAGGCAAAGTAAATCCAAGGCGCCTGTAGAAATAGGGCAATTACAGGCACGGACATCGTTGCGATAATTGACGCCAGTGAGACATAGCCGGTAGAAAGGAGGACCAGCAGCCAGATGATAAAGGCTATGATTGCTGCCTTGGGCATGAGGGCGAGCACCACTCCAGCTCCGGTAGCCACTCCCCGTCCACCGCGAAAACCCAGGAAGACAGACCAGTTATGCCCTGCCACTGTGGCCAGCCCTGCCAATACTCCCCAACCCGGGCCGAAGTGCGCTCCCGCCAGTGCGGGGACTAGCCCCTTGACAACGTCACAAAAAAAGACTAGCATTCCCAACTGTTTCCCCAGTACACGAAAAGCGTTGGTGGCGCCAGTATTTCCGCTTCCGTGCCGGCGCAGGTCGACTCTCTTGATTTTGCCCAACAGGTAACCGCAGGGAATGGAGCCAAACAGGTAACTCCCCAGAATCAGCCAGAACAAGGGCAACGTACCCTCCTTAATAATATCGCTGTCGTTACTGGCGCAGCCTGAAGATCAACCGCAGGGGAGTCCCCTCGAAACCGTAAGCATCCCGCAGTCGCCGATCTAGGTAGCGCTTATAGGAAAAATGTAATAATTCCGGCTTGTTGACAAAAAAAACAAATGTCGGGGGCTTGACGCTCACTTGCACCACGTAATATATTTTTACATCCTGTCCCTTGATCGAAGGGGGTGGATTGAGATAAACCGTTTCGCTCAACCAACTATTCAAATTTCCAGTGCTGACTCGCCTGTTTTGCTGCTCGTCAACCCTGTCGATCAGATCGAGGACCTTGACAACACCCTTGTTTTCGAGGGCTGAAACATAATGGATCGGCGCATAACTCAGGAAATTCAGTTCCGTTCGGACATGCCGCTCAAATTTATTTCTGGCATCCGTTTCTCTGACCAAGTCCCACTTGTTAACTAATATTATAATTCCTTTTCCAGCATCCTGGATATACCCACCGATCTTTTTATCCTGTTCTACAACTCCCTGATCGGCGTCGAGCACCAACAGGGAGATGTCGGCCCGGTCGATCGCCTTCAGGGATCTGAGCACGCTGTAATACTCGATGCCATCGGTGACGTGGCTGCGCTTGCGGATGCCGGAAGTATCCACCAATACGTACTTGTGATCACCTCTGGCCAAAACTGTATCAATAGCATCGCGGGTCGTTCCGGGAATATCGCTGACAATCAGCCGTTTTTCTTTTAGCAGGGCATTCACCAGCGATGATTTCCCCACGTTCGGTCTCCCGGCAACAGCCACCCGAACCCCCTCCTCGGGCTCCATAGCTGTATCCGTTGGTAGCAGCGAAACGACCTGGTCGAGCAACCCGTCTATATTGAGACCGTGCACCGCCGAGACTGGCACCGGGTCCCCCAGCCCCAATTTTAAAAAGTCGTATGCTACATGGCTGTCTTTATAGTTGTCCACCATGTTCACCGCCAGTACCGTTTTCTTCCTGGCTCTCTGCAGCATTTGGGCGATCCCCCTGTCTTCGGTAGTCGGCCCGACCCGGCCATCAACTACCAGGAGAACCAGATCGGCCTCCGCTATGGCTTTGTCCACCTGCTCGTGGACATGGGCGGCAAAATCCACTTCTTCCATGAACAGGCCACCCGTATCGATCAGTGAAAATACTGCCCGGTCCCATTCCACGTCTCTGTATAGGCGATCCCGAGTCACACCGGCCACATCAGCAACAATTGCCGTGCGCCCGCCCGTGAGACGGTTAAAAAGCGTGGATTTGCCCACATTTGGCCGTCCTACTATTGCCACCACCGGTTTTGCCATAATCGATCTGCTTCCTCTCATCCGAAGTAGTTATATAACCTGCAATATCTCTGATACCAGAGCGCCCGCGGTCGGCTGCAGAACCCGGAAGCGGCAGCCGGTCTGGAATGCAACCTGCTCTAGGGACATCCCGTCGAGCAAGAGAGAGGTACTCTGCCTCATGATAATATTGGGCAGCAGCACTTCTTTTCCCCTCTGTCCACGCAAGCCCCAGACCAGATCACGGCCGGTCAGCAGGCCGGTCACGCTGATACGAGGACCAAAAAAGACGCTGTTGATGGGAATCAGAGACAGAACCAGGTTGCGGATCCGCCTCAGGCGCCGGACGACAGGCCCCAATACCGCTGCCCCCGCCCTGCCACTGACCAGATAAAGGTGGCGCTGGCGCGGTAATCGACCCGGAAGGGCCGCCGAGAGCCTGCGAAACTCTTCATAGAAAAGGCGTCCGTTGCCGATCCCGTTTTCCAACTGCGGAAAGGTGTCGTAGTTAGCTGCCTTGGGAAAAGGTATCCGGGCTCGCAAGTAGAATTCATCCGCCAGATAGACCAGAGAGGCTTCCAACTGGTGCCGGAACCAGTGTTGATAGCCGCCCGCCTCCCGGATCAGCCGCAGACACTCCACCCTGGTAAAAGACCGGATTTTTGGCCTGTTGCCTCGAAATTTGGTCAGTCCGACCGGAACAACCCCGATCGAAGCCACCTGGGGCCAAAAGCCCACCAAGTCAGCCACGGTTTTCCTTAGCACATCGCCGTCGTTGATGCCGGGGCACAGGACGACCTGGATGTGCATGACGATGCCCGCACCGGCCAACTGCGCAATCTTGTCCAGCACCGGAGCCGGCTGTGCCCGGCCCAGCAATAAACCCCTGATACCGGGATCGGTTGCATGGACAGATAGGTACAGCGGGCTGAGATGCAGGGTGATGATGCGCCGCAGCTCCATATTATCCATATTGGTCATGGTCAGGAAGTTGCCATGTAAAAAAGAAAGGCGGTAATCGTCGTCTTTTTCATACAATGAGGAGCGCAGGCCCGGGGGCAGTTGGTCCACAAAACAGAAAATGCAGTTATTCCGGCATCTTTTAACACCGTTGAAGCAATCGCTGTCAAAGATAAGCCCCAGATTGGCATCGCAGTTCTTGTGCACCACCAGTGTCCTGCTCTGCTTGCCGCTTTGGACTCTCAACCGGATACGGTCACCGCAGGCCAGATAGCTGTATTCAATTGTATCTCGCGGGAGAATGCCATTGATCGAAACAAGATGGTCCCCGCCCTTGATTCCACAGGCCATGGCAGGCGATCCTGGAGCCACTCCCGCAATTCTGATGATATGCTGGTGGCAGTTCATGCTGATGCTCCGTTTCTTTACCATTATCCTTGATAATCCAGGTTTAGTCAAGGATTCCCTCTTCTATTCTCACTTTTACATCATTACTCGAACGCTGACAGATATTCATATATTTTCTAAAAAGTCTTTCCTCCCAAACATCATATCGGTGGGAAAGTCTTAGACACCAGCTGCCTTTTCGCGCCAGGACACCGAGTAGAGAAGATTGGATCGCCGGCTCCACCACCAGGCAGTGCGATTGGGGCACATCCAGGAAATAACGCAGTTCTCTGATGACGCGTCCCGCCAGGCCTGGCTCCCGTCCAACGCCCACCACGTAGACTTGATAGCCATCAGCCGCACCCACATAGAGCACCGATCCGATCGCTCCTATAAAGTTCTGCTGCCGGGCCCAGCACAGCAGCGACTCCTCAGAGGCTCCAGCCAGGACATGACAACCAGCTACCAGTAAGGAGTATCGAAAACCCTCGGGGCAGAGATAGAAGATGGACTTTTGCCGTGCCGCAGCAGGGAGAGGCGCGGCCTCGACACAGCAGTTTGCTTGCAATCTCTGGCCTGCTCCGTGTGCCAGCCCGACAAACTTAAAGTAAGCCAGTTTCGTCCCCAGCACTACGATCGGGCGTCCCAGACGGACCAGTTTCAACACCCTGGAGGTATAACCGCCGATCACCATCAAGACATTGATAAAAGCCGTGGTATCTACGGAAAACACATTGCCGGCACAACCATAGATGCCGGCAATGACTGCCATGAGACGGTTGATCGGCGGCCCCATCATGTGCTTGCCCAGAACAAATACCGCCCGGCTTCTCTGATCGCGCCCCATAAAGCGAAAGTGCCCCAGGGGGATCGGCTCTTCTCCGTCATAATGAGGAACCGTCAGCAGCTCCCTCATGCTGGGCACCCGGTTGCGCGGCAACAGGCCAAGGTAGATGCCCGCCGATGTGACCGATGAATGGGCGCCGCCATAACAATGAAAGATCACGTATCTATTCATGGTATCCTGGCTGCTTAAATCTTATCTGCGGTCCCTGATACGGTGGCCAAATTCCCCGCCCAGGAACCGGCGAACCTGATCCCAGGCCCCCTGCCAGCTCCCGGCATTGATATACAGATAGCCTGCCAGGGCACCTGCCGCGATCAAGGCAATCCATAAAGCGGCGTTCCAATTGGCCCGGTTGGCGCCGGTTGCCGGAAGCTCCACAATGGGCCTGGTGCCAGTGGTGACGCCGCCCAGCACCTTGGGAATGGCATCAGAAAAAAATGATACTCCGCGCTCTGCCGCATCCTTGGCATTGGTATTGGCTCCTACTTCGATCAGCAGCGATCTAGGTGTCAGATCCTGATTGAAGTTGCCCTGGGTCAGCAGGATACCCTGCACCACCCCGGGATGCAGCTGGTCTTCCGCCGCTTTAATCTCCTTGGCAAACTGGAGATTGGCACTGATGTGGGGGTTTCCCCTACCCAAGACAAACCTGACCTTGGTTATGGGCTGACCGTCGACTGTGGCTGAATAAACGTTGGCAGGGGCAGCATCTCTATGGAGATCAAAAATAGCGGCCGGTCCTGTTTTTAGCAACTCCACCGCCGTACGACGCGAGCGGGTATAGGCATTGGCGTCATGTGGGTCATGAGGGCGCAAACTATGCAGGACCTTGAAGCCCTCGCCCTTAAGCTTTGCAGCGAAAGCGTCTCCAACCTGGAAAATCCCACCGTGCGCGTAGATGCTGGATGTTCCGTCAGAGGGATCATAGGATTCGTCGCTGTGGGTGTGGTAGATGGCAATCTCCTGTTGTCCGGCTGCCACTTGTCCCGAAGTACCGCCGGCGGCTGGCAGGAAGGAATTCACGGTCACCGCCGCCTCTTTTCCAACCAAGCGGGTCGAGGCGATATCCCCCCTGATTCCGGTAATCTGGTAGCGCAGATTGTCTGCAGTGATAATTTCGTCTCCCGGATAGAGGATGTGCGCCGTATAATCCAGAGGCTTGTTATGCTCGTCGGTGATGGTATAGTACTTGCCATCGGTCCGTTCCAGGCCATAAACCCCTTCACCGGTTCTCGGAAGCGAGAGTCCTCCGGGTGCTGCAGCGGCAAGCGTACCAGCAGCCCCCACCAGAATGGTCATGGCCATGACCATGACCAGCAGCCTATTTATCCATTGACGCATGATCATCATCCTCCCTGCGGCTGTGTTTCAATTCCCTGTCGTTCCGATCTAACGGGCGTAAATGCTTCAAGAGAGCCGGCGCCTTTCCCTCCACGCCGGGTCCGCCCTGCAGCCATTCCCGGGACTCGCCGATGAACTCAGCCAGGAGGACCGCCAGCAAACCGGCAATTACTATGGCGTCGAAGGCCCCGCCACCCCCGATCAGAACCGCACCGGGGGTTCCACTCGAGGCCAGGCGAAAGTAAGAGATCACGTCAACGACAAGTACGCCCATCGTAGCCGCAAAGAAGGCCCCGCGTCGTGAACGCCCGATCAGATAGGCAACGGCGCCGGCCACTACCGGATAAACGTAGAGAGGGTCCAGGAGCATGTTTCCCGGCTCCGCACCCATCAATATACCCGTCAGGTAAACCGCAGCCGCAGTTACTACCATCCCCACCAAGGCTCTGACCTTTTCTTTCGCCGAAGTCTTGGTAAGCAGATAAACCGCCAAGATCAGCGGCACGACCCCTCCCCCGATATTCAAAGAGGCTTCCAGGCGCGGGCCGGCCGGCAAGGGGATATTAATAAACCCCCCGATGATCAGGGCGGCGATCATAGCCAGGGCTGCCTTATCTGATAGCCTCAGACGATCGAGGACCCGATGGGCCACCCCAAAATAAATTAGCAGAGAAATTAGCAGTAGTACGATCATCCCAAGCGGAATTCGCAATTCGGTTGACCCCCTTTCTTGTTCCTTATTTATCGTGCACAGAATGGGAACAAATATGCGAGCCGCTTCAGGCCACTACAGGCCCGCTTCTCTTCTATTGTGTCACCCCCGAGAGAAACGATACGCCCCACCAAGCAACAAAAAAACCGGCCGCAGCCGGACCGGTAATCTTACTCACCATTATTTTTTAGATTTACAAATAATCAGGGCACCGGTAATATTTTAAAAGCCTTATGCAGATCCTCCCGGGTATTAATGTTAAAAAAGCAATCTTCGCCGCCGAAAGCAATGATCTCTTCTTCCTGAACGTACTTTATCCTTACCTGATTATAAAAGGCGGTTACCTTGGGCCTGCCTGCCAGCAAGGCGTTTTCGATGTAAGGGACGCAGGTTTTGCGGTATACGGCAGACAGGGGTTCGGCATAGCCATTGACAAACGGTACGACCGCATCATCACCGGGGTCTGCCCGCTGGATCAGATAGGTCCCCAGTTCACCGCTGATAAAGGGCATATCGCAACCAGTCACATAATTCAGGCTGTATGGCGAAGCGATCAGGCCGGCATGAATACCGCTCAGAGGACCCTGGCCCGGGATCAGGTCGCCGGTGATATCGGCATCCAACCCCCGATAGTCCTCCGGTGTATTGGTAACCAGAATCAGCAAGGGAAAACTAGCCCTTAATTTATGCATGACTCTATCGATCAGCCGCTGGGATGAGATCTCCACCAGCGCCTTATTTCCCTCAAAGCGCGAGCTTTTACCACCGGCCAGAATAATCGCCGCTGCTTCCATGATCAGGTGATCAGTGGTACCGGGTCTTTGGCGTATTTCCCACAACCAAGCCGTTTTGCGCTCACGCAGTTCAAAGCGTTGCGACATTCCGGATTGTATTTCTGGGTGATCTTGACATAATTGAAGCGGCGAAACAACTGCTGCAGGTCATTACAACCACAATTGGGGCAGGCGACCTGATCCTTCTGGTCCACCTTGACCAACTTGGTAAATTCCTCGTGGCATTTGCTGCAGTTGAAAGTGTACATCGGCATATTATTGCCCCTCCCCTCAAGATCACTCAACATCTGTCTACCTATCAAGAGTTCTGTTATTTTTCGGAATGCGTAAACAGATCGCCGAACAGATCGCCCAGGTTCTGTGACACCTCCGGGTCTTTGCCGGCGTCAGGCTCTCTATCGCTCCTGCTTTCTTTGTCAGAATTCCTTCCCTTGCCCTCTTTATCTATTTTCATGGCATCCTTGATACTTAGGCTGATCCGCTGGTCCTGCTTGTTGATCTCCAGAATCTTGATATCAACCTCTTGCCCAGCGGCCACCACATCTTCCGTTTTAGCCACCCGGTAGTCGGCCAACCGGGAGATGTGCACCAGGCCCTCGACGCCAGGCTCAACCTCGACAAAAACCCCGAAAGAGACCAGCCTGACAATGGTGCCCTTCACGATCTCACCGACCTGGTAGCGCTCGTCAACGGTCTTCCAGGGGTTCGCCTGCGCCTGCTTGAGGCTCAGGGAGATCCGCTTGCTATCCCTGTCGATGGAGATCACATAGACCTCTACCTCGTCCCCATCCTGGACGACTTCAGAGGGGTGCTTGATCCGGCCCCAGGATAATTCAGAAATATGCAGCAGGCCATCCACACCGCCGAGATCCACGAAAGCTCCAAAATTGGTCAGATGGCGCACGGTGCCCTTTCTGATCTCTCCGGGCTGAATCGTCTCCCACAGCTCTTTCTGAGCCTGGATATACTCCTCCTGCAGGATCGCCTTCTGTGATAAAACGACCTTGCCCCGGTTTTTATCAAACTCGATCACGCGCAGGCGCAGGATCTTGCCCACATATTTATCCAGATCACCGACATAACCTCTTTCTACCAGGGACGCCGGCACAAAACCCCGCATGCCCATCACATCGACCAGAAGCCCGCCCTTGACCACTTTGAGGACCTCTCCCGCCATTTCTACCTTTGTATCCAGGGCCTGCTCCACCTCCTGCAAGGCCTTGGCGCGGTCCGCCCTCTTTTTGGAGAGCATAAGGTGGCCCTCATCGTTGTCCACGCGCAATACATAAACATCGATCACGTCGCCCTCTTTGACCACCTCGCCAGGATTGCCGACGCTTTTCAAAGAGAGTTCCTGGCGCGGGATAATGCCCTCAGACTTTCCGCCGATATCTATTAAAACCTCGTCATCCCGCACCTGGACAACGGTCCCACTGATGACATCGCCTTGCTGGATCTGGCGCGGTGTCCCGGCGAAACCGAGATTCATCATCTCCTCCTGTCCTGGTTCAGATGGCGTCTTGGCCAAAGCCTGCTCGGATTCGTCGCCTGCTATGCCTGCTGGAGCTTCTGCTACGATCTCTGGTGCAACCTCTGGCGCAACCTCTGCTACGATCTCTGCTACAATCTCTGCTACAATCTCTGCTACAATCTCTGCTACGATCGCTGGTGCAGCCTCTGCTACGATCTCTAGTGCAACCTCTGGTGCAGCCTCTGCTACGATCTCTGGTGCAGCTTCTGGTGCAGCCTCTGCTACGATCTCTGGTGCAACCTCTGGTGCAGTCTCCGGCGATACCTCCTGCGGTTCTCCCTGCGTTGCCTTTAACTCTTCTTCATCAAACATCGTCATGCCCCTAATGACCTCCTCGATTATCCAATCTGGGGTCGAAGCCCCAGCGGTTACCCCGACTGAACCGATTCCCCTGAACCAGGCCGGATCCAGTTCGGTCACGCTCTCAATATGGTGAGCGGGAACGTAGGCCGCACATATTTCTGTCAGTTTGCAAGTGTTGGCGCTATTCCTGCCGCCAATCACGATCATCGTCCCGACATTTGCTGCTATGGCAGCGGCTTCTTCCTGTCTGTCCAGGCTGGCCTTGCAGATGGTGTCGTAGCATCTAACTTCTTGGGCCTTGCCGACCAGTTCCCGGGCAATTGTATAAAAGCGATCCCTGGTCTGGGTGGTCTGCGACAGAACACCGATCTTTTTGCTTGACGGTAACTGTTCCAGGTCCTTCAACTCATAAACCACGACCGCTCTATATCCGGTCCAACCCAGAATCGCCCTCACTTCGGGATGCTCTGCAGACCCAATCACCACTACCTGGTAGCCCTGATCCGTCATATCTTCCGCCAGCTTCTGCACTCTTCTGACAAAGGGGCAGGTAGCGTCGATAATCTTTATTCCCTGTTCTTGGGCAACCTTAAAAATCTCCGGCGCCACCCCGTGCGACCTGATCAACACGGGTCTTCCCCCGGCCTCGCTCAGGTCATTGATCACATCCACCCCTCTGAGGTGTAGGCTCGCTACAACGCTGGGGTTGTGAATCAATTCCCCTAGAGAGCAGATCGGCGCTTGTTTTTCTATGGCCTGGTCAGCAAGCTGCAACGCCCTGCGGACACCAAAACAGAATCCTGCCGATCTGGCGAGGCTGATCTTCAAACCGACAAATCAACTCCCTCTGTAACGCTTTAAAATGCCCTGATTATTTAGATCAATTATAGATTTTTCGTTATAAAATGCAAATTTCCTGCTAACCTTGCCAGTCAATTAATTCTTGGATCTTAAACATCATGTGCCTGGCTACCTCGTCTGCCTGCTCCTTGTTATGGCCGGTAAAACTCATTATTGGACCCAGGCGCAACGACAGCCTGCGAAACAGCCCCCAGGAGGACCTGCCCCTGACCTCGATGATAGCCGCAGGGCAGACCGGCGCCCCGGTTCTGATGGCAAAATAAGCGGCCCCGGTACTGGGAGGCAACAGCGACCCGGTCTTGTTCCTGGTACCTTCGGGAAAGATGCCGACGATCTGCCCGCCCTTCAAGAGATCCAGTGCCCGTCTGATGGCGCTGCGGTCCGGATGACCGCGGTCCACCGGAAAAACACCCCAGCTCTTTATAAGAAGGCCAAACACCGGGATCGCAAACAGCTCTTTCTTGCTCATAAAAAATACTTGACGGGAAACGGCCGCGGCGATCACCACCGGATCCCAGTAGCTAATATGATTGGATACTATGATCACAGGCCCGTCGGCCGGGATATTTTCCAGTCCCTCGACATCCCAGCGCCAGATTGAAAACAACAAAAAACGCATCAGGGCACGGCATATCCGGTAACTAATCAGGTCACCCTCCCTTGGCACAGGGCTACAATTCGATCCACAGTATCATCCGCTGTCAATTTGGTGCCGTCGATCACTATGGTATCCGGACCAATCTTCAAGGGCCCAACAGTCCTATTGCGGTCCGTTTCATCTCTATAAATGAGCTGGCGGCGCAATTCCTCAGTGTCAACTGACCGCCCATTGCCGCAAAGTTCCAACGCTCTCCGCTTGATTCTGGTTTCCAGGTCAGCGGTTAAAAAGAATTTGAACTCGGCGTCAGGAATGACGACCGTGCCGATATCCCGCCCCTCCATGACCACTCCGCCACTGCGGGCGAACACCCGCTGGCTGCGTACAAGATAGCATCGAACTGCAGCCACTGCCGCCACGCGGGATACCTCGCTGGTCACGTCCCAATTTCGCAGGTAAGGATTGACATCCTCACCGTTGCACCACAAGGAAATGGAGCCACTTTGGCAAAAGTGCACGATAGAAAACCTTGTGCCTTTTGCCAGCGCCCCCAGAGCTAACTGATTATCCAGATCGATCTGCTGTTTTAATGCCAGATAGGTAACGGCACGATACATGGCGCCGGTGTCCACATATAAATAACCCAGTCTCTGGGCAACCGCCCTGGCCACCGTGCTTTTCCCAGAACCGGACGGGCCGTCAATAGCAATATTCGGTAATCGAGACAACAGGGCATCACTCCCGCACCTATTCTAGCACAATTTGCTAATACTGGCTAGACCGCTGCCGGAGCAGAGCCCGTCTTTCCTCTCAGGCTTCGGACTGTTCGATAACGGCTCCCAGACCGGAGAGTAAGCTTGAGAATCCGGGAAAAGAAACGTCGGTGCAGCCGGTATCGCCGATAACTGTAGCGCTCACTGCAGTCACCAGTCCGGCAACCGCCAGGGCCATGGCCAGGCGATGATCACCCCAGGAGTCCACTGACGCCCCCTGCAGTGCCTGGCCTCCTTGTATGGAGAGGCCATCCGGCAGGCCTACCAGTTCTGCGCCCAGCTTGCGCAGTTCTTTGACGATCGCTTCGATGCGGTCCGTCTCCTTTACCCGCAATTCAGCAGCGTCCCTGATCACCGTTACGCCCTCGGCCATGGCAGCAGCAACCGCAATAATAGGAATCTCGTCGATCAGCCTCGGGATCAGCGGTCCCCCGATCTCCACTCCTCTCAGGCGGGAGGAACGCACCCGGAGATCGGCAACTGGTTCCCCACTCCAGCAGCGTTCATTGAGCAGGGCGCAATCCGCCCCCATCTGTACCAGGACATCCAGCACACCAGTCCTGGTAGGATTGGTCCCCACGTCCCTGATCAGAATGTCGCTGCCGGGTATCAGGGTGGCCGCCACGATCAGAAAGGCCGCTGCAGAGATGTCGCCTGGCACCTGGACCAGTCTCCCGCGCAAAGAACTGCCTCCGGCGATGCGCGCAGAACCATCCGGTTCAACCTGCAGACAAGCCCCGAAGGCTTGCAGCATGCGCTCCGTGTGGTCCCTGCTGGGTAATGGCTGGATAACCGTGGTCTCCCCCCGGGCATAGAGACCGGCCAATAACAGCGCTGACTTCACCTGGGCGCTGGGAACCGGAAGCCGGTAGGCCATCGGCTCCAGCTGTCCCTTGCCCATGACTGCCAGCGGGGCCTTGAGTCCGGACTTCCGGCCCCAGATTTGAGCCCCCATCTGACACAGCGGTTTGATCACCCGGCCCATGGGGCGCTCATTCAAGGAGTCGTCACCGGTGAGCACCGAAAAGAAACTCTGTCCGCTCAGAATCCCCAGCAACAGCCGCATGGTGGTACCGGAATTGCCTGCATCTAGAATATGACTCGGCTCTTTGAGGCCTCGCAGGCCACCCCCGTAGATCCGGACGTGACCGCCATCCTGTTTGATGCCAACCCCCATAGACTCGAGGCAGCGCAACGTGCTCAGGCAATCAGCACCGCATAGGAAGTTCTCGATCTCGGTCTGCCCCTCGGCGATGGCGCCCAGTAACGCCGCCCGGTGCGAGATGGACTTATCGCCGGGGACGCGGCACTCTCCTGCCAACCGGGCGCCCGGCTCGACTTTAATGACCTGCATAACACCACCCGATCCTTAACGTCTTTTGGCCACAACTCCCTGATAACGCAGGGCGCCCAGGGCCGCTGTGGCATCCTCCTCTGTCTTGAAAGCCAGCCTGAGGGTGCCCCCCTCCCCTTCTCTGACCCTCAATATCTCGATATCGACGATATTGATGCCACTATGGCCCAGAATGCCAGCGATTTCGGCAATGCTTCCAGGGCGATCCGGAAGCATGACCAGCACCTCGAAGACCGCTGGTAGAAACCCTCTGATGGCCACGGGTATCCTCTGGCGCCCCTGGCGGGCCTTGGCCAGCGCTTCGGCCAGAGCAGCGGTGTCACCGCGTTCCAGGTACCCCTCCATGTCGGTTAATCGGGCTCGAAACTGCCTGCTCGTCTGCAGGATAAATTCCCGATTGCTGTCAAAGATATCCATCCACATGGCGGGATCGCCTGAGGCTACCCTGGTTACATCCCTAAAGCCGCCGGCGGCTAGCATTATGGCAGCCGGGTGGTCTGCCTCCAGGGCTGAGGTCAGATTCATCAGGGCAACCGCCAGCAGATAGGGCTGGTGGCTCACTGCGGCAACGATCTGGTCATGCTCCCGTGGCGGCAGGCAGATAGGAATGGCGCCCAGTTCCCGGACCAGTCCCTCTACAGTGCTGAGCGCCCCGGGAGCGGTGCGCTCCGTGGGAGTCAATACGTAGATGGCGTTTTCAAACAGGTACTGATCGGCGCCCCCGATGCCCGCGTGTTCGGATCCAGTCATCGGGTGCCCTCCTACAAAACGTCCCAGGAAAAGCTCCTCCAGGGTGGCCACCAGTTGCGCCTTGGTGCTGCCTACGTCGGTAACCACAGCATCAAGCGGCACCACATCCTGGATCTGGGTGGCTATCCGCATGATACTGGTTACCGGCACGGACAGGATCACGACCCGGGCATCCGCCACCCCTCGGCGATAGTCACTGGTGCCCTCGTCAATGGCGCCTGTTTCTCTGGCCGTACGCAGCGTCTGCTCATCCTGGTCTATGCCCACTATATAGTATCTGCCAAGGGATTTCAGCCCCATTCCCAGAGAGCCGCCGATAACTCCCAGGCCAATAATGGCGATCCGGTCCTGTCGATCCCTGTTCATTCCTCAGATACAATCCTCTCAGCCTGCCTATCGAATGAATCATCCGGCAGACAGCGCCCGACTGCCCTGGTAAGCTCTCTCACCCCGGCAACCAGCGACCGGAAATTCTCCGGTGTCAATGATTGTTGCCCGTCTGACAAGGCCTCGCCGGGAGAGGGATGCACCTCCACCATCAAACCGTCGGCTCCGGCAGCAATAGCCGCCCGCGCCATGGGCTGGACCAGCCACCACTTACCGGTGCCATGGCTGGGATCCACGATCACCGGCAGGTGGGAAAGCCTCTTGATCACCGCAACCGCACTAAGATCAAGGGTGTTCCTGGTATAATTCTCAAAAGTCCTAATGCCGCGCTCGCACATGATCACCCGGTTATTGCCGCCCGCTATGATATACTCGGCGGCCATCAGCCATTCCTCGATAGTGGCGGAAGGCCCTCGTTTGAGCAGCACCGGCTTGTCTGTTTTGGCCACCTCTCGCAGCAGAAAGAAGTTCTGCATGTTACGGGCGCCAATCTGCAGGATATCAGCATACTGAGAAACCAGTGGCACGAACTTGGTGTCCATCACTTCGGTCGTCACCAGCAGGCCGGTCCGCTCCCGGGCCTCCGCCAATATCTCCAAGCCCTTCTCTTCCAACCCCTGAAAAGAGTAGGGTGAGGTCCGGGGCTTATAGGCGCCGCCCCGCAACATCGTGGCCCCGGCCTCCTTGACTGCAAAGGCGGTTTCCAGAAGCTGCTCCCGGCTTTCCACGGCGCAGGGGCCTGCGATCAGGTGTACCACCTTGCCTCCGATTAGGTGCGGGCCTACCTGGATGGTGGTATCTTCCGGTTGAAAATCTCGGCTGGCCAGCTTGAACGGATTGAGGATCGGGATTACTTTTTCCACGCCGGGCATTGCTTCCAGGGACAGCATGAGAGCCCTGGTGCGGTCCCCGATCACCCCGATAATGGTCCTGGATACCCCCTGGGAGAGATGGACCGAAAATCCCTCTCGTGTCAGTCTGGCGCGCATCGCCTCGACTTCCTTCTCGCTCGCCGAAGCACCCATCACAATGATCAATTCGTCATCCTCCTTCTGTTGGCGTCAGACAGCAAAAACAGAAGACAAAAGGGTACTCGCGCCAGGAGTACCCTCAAACTAGCCGACTCACTCCCGTCCTGCTGTCCTGCCGTAATCAAGTATTTTTTTGCCTGCCGGATCAACCACTCTAACCTACCGTTTACCATTCTGGCTGGTGCTATTCTATCATATTTATTCTCAGAGCGGCAACAAAAAAACCGGCGTCAGACAACGCCGGCCGTAATGATATAACGCAGATTACTCCTCGAGGGCGATGGCCTCTTCCGGGCATTCCTCTACACAGGTTTCACAAGCGGTGCAATCGTCCGGACGGGCAACCTTGGACTTCTCGTTCTCGATTTCGAACACTTCACTCGGACAGACATCCGCACACGTCCCACAACCAGTACACTTTCCAAGATCTACCTTCGGTGGCATTGTTTCTCATCTCCCTTATTAGTATAAATCAGATTTCGCCTAGATGATACAAGCCTCGGCGAGATCTGTCAACCCTTTTTTAGGATACTCCAGGGTTCAGGTCAGGTCTTAGCCGGGCGGCCTCTCCCAGGTAAACATGCCGCACTGCTGCCTGCTTCCTGTCGGTATAGACATGCATCAGCACCCGGATGCATTTGGACATGGATCCCGCCACCGGTATCTCTGTCGTGCAGAGCAGCGGTACCAGGTTCCATCCCATCTGGCGAGCTGCCTCCGCTGGAAAAGCAGCATCGAGATCGGCGGTCAGGGAGAAGATGATGCTGATGATATCCTCGCTGCAGATCTCGTTCTCCCGGGTCATCAAGGTTAGGAGCTGCTCCGTGGCTGTGATGATTGCCTGCCTGCTGTTTTCAGTTACCGTGGCCGCACCGCGGATTCCCCGTATCCAAGCCTTATCCACCATATTTCCTCCTCAGGAAACAGCCCGGTGTCCCAGCCCGATGGCCACGTCATCCAGGTGCAGCAGGCCAAAGCCAAAAAAAACGGCCACACTGATATGATCATGGTAGCGAGCAATTCCAATCTTTCCGCCTACGCTAAAGCCAACCGCTTTCAGTCCGATCTGGCTCAGGGCCTCACGGGTAGCTCCGGCAATTGCCCCCTCCTCGCTGTGCGTTTCCCGGATCACTCCCTCCCGTTTGGCAGCAACGATCGCCCTCTCGATAAACTTCTTCAGGGAGTTCACATATTCCCCGCCACAGTCCACAGCCGCGGTCCGGATACCCAGCTCCTGAAACTCCTGTTTCTTTCTGGTCTCTTCTTCCCTGGTTTCCGTAATCGCCATCCTCACGGCTGTTGCTGCAACCTGCCGGCTTCCGTAACCATCCAGAACAATCACCTCAAAGATCTAGTCTATTGGTTATTTGAACTACATTGAGGATGCACGATCAGCACCGGCGCAGGGTTGTTTGCCGCTCAGCACCGCTATCTGGCAGCATAACGCCGCTCCAGGTATAGTTGGTAGTTTCTCATCTCTTCACCGATCCGGTAGATAATCCGCTCGACATCATGCTTGTTCATGACAAGCTCATTCGGCGCCACCACTTCGATCTTCCGGAATTCCTCTCTTAGTAAAAAAGGAATCAGGTCCTCGATAGAATCGGTGTCCAGGACAAATTCAATCGGCGCATAGGCAACCTCTTTACCCGATATCTCGTCTCTGACCGTATAGATCTCGCTGTCTGTGTTGATCTCCTCGATGCGTACCCCCTGAATAGGCAGATTGCGCAACAGAATGGCCTTCTGTTCCCTGATCTCTTCAGCCACCTGCTCTCCTTCCTTACCCCTTGCAAAGACGCGCCCCTGTTTGCCTTCGCCACGGTAATCAAAGCGCCCTTTAACCTTCATTCTCCTGTCGTTTTTCCCGGCTTCTATATCCATATTGGCCTCCCCCAGGAATTAGTAAACTTTTCCGCTATTTTCGCTACGAACATGTTAAAATCCTCCTACTATCCTAATATTCGATCCCCCGGCGGCTCTTAATTCCGTTTTTAAAGGGATGCTTGACTATGGTCATCTCTGTAACCAGGTCGGCCACGGCAATGATCTCAGGCGGAGCATGGCGCCCCGTCAGAACTACCTCCACGTGGCCGGGTTTCTTGGACAGCAGGTCCAACACATCTGCAACCGGAAGCAGATCATAATAAAAAGCATGGTTGATCTCATCCAGAATCACGATGTCGTAAGCACCCGAGCAGATCGCCTCTTCGGCAGCCTTAAAAGCCAGCCTGGCCATCTTCATGTTCTCTTCAGTAGCCTTCCCTTTTTCTGCGAAACACTTGCCACAGCCCTGACATTCCATCTCACCCTGCCTGATCAGAGCGCTGTAGGGGCAGGTAATGCCGTACTGGCGGATAGTGAAGTTGGGATAAAGCCTCTGGACTGCAAACAATTCACCAGTATAGGCGCCACCCTTGAGAAATTGGATCATGCAGGCATAAAAACCATGCCCAATGGCTCGCAGGGCCAGCCCCAGAGCAGAGGTCGTCTTGCCCTTGCTGTCTCCCGTATATACCTGAATCAATCCCTTTTGCAGCCGTGGTCTGTTCATCATTTGTCTCCCCGGGGTATTTTTATCACTATTCTTTCACCGTTGACCCTATCCCTTGCATCCGTGGGCCATTTCTTTCAGGGACCGCACTTCTTCAGGGGTAAGCTGGCGATACTGTCCGGAGTGCAGTCCACTCAGGGTCAGAAAAGCCAGGCTGGTTCGCCTGAGGGCGATCACCGGATGTCCTATCGCCTCGCACATCCGGCGCACCTGACGCTTCTTGCCCTCCTGCAAGGCGATCTCCAGCAGCGCCCCCCCCGGCAGTTCTGTTAATACTTTTACCTTCGCCGGAGCGGTTCTGCCTTCTGGAAGATCCACCCCCTGCTGCAGCCTTGCCATCTCTTCCGCAGAGGGCGCCCCTTCCACCACTGCCTGATAAGTTTTCCAGATATCATGCTTCGGATGGGTCAGCAGAAAGGTCAGTTCACCGTCGTTAGTCAGGAGCAACAGTCCGCTGGTTTGCAAGTCAAGCCGTCCTACTGGAAAAAGACGCACCCCCGGTAACGGCACGAGGTCGGTCACCTTCGGCCTTCCCTGGGGGTCACGGACTGTAGAGACATATCCCTTAGGCTTGTACACCAAAAAATAATAGCTCTGACCGGCCAAGGGCACTCTTTGGCCATCCACACAGATATCCTGCTTTTCCGGATCAACCAGCATGCCGATGCTGGCCAGTTCTCCGTCCACCAGGACCCTGCCGGCCCGGATCAACTCCTCACAGGCGCGGCGTGAGCCGATTCCCGCCCTTGCCAACACCTTATGGAGCCGTTCCCGCACAGCCCGGTCTCCTCCCGTCTGCCCTCTTGTTACCAGATAATTAGACATTACTCCAGCGATTCCTGCCAGAGTGACACCTTTTTCCTATCTAAACAGATAGTTGCAGATCCAGATGGAGGCGAACAGGCCGGACAGGTCCGCCAGCAGTCCGAGTGTGACCGCATGCCGGTAACGCCTGATACCCACTGAACCAAAATAAACGGTCAGCACAAAGAAGGTGGTGTCGGTAGAACCCTGCATCACAGAGGCCAATCTGCCGATAAAGGAATCCGGGCCATAGGTTTTGACCAGTTCGGTGGCGAGCCCCAGTGCACTGCTTCCGGATAGTGGCCTCATGATCGCCAGGGGCAGGATCTCAGCAGGCGCTCCAAAAAATCGCAAGATGGGCGTGCAGGCATGGGCTATGATCTCCAGTGAACCGGAAACCCGAAAGACTTTGATGGCCACGAACATGGCTACCAGGTATGGGATGATGCGGATGGCAGTCTGAAATCCTTCTCCGGCGCCCTGGATAAAAGCCTCGTACACCGGCACCCGGCGCACCCATCCGAGCAGTAAAAAGAAGAAGATCAGGACCGGTATCGACCAGCGGGAAACCGCTTCCAGGGCCAGGGCTACCACTTGCGCCGCCTCCGGTGCCTGGCTTTCAGGTAGGCACGCCAGATAATGTCCAGCATGATCACAAAGATCATGGAAAATCCGGTAGCAAAAATGGTGGGAGCGACGATCTCGGTGGCGTTGACGGAACCCGCCGCTACCCGTACCCCGATGATGGTAGCCGGGATCAGAACGACACAAGAGGTGTTGAGGGCCAGAAAGGTGCACATGGCATTCGAAGCGGTGTCGGGTCTGGGGTTTAGCTGCTGCAACTCCTGCATCGCCTTAAGGCCAAAAGGAGTAGCAGCGTTGCCCAGACCGAGGATGTTGGCGCTGATATTCATGATAATCGCGCCCAGGGCCGGATGCTGGGGGGGGATGTCCGGGAATAGGATGACAGTCAGGGGCCGCACCAGGCGGGCGAGTAGCCTGATCAGACCAGCCTGTCTGGCTACCTCCAACATGCCCATCCAGAGGGTCATCAGGCCGATCAGGTCAAGGCAAACCCTGACCCCATCATTGGCGGCTGAAAAAAAGGTTTCTGTTACCAGGTCGATCCTGCCGTTGCAGGCAGCAACCGCAATGCCGCCTAAAATTAAAAAAAGCCATATCAGGTTGAGCATGCTTTTTCCTCCAGCCCCTGCTATTTCACCTTTATGTAGGAGGTAAAGCAATTAGACCAACCCTGTGGCCCTAAATACCCGGTTGCTGGTTATCCCAGCACCCGGTTCAAGATCAGCCTGAAAACGCCCAGCAGTTCCGACCAGAAAGTTGGCCTGGCCAAAACGTCGCTGGCCGCCACCAGGTCGACGGCGCCGATGACGTTCTCCTTCAAATAGATCTGCACAGTTCCCAAGACAGTTCCTTTTTTTACCGGAGCAGTGATGCTGGGTAAGGCTGTGGTTTTACAGCTCAGGTCTTTCTCTTCACCAGGGAGCACGGCGGCGACCACCTGGCGGTCCGGCAGGGCCTCCACCGAAGTCGCCAGCCCGTTCAAGACCCGTACTTGAAGGTCGTGCAGGCTGCTATCATCCAGCGCAAAGGCTTGATAATCGTTAAAACCGTAATTGAGCAGTTGCTCCTGATCACCGTAGACATCGGGAGAATCGAGCACCACAGCGATCAGGCCCAGGGACCCGCGCCGTGCCGCCCCGATGACGCAGTTTCCCGCCTTTTTAGTATAGCCGGTCTTGATGCCGTTCGCCCCACTATACCGGAATAGCAGCCGGTTCTTGTTGATCAGAAAACGCGGCCAGGGGTGCCCGACCCAGGGCAAAGTTGTAGTTTTGGTAGCCACTACCTGCTGAAA
>Ga0187886_1001030_pt1 | contig 27670 bp, 33 predicted proteins | sample June2016WEW_20_1_FD_133001 | JGI IMG/M metagenome (GOLD analysis project Ga0187886, IMG submission 133001) | Peatland microbial communities from SPRUCE experiment site at the Marcell Experimental Forest, Minnesota, USA - June2016WEW_20_150 | ecosystem: Environmental > Terrestrial > Soil >...
ATCAGTCAATTCGCCCGCAATAACTGTCAAATGTTCGTTGCTGATGCCAAGTTTGGATGGATTACGAACATAGGCTACTACTTCGTGTCCTGCTGCAAGTGCTTGTTCGACAAGTTGTCTGCCTGTTTCGCCTGTTGCTCCAAAAATAGCGATTTTCATGTTATCACCCAAACGTTAAGTTTTTGCCAAGACATAGTTGCCCTCTACTCTCACCATGTATGTGATGATCAGCGCGCGCATGTCCAGTCCATCTGTCCCATCTGAACATTAGCGCGCGCTTCACTCTGTTACTCAATGCCTAATGTGTTGCCGACGCCCACAACTATTACGGTGTCTCCTTCCTTCGCCCGTTCCTGCAAGACCGTTTTGAGTCTGGCAATCGCATTGTCAACCGCTTTAGAGATCGGCTCGCTCATCGGCGCCAACACTTCCTTGAGCGATTCCTTAATGATGATAGCGTATACTGGAACGTTGTATTTAGTGGCAGCTTCTTCAATCTTGTACTTGTCCACGCCTATGCCGCCTATCGCAGCGCCTATACCTTCAGCAACCTCGCCTGTGTCTTCGCCCTCCAGCTTTAGCCCAGCATCCACCATCACGACAAGCCCGACTTTTCCAGCATTAGCTTCAATCAAACTGCTGACAGCATCTCCAACCTTCCCAACCGCACCGCCTGGACCTTTGGCCTTCGTAGCCAACACCCTTCTTCCGCCAATTACCGTTTCAGCGACGACCATTTCCTTGGCAATTTCGCGCCTCTCCTGACCGGCCATGAGTTTCGATGCAGTCAACGCTCCCGCTCCGTCGCCCACCGGTTTGTTCTGCTTGAAAGCGTCTAGGAACGAGAGGTAGGCTTCAGCCTCCTCCATGATTGTGGGCAGTTGCATCTGAACCTGCACTGTCGAATTCAGCGTGCCGTCCTTCTTTCCCAACAAGTAATAATGCCTTACGACACGATAGAGCGTGTTCAAGGCCTGCGCCGCTTCCAAAAGATTCTGCAAATTCAACAACTGACTCTCATCAGCACTCGGAGCGATTGCTTTAATCTCATCCCTAATTCTCGAATCCGCAGTATCAAACAAATGCTCCAATCGTTGAACAACTCCCGCAGGATCCATGGCCTCAGGCGGAATAGTGAAAAACTGAAGAAGCCTCTCCAACCTCGGCATCGGATCCCCTGTCGGTTTACCCACTTCCATAATCGCCCCGGTGATTGCCTGCTTAGCCTTGTCCCTCATGCCCTTCAGTTTAGTCAAAGCCCGCGATACCTGACGCGTCATCAGCAGAGCCTGTATCTTCTGGGAGAAGAACATGAAAACAACGAAAACTCCGACATAAACAAGATTCAATATCGTACTGATGGGGTCAGAGCCTGAAAGCGCAGACACTCAATTCAACCTCCTACGCGAAGTCCTCTTCTTCTGCGGTTCCATCTTAGCCAACCGCTTGTTAATATCATCCAGCTCCTTCTGCAAGGCCTCAATTGCATCTCCGATTTGGCCTCGCTTGAGCTTCAACACGCTGTTAGTGTCCTCAGGTCTCTGCTTCCTTTCTTCAAGAAAAACCGAGAAAAGGTTAGGCATAGGCCGCCTTGGAGAGGACTTCACGTCCAGAACATCCTTCATGAATTCACTGAACAAGTTGCTCATGCCGTCAGCGATCTGGTTCTGTCTGGCAAGAGCCTGCTGAAGCACGGGTCTCCCCGTCTCAGTAATTCGGTAAGTCTTTCGTTTTCTCTTTTGGCGTGAGTCCCATTTGCCCTCAATATATTCTGACTTTTCCAGTTTCTGAAGAATGGGATAGATACCGCCGGCAGTCGGTTTCCAGAAACCACCGGTTCTTTCTTTGATCTCTCTCATTATTGCATAGCCATGATGCGGCTTTTTGCTGAGAAGAATCAGAACCGCAATACGTATGTAGCCCTTCCGCGTTTCTTTAAGCCAGTGTCCAGCCGTTACTTCATCGTGTGACTGCATGTTGAATTCATCTTTCTCATGTGAATATCATCGGAATATTTATATTTTACTGCGATATATTGCACTGAACAATATTGCGCGGTGATGGTCTCTTGGAAAATGATCCAATAATCGATGTCAAGAATTTGACGAAGTCCTTCGGCGATTTCGTGGCGGTTGACAGCATCTCGTTCGATGTGAAAAAAGGCGAGATATTTGGTCTGCTGGGTCCTAACGGAGCGGGTAAGAGTACAACCTTGCGCGTGCTCTCCACGTTAGCGCGGCCGACTAAGGGAACGGCCACGATTGGCGGTTACGACATAATGAAAGATGATACAGAAGTCAGGAAACTTATAGGCATCGTTTCCGAAAAAATGATAATGTACAACCGTTTGACGGCTAGGGAAAACCTGATATTTTTCGGAAGTCTCTTCAACCTTCCCAAAGACATCTTAAACAGAAGAATAGACGAGTTGCTTGAGCTGGTTCAACTTACACAGTGGAAGAACGCTCAAGTGGGCACGTTTTCGACGGGCATGAGGCAGAGGATGAACGTGATACGGGCGCTGCTGAACATGCCACAGGTGCTCTTTCTCGATGAGCCGACTCTGGGTTTGGACCCTCAGTCTTCCGTTGAGATTCGCGAATTCATCAAAAAGCTCAACAGGGAAAACGGCACCACCATAATCGTAACGACCCATATGATGGTGGATGCAGATCTGCTATGCGATCGAATCGGCATAATGGATCACGCCAAGATAGTGGCGCTGAACACTTCGACGAACTTGAAAAAAACAATTTCAGGAGCGGATACAACAATACTGAAACTGGAGATAGGAAATTTGTCACCCGATATCATTGAGGCAATCCAGGCGTGCAAATGCACGGATGCTGTTACTCAGGAAAACTCCACTCATATAAGAATCATTGTCCACGGCAATGAAGCTTTCGACTCAGTGATCGACGCCGTCAGAGCGAAGGATGGAAAGATAAACTCTATGGAGAATCTTCAGCCCACACTTGAGGACGTGTTCTTGCACATAACTGGTCACGAGGTAAGAGATAGCGCAGACCAAAAGATACCGATGGCTAGGCATCGACGCTTTGGGGCGCCGGCGCAAGGGAGGATAAGGTGAGATAATATGGGCGCAAAAGCCTTGATTTCGCATTCTATGCGGATCGCTTGGAAAGATCTAACAGAGTTGTTTAGGAACCGTTTGGGGCTGGTCCTTCTTATCGTGATGCCGTTGTTCATGATGGCTATGATTGGCTTTATCTATCCATCCGGCAACACTACGATAAGCAATATGCCTGTGGGCTTGGTGAATGAAGATTCAGGCTTTAACAATATCACGATTCCAAGCCAAGCCTTCATCATGGGCTTACAGCAGATCAACACTCAGACACATATGCTGAAGCTTTCCAACGCTTCAAGCGTGGCTGACATCAAGGACAAGGTTCTAAAGGGCGACATAGACGGCGGCATAGCCATACCTAGCAATTTCTCCGCCAGCATCATGAATGGAGAACAGGGAACGCTGATTATCATAACTGACCAGTCTAACCCAACAATATCCGCAGAATTGCAGGCAGTTTTGTCCGCGACATTTGACCAGATGGGCACGCTGCTCGCACAGGAGAAAGTTCAAAATCTATCTTCAACAGTAACTGCGAATGACTCTCTTGCCATCGTTAAACCTTATTATGTTCAGACGGAAGGCGTTGTTTCTGGAAACCCGAGTTACTTTAACTTCATTGCACCTGGAATAATGATGATGACGGTTATGATGAGTGTCATGACCGGGTTGCCTGTGGCGATATCTCAGGAGAAGGAAGTTGGCACTATGGACGGCATGATGGTTGCGCCAATCAATAGGCTATCCATCATCCTGGGAAAAGCTTTGGGTCAGACCACTCGTGGCTTACTCCAAGGCTTCATAATAATGGCATTGGCTATAGGGCTATTCGGCGTCGCAATCCACGGAAGCATTCTGCTCGTGGTCGGTTTGCTCTTGCTAGGTGTATTCTCATTCGTCGGCTTAGGCATCGTTTTGACGTCTGTCGCTAAGGATCAGGAGACGGCGCAGATGATGATGATGACGTTGATGTTTCCAATGATGTTCCTCAGCGGTGTGATGTTCCCGATACAGTCGATGCCCTGGTACATGCAAGACATAAGCAAATTCCTTCCGTTGACGTATGCTTCGGATGCGATGCGAAAAGTCATGGTGCTAGGTGCAGGAGTATCCGACATCTCTACGGACCTGATAATCATGATAGCGTTCGGTGCAGTCATGATTGCAATTGCTGTTCCATTATTTAGAAGAATGATGACAAGATAGGAAAAAAGAGGAGCTGATTACTTGACAAACTCGTCTGTAGAAGCTGTGAATCTTTCTGAGCACTACGGCTCGTTTGTTGCGGTGTCGAGACTGAATTTGAGAATTGAAGGGTCCAAGTTTGTTGGATTCTTGGGCCTGAACGGTGCAGGAAAAACAACTACTCGCGCGCGCAGTCTATCGCCTGAAAATGTAAAACTCACCGCGTGGGCTGTGTGGTGTTGATATGGAAGTTAGAGTTGGAGATAAAGCGCCGGATTTCACGCTTCCGTCCCAGATGGGCGATAACGTGACACTTTCTGAATTCTTCGGCAAGAAGAACATAGTTTTGTACTTCTATCCCAAGGACGAGTCGCGAGGCTGCACGAAGGAGGCCTGCAGCTTCAGGGACAGCTATGATGTCTTAACGAGTCTAGGCGCAGAAGTGCTTGGCGTAAGCTCGCAAAGCATGGAATCCCATAAGTCTTTTGCCAATCACTATGGATTGCCATTTATCCTATTGAGCGATGTGGACCACAAAGTGAGACAGCTATACGGCGTTCCCTCAACCCTAGGCATAATAGAAGGAAGAGTGACGTACATAATCGACAAAAAAGGCATCGTTAGGCACATATTCTCGTCCCAGTCTCATCCTGAACTCCACGTTGAAGAAGCAATAAAGACTCTCAAAGAAATCGACAATGAGCAAAGCAGCTCCACAAACATGTGAAAAATCAAAAGACCGCTTTGGTGTACATCTGCTGCACGATGCTGGACAATTTTGCTCAAAAGACAAAAGAGCCATTAACTTCAACGATAATATTTGAGTTTCCAACTCACCAAGCAATCTATGAATATTCACGAAAAAATGTTCCAAGAAGATTCGGTTCAGCTCAGGCATATTCAAAGCCCTCCGCGACTTTCACACTCTTAGGGCTAAGACGACGAATACGATTGCCGGCCACTTATGAGAAGGATACCTAATTCACCTTCTTCGCAGTTTTCAAACTGGCTGGAGAGGACTCTTCAGATGAGGTAGAGTACTACCGCTGCGGGGATTCTTGAGAGGATTAGAACAAATATCGCGCGCGCTCTGATTAGAAAGGGCCTGGACCTAGCGCGTACGGCTACCAGCGCGCGCTAAGCCGTTGTACGAAGCGGATAATAACATAGTTACTCCGTCAGAAGAGTGCACGACAATGGAGGTGCTTTGTTTTCCTAACGCGTGAAAACAGGTTTGAATATAAAAAAACTGGGGATGTTGTTTAGTCTTCGCCTTCAGGCATTCCGCCTGGCGGTTTCCCTCCGGGTCCCTCTTTCGGTTTTGTGGATGCTATCACGTCGTCGATGCGTATTATCATGGTTGCGGATTCTGTCGCGGATTTTATCGCTTGCTCTTTTACAATCACGGGCTCGACTACGCCTTTGTCGCGCATGTTCTCGACTTTTCCGGTGAAGAGGTTTACTCCTTTGTTTTGTCCGTCCGGCTTTCCGTGGGCAGCTCTCAGTTCTACGAGTATGTCTATGGGTTCCAATCCTGCGTTTTCCGCCAAGGTTTTCGGTATTACCTCGATGGCGTCCGCGAAGGTTTCTATAGCAAGTTGTTCTCTTCCGCCGATGTCGGTAGCGTAGTTTCGCAGCTCTTTGGCCACTTCGACTTCTACTGCTCCGCCTCCCGCGACTATCTTGCTGTTTTCTATGACGTCTGAGACCACTGACAAGGCATCTGTCATTGCTCTTTCGGCTTCGTCAACCATTCTTTCGAGGCCAGCTCGTATAATGATTGCTACTGAGCGGGGGTCTTTGCATTTTTCGACGAATATCATCTTGTCCTCGCCGAGCTTGCGTTCCTCAACGAGGCCTGCTATGCCTAGGTCTTGTGTTCTTAGATCGGTTAGGTTTGAGACTATTCTTCCGCCTGTTGCTCTTGCCAGCTTCTCCATGTCTGACTGTTTCACTCTTCTGGCTGCGAGTATTCCTTCTTTCGCTAAGAAGTGTTGGGCCATGTCGTCGATGCCTTTCTGGCAGAAAACGACGTTGGCGCCTGAAGCCTTGATTTTTTCAACCATTTCTTGCAGCATCTTGTTCTCTTGGTCTAGGAAGGCTTTCATCTGGTTTGGATCGCGTATTCTTATCTCTGCGCTGATCTCGGTCTTTTCGATTTCCAAAGCGCTGTCAAGCAGGGCTATTTTCGCTCTTTCGACGTTCTTTGGCATTCCCGTGTGGACGACTTCTTTGTCTATAACTAGACCTTGGACTAATTGCGATTCGAAGAGGCTTTTTCCGGTTTTCTTAATCACTTGGATGTTGTCTATGTCGGCGACCCATTTGTCTCCGCGTTTTTCAGCCACTTTTCTCACGGCGTCAATGGCTATATCTGCGAAGTGTTCCTTTGCTGGACCGACGGCTTTGCTTGCCATGGACGTCACTGCGACCTTCTTCAGTGTTGCCCTGTCGTCGATGTCCACCTCTATTGCAATTTTGTTTATAGTTTCCATTGCTTTCTGTGCCGCCTTGCGGTAGCCGCTCACAATTATGGTCGGATGAATGTTCTGATCCAAAAGCTCCTCAGCTCTTTTCAAAAGTTCGCCTGCCAACACTACGGCAGTGGTTGTTCCATCGCCCACCATGTCATCCTGCGTCTTCGCGATTTCCACCATCATCTTTGCCGCTGGATGTTCAACTTCTATCTCGTTCAGTATAGCTGCTCCATCGTTCGTTATCGTTATGTCCCCGAGACTGTCGATGAGCATCTTGTCCATGCCGCGAGGTCCCAAAGTCGTTCTCAGCACTTCACCGATGACGCGTGCTGCCATTATGTTATTTCTCTGAGCTTCTCTTCCTCTGTTTCGTGTCGTACCTTCTTTTAGAACCAGTACTGGTTGTCCCGACGCTGTCGTCGTCAAGTAAGCCATACAAATCCTCCATTCAAACTTAAAATCTTGTTAATCGGAACAAGAAAAAATGCCCACAAATATAAATCTTTACCTCAGTCCACCCTTTGCCCCATGTATTTCCCTAGTTCTGCCAGAGCATTCGCTCCGTCGAACCATTGTCTCGCCCACCTTAGCTGTTGCGCGCGCGCTAAACCATTGTACATAATCTGATCAGAAAAATCGCTTTCTCAGTGAGACAGTTTAAATTTTAGGTTGCGCCCTTCAATGTCGGTGGACCGCACGTGCATGTTTCGGTTCGGTTCTTCACAACTCTGAGAGAGGTAACCGGCAAAAAGGAGGAGATTCTGGAATTTTCGAGAGGAGAAGCTGTCACAGTTGAGAGTGTACTTGAGCGCTTGATCGAGCTACACGGAAAGAGCTTGACTGAATATATTTACGACCCCAAAACCGGCGAGGTTCGAGGCTTCCTGCAGTTTCTGGTTAATGGCAGAAGCATATCATCGTTTGAAGGATTGAAAACGAAACTTTCAGATGGCGATGTTCTGGCCATAATACCACCTGTCGGCGGCGGCTGACCAAGTTGACTTTTCGACAAGTTCTCCTGTTCAAGCTGTAACTTTGGTTGAGTGTTAACTATGGATCCATTGGGTGAGTTCCTGTACCTTTCTCGATCCGACGTGGAGAGACTGAACATTCCAATGAAGGAAATAGTCGGAATCGTAGAAGAGGCCTTTCGTGAAAAAGCCGCTGGAAGAACTGAAGTTCCTCCAAAGCCAGGAGTACATCCCAAAAAAGACGCTTTCATCCATGCTATGCCAGCATACCTGCAAAAAATGAATACAGCAGGCGTAAAATGGGTAGCCGGTTTTCCAGAAAACCCGAAAAGAGGCTTGCCATACATTTCCGGCCTACTCGTCTTGAATGATACTGACACTGGATGTCCAATCTGTGTCATGGACTGCACGTGGATCACGGCTAAACGCACAGGTGCGGCGACTGCAGTTGCAGCTGAACATCTGGCAAGAGAGGACTCCAGAGTCTTAGGTGTTCTCGGCTGTGGTGCTCAGGGTAGAAGCAATCTTGAAGCCTTGATGGTGGTGTGCAAGAATCTGGAACAGGTTAAAGCCTATGACATTAGTCAAAGGAATCTGCAAGAATACGTGAAAGAAATGACTGCGCTGAATAGAATCAGCATCGCTCCTGTCGAATCGCCCAAGAAAGCTGTTGAAGGTTGTGACATAGTAGTCACTGCCGGCCCAATTCTGAAAAAACCGCAACCCGTCATCGAAAAGTCGTGGTTCAGAGACGGCGGTCTGGCGTGTCCTTTGGATTTTGATTCCTACTGGAAACCAGAAACAATGCATTCTATGCACAAGTTCTGCACTGATGACCGAGACCAACTGGCCTACTACAAAGCTCAAGGCTACTTCGCCGACCTGCCAGAGGTGTACGCAGAATTGAGCGAAATCGTAGCATACGTCAAACCAGGTCGAGAAAACGCGAAAGAACGAATCATGGCAATGAACCTTGGCTTAGCCATAGAAGACGTGGCAACGGCTACTTACGTCTTTAAGAAAGCGAAGAAAGCAAAAGTTGGAAAAATGCTGCCGCTGTGACCTGCGAGGCCTTTATGCTCCCCAGAACGGCACCTTCTTTCTCATGACACCGACGTACTCGTCCAATGCTTTTTGTTCTCCCTCTGTCAATCTTTCAGCGAACGTTGTCATGAGAACCTTCACCTGTTGTTCAGGCACTTTCACGTACAACACGTCTTTTTCAAATATGTGTCTTCCAAACACCGGCTTATCCATGGAAATCGCGACCTGCATTCCCTGTTCAGCGTTTGGCAATGCCTCCCCCTTGTCCTGAATCTGCTGAATTTCGCCTACTTCTTCACCGTTTTGCCTGACAAGGGCAATCTTGGGTTTGATGCTCCCAGATAAGATTTCAACGCCGAAAATCGCTGGTTTCGCCCTTCGGAAAACGTAGCCGTCCATCACCTGGAGTTTGGCAGGTTTGACGAGAGTCTCAAAGTCCTGTTCAAGTCCGGCGTCTCGTTTTCCTTTGAACCACGCCAGATAGTTTTCAATAACGTGATAGATTATCTTTTCACGGAAAACCTGAACGCTTCTACTTCCAGCCTCTTCTTCAGCGTCTGGCAGGATTCTGACGTTGAAAGCCAGCACTGCCCCGTACAGGGGTTCATGCTCCTTCACGACGGAGGCTTCTATGATGTCTCGTTTTGAAATGTCTCCCACGTCGGCTAGTCTGATGGGGATGTTGTTTTGTTTCAAAATGTCCGCGATGGCTTCAAGCGAACCCAGTGTGTCGGCCTTCAAGACGATGCCGTCAATGTCAGTCGCTATTCTTATTTTCTCGATTTCCTCGGCGATGAGCCTCGCGTACCTTTCGGGTTTTTCGCCCTGCGGCACAGCGTACAAAGTAGCCCCTGCCAAGACTCCTTCTATGTCGGGCGCAACGATTTTGATGCCTGCAGCGGCGGACGCGGAATTGACGGAGGAGAACTTTTCTCTAGGATCTCTTATTTCATCCAGCGGTTTGGGAACCAGAATCGCCCGTATACGCGTTACAATCGGTTTCTCCTTGCCGCCGACAACTATCAAGTCATCTTTCTGCAGTACCCCATCATATATTATAGTGTTGATTGTCAAGCCGAGTCCGGGTTCCTCTTTAACCTCCAGAACCGTGCCCTTAGCGGGCCCTTCCGTTGTCTGCAAACGCTTCTTCAGATACTGCTGCGCTAACCCTATGAGAACCGTTATGAGTTCGGATATGCCTTCACCCGTCTTTGCGCTTGTGGGCACGATGGCCACGGTTGACGTGAAGTCTTTTATCCTGTCGAAACGATCCGTTTTGAAACTCAAACGAGAGAAAACACCGATAACGTCGTATATCTTGTTGTCCAAATCCTCTCGAACGTAAGGATCTTGCTGTGGATACGTCTTCGAAAACGGTGCATCAGTGTAGGAATTCCAGCCAGGTACGCGGTCTATCATGTTCGCAGCGACCAAGAAGGGAGTTTTCCGAGCCTTCAGAATCTCTACACACTCATATGTCTGAGCCTCAAAACCTCGCAGAACATTAATCACAAGAATGGCGATGTCCGCGACGCTGCCACCTCTTTTGCGAAGGTTAGCGAAGGCCTCATGCCCCGGCGTATCAATGATGAGTAAACCCGGAATCTCTATTTCACCCTTAACTCTCGAAAGCGTGGAGCCGACCAGTTGACTGAGCGTCTCAACCGGAAAAAAGCTTGCACCTATGTGCTGAGTGATACCTCCAACCTCCCTCGCCTGGACGCTGGTCTTACGGATTCTGTCCAAGAGAGAAGTCTTGCCGCTATCAACATGGCCAAGAACGCACACGATTGGTTGACGGGTCGGCATCCAATTTTTCCCTCAGTCGCTAGGCATCAGACAAGTTGCTAATTCACTGAAACGTTTGAAAACTAATAAGCAATTGCCCTAATAAACACTTATTCAGAAGATGAGTCGGTTTGCCCTATTGTTGGAAATGCGGAGCAAAACTGAACGACGAAGACAGATTCTGCTCTGTTTGCGGTGCAACAAGTGCCAAGGTCACGAGAGAGGAATTCACAGTTTCCTCTGATGGCCTTATCGAGAAGGTTAAGCAGCTGCTTCATGAAGGCAACGTGACAAGAATTATCGTCAAGGATGAAAAAGGGAAAGTCATGCTTGAGATCCCTGCCACTGTAGGAGTCATTGGAGTGCTCCTTGTTCCCTGGCTTGCCGCATTGGGCGCGATAGCTACTCTAGCCGCAAAATGTAGGATAGTCGTTGAAAGAAGAGAATAACCTATTCTACCTTAACAATCAGCAAAACGAGACCTAGAACTATCAGGATGATGCTCAGAAAACTGAAAAGCCCCGTGTACGCCAGAAGGACTTGAGAACTCGACACGGTGTAATAAAGGGCAAGGATGCCCGTCAGGAGAATGATAAGGCCGAAGAACTTTTCAGCCAAATTCAGTCCGAAACCGCTTTCTTCGCTCATTTCAGTCGAATCCCTCTGATATGCTTTCTACATACAACGACAAAGGGTTATTTATAGCTAATTCTTCCGTGTCCTAGCGGTCTTTTGAGCGCACGAAATGACGCGCACTGGGTCATAATGTAGAAGGTAAGTGTGCTTATTTGAACGGTCCAGTTAACTGGCTAGATGGGAAAAAAGGGGTTTATTGAGGTGTTAGCTTTTTGGTTTTCTTTTCAGGCTTGGGCTCGAGCTTGGGAAGTTTTATTTCAAGGATGCCTTCTGCCATGTTTGCTGATGCTTTTTCTGTGTCTATTCTTTCTCCGAATCCTATGCGTCTGCGGAATGTGGAGAAAGCTCTTTCCCTGTGCAAATAGCGCGCGCGGTTTTTTTCAATGGTTTCCCACATTCTGGACAATTGACCATCTTCAAATTCCCTACTAGATAACTAGAGAAGATGATGTAAAAATGTTGTAAATCTCGGATAAGGACGGGAGCTCTTTCTGCTAATCGATCGATTTTTTCAAGCGGCTTTGCTCGGATCTATGACAAGGCAGACTTGAAGGTTCTGGGCTAGAACATTTCTATGAAATAGCGCGTACTATTCTTTATTTTATTCACTTCTTCACCCAAAATATACTTTGAATCACTCTTTAACTTCAAGATAAATACCTAGTATAACAATCAAGAATCCTGCTACAACCCTAATTATACGTTCAAAATCATAAATAAAGTCATGGTTATTTCCAGGTAACAAAATACTTCCTATACCATCTACAATAACCAAAATACCAATCAAAATGACTAAACCAGAAACAATATGCAATTTCTTACTCTTCTTCATAATCTCTCATCTGCCACTTTTCTGCTAAATAGGTAGAATAAACATGACACAAAGTTTCTCCACATCTTCGTTCTTCTTTAATCACTGCCTTATAAACCGCTTTAGCGCGCATGCGTGTTCCTAAAATGGTTAAAAATGGTTTTAATTCCGGTTTGCCCGTTTCTCCTGTGTTCGAGGAAGACAAAATCCCCAAAGAAATCAAGAACAGACACGCAGCCCAAAGCCGTCCCTAGATCATGAAGGACGAATAAAAACCATTTTAGGCCAATTTCGGAACAAGCATGCGCGCTAGCTCATGTAGATGCAGAAGTTCGAAAAAAGAGAAAGTGTGGGTTTCTAGGTTGTATAGTCTTTTATTTCTGCTTTGGATGCATTTTCCTTGACTGATGCTATCCCTTTTTGACAACTCTCTTTTGATCCGTAAGCTCCACTTTCCGCTATGATTTCACCATTTTGAGCTCTAAGTCTGAACCTGAATTTTCCTGCCGCATCATTGAATATTTCAAAACGTTCTCCTGCCAATTTCATACCTCTTTCATTCTTAATTTCGGTTTGTGAAAACTTGTATTTATGGATTTCTATCCGTCAGTGTTTAAGCGCGCACGGTTGAATCAGGTGCTATTCCACAAGCAATAAGAACACATTGTCTAGTAGTGTTCTATTGACAGAGTAATGTGGAGAAGTCTTCTTGACATCTCGCGCGCGCGACAACCCTACGGCAAGACGCTGTCGTGGTACAGTGACAAGTTTTTATTAGAGCGCGCGCTATGGTTATTTCGAAGTGAAAGTTATGCCGGAGAATGAGGTAGTCCTTAAACCGGTTCAAAGAGAGAAGGCGTTCTATTTCTACAACGACATTGGAAACTACACTGGTAAGAGTGCTGCTTCGCTGAAAGAGTTTGCCGAGAATGTCGAGGCTGTAGATGTAAAATCCTTGGCGTTTCACCTTCGGCGAGGGGACTTTGAAACTGGATAACCGAAGTCCTGAAAGATGAAGAGTGGGCAAAACAAGTCAGGGATGAGTTACGAGCAACCAATTTGAGAGGCGAAGATCTTCGCAATCGACTTCACTCGATTGTTACGGCACGTCTGGAGCAATTGAAGCATACACCTGTTCCTGCGAAGATTTATGGCCCGAAGATGCAAGCCCGATGGGGAAAGAACGTGACGCGCTAAAGATAGCAAGCGCACCTTGACTCTAACCTCAACGCGCCCTGCAATGGATACCGCTTAGCGCGCGCAAGTCTTATGCTAATGACCCTGCATATTCGGTGACATTCTTTTTCATCTGATTGTTAATCTTCTCGGTCCGTCTATGCAAAAAGGGAATCTTATCCCGAACATTCCAAACAACTACTTTATTTTTGCATTCAGGACATTTCTTTAAGACTGAGTCGCTGTGTCTCTGTTCCATAGCAATAATAATATCATACTGCTCCAATTGTTTGCGGTCAATGCTTTCAGGTGTCTGCTTAAGATACTGTATAGCATCTTCTGACATCAAGTATTCTCTTGCTTCTCTTGTGATTTTACGTGCAATTTTCGTCCCTGCAGAATCAACTTCCAAATCTGGTCTAAGCTTTTTGAGAAGTGCTTCACATATTGGACTACGATATGCATTACCAGTACATACAAACAATACTTTGAATTTGCAGTCTTCATTTTTCATACTTTCAGTCTTCATTCTTAATGCTGGTTTTCTCTTTGCCCTTTTTTGTTGTCCATTCCGTAGGCGCGAAAAATATACCTATAGACAAGGTTGGCGCGCGCTTTCTATCTTCGCCGTGAGCTGCTCTTCCGAGCAGACAAAACAGGGGTTTTCTATCTTGCTAGCAGTCCGCCTATGAGTCCGCCTATCGTTGAGGCGATTGCGCCGAAGGCAGCCACGATAATCACTGCGATTCCAAGGGCTAGTCCTGACAGGAACCCAAAAACTCCGCCTTGCACCCCGCCCGATACTCCACCTGCCACCGTAAAACCTACTGCTACTAGTACTGCGATGATGATCCCGCCGAATATTCCCGCGAGGAAACCGGCTAACGCTCCTTTTCCTATCCCTCGAGCTATGAGCCCTGCCACTAACCCACCAATGAACCCGCCTATCAGGTGTCCAACTCCTGGAAACAGCCAGCCAAGAACCAGTGTTATGAGAAAACCAACGAAAGCTCCCAGCCATAAACTTCCCATGTTTTCACCTTGCCCCTTCAGATGAATGTAACCAATATAAAAGATTTATCTGAAATCAGTTTCTAAAGAAAGAATCTGCCGCCCGCGCACTAAGTTTCATGGCTTATTCGGGGTTGTGGGGCAGATGGGACCACCGGATTGGTTCGTCGACATCTTGGTTCCAACTATTATCATACTTGGCAGCGCGTTTAACATGCTAATTTTAAACTCTGCTATTCTCCAATCTGCGACCAAGTAGATTGCTTAAACACTGACGGATAGAATACTGTAAACTTATCTTGCCCATGGCGCTCGCGCTAAACTAAATCTTCAGTCTAATTTACTCTAGTTTCACAATCTTCTTTTGCCAAAGCTCGCATGCGCTTAGCACCTAAAACAAAAAAGCTTAAAGCATCTGCGCGCGCGAAATTGTTACAAAACAATGTTGCTTAACGTCTTTTCCTCGTTAGCGCACGCTAAACACTAACCTAAACCCCAATACTCCTACCCTACACTCTCTTGGCTCGCGCTAATGGCTTTCTTGTCCTTCTTTCTGTTTTTCGCCTTCCCTTCCTGTTTCTTACTGTCCTTCGTACATTTAGAGTCACTGTCCTTTCTGTCAGTGCCTTTGTCACTGTGAAGTAAACCACATCACTCCCGGTAAGATCAGCTTCGACATTTGCAACTGCACTGTAATCTCCTTCAGCAATGAATTCTTGAACAACAGAATAGGTCTTGTCTTCTAAAGTTGCAGCTGCAACATGCATTGTATCTCCACTAGGAAGAGTCACTGTTATAGTAACAACTCCACCTGCCTTCTCTTGGTCACTAACAGCTCCAATAAAAGTTATTTTTGTCATAATTTTTCACCATTGGCTATTTCATTACATACAGCTCTGCACTCAGCGCGCGCGGGACATGCAAAGCAGAGATCAATTAATCTATGGCAAGATAAACACGCGATGAGATGGGCAGAATAGGCGAAAAGTCATTTCAGTTTTTCTTTCGTTTCATGGCCAACTTTTCTGGTTTTTTCAACGCCTTTCTTGCCGGCCCTTTTTATTTTTCCTCCAGCTTCCTTGGCTTCTTCCTCTGTCTTTTCAGCTGCTTCCTTAACTTTTTTCTTGGCTTTATCAAAAGTTGACATGTATATACCATTGGAAGGGTGGTTGGTTTTGCTTAAAAAAGCTTTCGCGCTGACTTAACATCGGCCTTATTCGTTTTAACGCGAGCCAAATTTGGTCCTACGAAGTCATAAATATGAGGGATGTCGATTTTGTCAAATCGCGTGCGTCTTCTTATCCACGTGCACTGTTCCATTGTTATCATTCCGTTTGGTTCCGCCCGACTTCGTCGAAACATTCGCCATCTCCCTCTTAAATAGCCGACAAACGTTCTCGGCGCCGACGATCTCCTCCTTCCCAAGGTCCCATTCAGAAGGATGCAATATGAAGGGCTTCGACTGGGTGCCACCCAAGCCACCGTGGCTACCAATGAGCTCCTCAAATGCTGCCACCTCATCTTTCTCCGTGTCGTACATGCTTACGAGAAGGATATCAGGGACACAGTTGAAGCTGTCCAACCTGCGCAGGTGCGCAGCAGCCCGCTTCCCGAATTTGGCCAGCGGGTTCTCACCCTCGACCTTATCGTCCGCGAGGTAATATTTGCCCTTCGCCCCTATGACGACCGGCCCCCGCTCTTTCGAGCGGATCATGGCAAAACTCACGCCCTCATGCTGCGACAAACCCTTCACCATCTCTGGATAGGTCTTATTGATATCCTCCAAACTTATCCGATCCGCCCATTGTGTGAAGTATATCAGACCCACGTTTCCCGAAGCCAGCACGATTGCATCAATCTTTTTGTCCTCCTTTTTCTTCGACTTTCGAGTCACTCTATTTCTTACGTTCCGCAAAGGCACCGTCACCATCTGTCCGAAGTGGTCCTGGTTGGAGTCAAGCTCGAAGTACGTCCTATGTCCCTCAGGCAGAAGCTTCTGTACAAGATCTGCAAGCGTGTGACCATAACGTTGCTTGAACGTGGCGCCGTTGGTCTGACCGTGGTCTGAAAGGACGCAGAGGTAGTACGGGCGTTGGGCGTATGCCTTTGCCGCCTCTATCCTCTTTATACACCTGTCCAGTTTTCTTAAAACGTAGAAAGCCTCATCATCCGAAATGCCGCAGTGATGCGCCACCTCATCGTACCCCATGAACGTAGTATATACGACATCCTTGTCACCCGCGATAATGTCGCCTATGACCGTGTAAGTGCTCAACTCGCGCAGGAAGACATCCGCCACCACCCTTGTGAAGTAGTATGCGAGTCCGCGGTGGCGCAGTCTGGGTAGGGTATTCCTTCGCCACTGCCTGTATCTGGACCGGGCCTCCAGCACTATCTCCCAGAGAGTGTACGCGATCGTGTGGACAAGATTGAAGGAGACCGCGTAAAAAGTGTTCCACGACTCACTGTACAACTGCCTTATCTTGCTGAGCTTGCTGAAGACGAAGATGTTGTCTTTGGCGTCACCAGAATAGAGATTGGCTATAGCACGTCCACTGGTTGCAAGCAAACCGTTCCCATCCGAGATGCGTGCCTCGATCGCCTGGGCATCGCCCATGCCGACGGTCGATATGACTTTGTTGCCTTTCGCTTTTTCCACCCATCGGAAGGCAGGGATGTCTTTGTTGTTCCCGTGCAATATGCCCGCCTGGCTTGCGCCCGTCTGGGAAGAAAAGTCCGTTTCCCATCCCCTTGTCTTATGCGTCCCACTGCTGACCCACCCTGCCAGAGTTGGCATCGTCCCGTTCTCTATCGCTTTGCGGAGAATAGTCTCAGCCAACCCGTCGATCTCCAGAAAGATGAAGCCTGGCTTGTCCTTGTTCTCCGCTGCCTTCTCTGCGCGCCCCTTCATCTTCTTGAAAACCGCACGGTAGAATGATGCGTCATCGTCGATGGCGAGTATTCCCGAGACCACAGTATTGATCAACGCTATGTTCAAGGGGAGGAAAAGTAACCCCCACCCAGAGGCCTCAATTTCCGAAGTGAAGAAAGCCAGCAACCAGATTATTATGCCGTTCAATAGCAGCGCAATCAAGCCGAACGTTATCACAGAGCGCGCGCCCGCTAACCTCGATAATAGGGGCCAAAGCAGTGCATTAATTAACCCAAGCCCAGCGGTCGCGATCAGCGCGACGACAAGATTGCGGGCATAAAATCCAGTCAGAACGCCCGTAAAGAAAATACCTAATGAGGTTAAAAACCATACAACTAGTGCACGTGTGAAATTATCTTTTGTCATGCTCTCTTCTCTCCAGGTTGCAGATCAATGACCGTAATCTCAGGCGCGCAGTTGATGCGTATCCAGAATGCGTTTGTGCCCAAGCCTCGGTTGGTGTACTGGACCATTTCCCCCACCTGATACTTTCCGAGGGGATACTTCCTGAAACCGTCACCGCGGAAAGGAGTTCCGAGCTTGGGTATCACAAACTGGCCTCCGTGGGAATGTCCGGAGAGCTGAAGGCTGAACCTCTTCGTCTCTGAGCTGATGTCGGCGAAGTCTGGCTCGTGGGCCAGCAGAATTGCTGGTCCGTTGGACGGCAGCTTCTGCAGCACCTTGTTCAGCTGGTTCTTCTTCACAGTGGTGCTGTCGACCCCTGCAATATGCAGCGCACATCCCTCTCTAGTCACCGTGTAGACGTCGTTGTTCAGCTCTATTATTTTGCTTTCGCTTAGTATCGAACGGATCCTCTTCGCTCCAAGCCAATAATCGTGGTTGCCTAGCACTGCCACCGTCGCGTCTCGCGCACGTATTCCCTTGAGCGCGGGGATGAGGTCCTCGACATTCCTCCCTGAGTAGGATACAAAATCCCCTGTGATCGCAACGATGTCCGGCTCCTGCTGGTTGATCAAGCCAACAACGCCTTTCAAGCGATCTGCAGAGATCCATTGCCCGTAATGGATGTCGCTGATGTGCACTATTCGGTAGCCTTGGAAGAGGGTCGAAAGCCCTGGGATATTGATTTTAACTTTCACGACATCGAAATCGCCCGGGTTGAACCTCTGTCCCACCAACTTAGAAGATCTCGACATCATCTTTTGCGCGCCTCTTCGGAGGCGGAAGGTCAAATCTTCTCTAGCATCTTCCACAGGCTTTCGCTTTCTCATTAACCAAACGCCCTTATCAATTGCCTAAGCGCATGTCGCTCATAATGAGCAAAGTTGGTCAATATATTCTGTTTGTCCCTGTTCATGCTGTAATAGCGCGCTAGGGCGTTGCTAAATTGGTATAAAATGGTATTTATTCTCCTTTTGCCTATTCGTGTCTAATATGGACTCGTTTGATAGACAAATCCTAGCCGTGCTGAAGGACGGCAAATCAGCGGATTTCCATCAGATCCTAAAGGAAGTGAGGTTTTCGCACAACACCTTGAGGCTGCACCTGGCCAGCTTGGAACGTCAAGGCATCATCGTGAAAGCTGAAACGGCTAAGAATAGTCCTGGAAGACCCAGTTTCACCTACACCTTGCCTCCGAATATCAGGCAACGAGTTGATCTGGTCGTCACGGAGCCCCAAACCACCATTGTCAGCCTGACCTTCCAGAAGCTACGGCATCTGTGCAGATTCGAGAAAGGCGGATACTGCAAGAAAATCAGAAACAAGTGTGCGCCTCAAAACTGCCTCCAAATCCTGAAAAACGAATAAATACCATTTTTGACCAATTTAGCAACAGGCTAGCGCGCCTTAATCAATTACTGTTGGCGACATCACCCGCACAATCCCCTCTTTTCTTCCAGAGAAAAGCATTTTTGACGATTATGAACGTGTGTGAAGTAGGCGGAGTATGGAAAATAATGGCCGGGGTGAGGTTTTTAGGTCAAAGTGGCGATGTCTCCCACAACTAATTCTCTTTTTTGAGATTATCAGGAAAACGTTCCGACTTCTAGCGCGCGCGCTACTGGGTTTTGTAGCCTTCAGTTGTCAGCTGCTGAACGATATGCTGATAGTTGATTCAGGTCCTTGTTTTTTCCCTGAAAATGCACTACTTTCTCAGTTACCAAATTGACACCCCAACACCTATTTGGCGCAGCGGCTAATTAATAGTTTTTCGGAATTAGACCCATTCTTACTACTCTCATAGTAGGAGCGCGCGCGCTTAACAGCTCCTTATTAGTCTTGATGAATGAACTATAGTTGAAGGGATTTAGTTGAGTCAGGGTTCAACTGGAAGCGTTCTTGTGATGGTGCCAACCTTAAACGAGGAGAGAGGGATAAGAAGGGTTCTAAAAGGTGTGCCAAAAGATAGCGATGTCTTGGTTGTGGACGGTGGCAGTACAGATGAAACCGTCGAAGTGGCAAGGCAATATCGAGTTAGAGTGATTAGACAGAAGTTCGGGAGAGGTAAGGGTTGCGGTGTAAGGACAGGGATGGAATTCTTTCTCAGCAGTAAATACGACGTTTTGTGCATGATTGATGGCGACGGAAGCAATGATCCTGAGGAGTTGCCAAAGATGAGTGAGGCCATGAAGGATGAAAAGGCCGAGGTTGTGCTTGGTTCAAGGGTAAGGGGGAAACGAGAAAAAGGCGCTATGACTCTATTTACAATTTTTTCCAACGTCATTGTGTCGCTGTTTCTTGGGTTGCGATTCCTAAGAATTTTTACAGATGTACAAACAGGCTATTGGGCATTCAGCAGGAAAGCGGTTGAAACTCTTTACCCAAGGTTGAAGGCTAAGGGATTCGAGATAGAAATGGAGATTTTCGTGTCGACATTGGACGTTGGGCTGAAATGCATTGAGGTGCCCGTGGGATTCAAAAAACGATTGGGTAAAACGAAGTTTCGTCTTTTTTTACGTTTCAGAAATTTTGGCTACATGATTTACTACTGGTTACGCTCTTTCTTTTGAGTAGAAGAATGATGATAATCAATGCATTGTTAAAGCGCGCGCTAATCATTTTTCGAGTTAGCAGAAAACTTTTGACGTTCTTGTCTCGCTTGCTGTGTCCATATACGATTCGGGGAGGAGGTTTTTCCTGCTTGGAGGTAACTCTCGAGTGGAACAACCCTTAATGCGCGCGCGGTATTTGTCTATGTCCTGCTTTATGTCCATGCTGTTGGACTATTCAGCCTTGACCTCTGCTCAGCAGACTGGATATCACTGTATATGACTTGGGAACTTGGCACTTAGTGACTCATTATATCCACATACTGAAGCGCGCGAGTGGCGTTCCATAACCAAGGACTGGCGAAGTTCGTTTGATTCCACACGAACGTTCTCACTTAAGCTTGCCACGTGAAACTGAAAAAGTAGTCTCCTTAAAAAGATAGGGATTAAACCACACCCCGCGCGCTATAGATAGTTCTCTAGATGACTGAGAAAAGAGCCTAGTACAGCGCGCACTAGAGAGATCGTTGAGGGCATTGAAAACCGAAGGAGCAATTGATGATTACCGTACAAGAACCGTAAGGACTGGCAAGTATCATTACAGAATAGACATAAGACTCGTTTTAACTGCAGAGCAGGCAAAAATCATATTAAACGACTTGGTAACCAAAATACTTAGAATGTCCCGGTGGGATAATGGTCACTAAAGTTGCTGAAACAGATAGAGTGGATGCTGAAATAGACGAAATAGCACAAAGGATTTTGTTAGAGCTTGAAAGCGCAAGTTCCAAGGATTTGTCAGACGCTCATTATGCAAAAATGATGCTGCGTTTATCAGACGTCCATTACGCAAAAAGGGTACTGCAACAGATAGCAAGCGTTACAAAGCAAAGCAGTGGAGTTGAAAGTAAGATCGAGAAAAGAGCAGTGATCAAGGTTCTGTTGTTTTCTACGTGGGTGCAGAGACTTTATTTCATCATAAGATCCTTCATCATGGGGGAGATAGGTGGGACCGTTACATTCCTTTTCATATGGTACATGGGCCAAGTAAGCGCTATTGTAAATTTTGAATTCGGCATAATTGTGTTTTTGTTCACATTGGTCATAACAAGACTGTTTGATGCGCAAATAACCAAAGCTACAAAAAAAATCGTCGAACTTATGGCCAATCATAGAACTATTAGGGATTTCATCATGAATCACTTCTAGGTGAAGATTATGCGCGCGCCAGACCAAAGCAACAGTACTTCGCGATGGAAATCAAAAGGAAATACCAGTCGAAAAAATTGTGCCAGGCGATGTCATCATCCTCAACGCTGGATACCTGATGCGCGCGCGAAGCTGAGAACGTCGTGAACTCCGGCTGTTGGGTCACAGACTCATCTGTCTATGACACGGTCGTAGAACTGAGCGCGGGAAACCAAGACTGTCTATCTTTGAGGGGCGTGAAATAACAGAAAGGATTGCTATTTAGTCTTGTTCTGGTTGCTCTACTGGCCGCTCTCTAAGTTTTCTGGCACTCAGAATCACATCCTATCAGTTTACACAAGTTGGTTAGTTGGATAAAAATTCTCTCCAACAACAAACTCGGTTCAGCTATAACTTTTCCGCAAAGCGCGCGCTTTAAGAGGACTGATAGATGCTTCTTCTATTCGCATTTAAACATTAACGGTTCAATGAAGCACCAATCTCATAAGAGCGCGCGCCTTAGAAACTAAGATTTCACTCAAATCATGAAACTCATCACAGACTTTCTTCAATTCTTCAATTCCACTCATATTAAATCCTTCTCCTTCGCGCGCGCGCCTATAACCAGAGCCCTCTACACGTATGGACTTAAAGAGTTCCAGCAGTTCTATCAATCCCAAGGAACAATCAGCCAATTCATAGACCGAGTGCAGAAAGATATGAAGCAGACATGACTGGAAAGAAAAACAGAAGGTAGCTCAAAACACTCTGAGAGACTTCAGCGTGGCCCTGCAAGCAAAAGGGTTAGCGCCAACATCAATACGCTCATTCATATCATCAGTTCAAGCGCGCGCTATGGCAAGAATCAATGAAATTACTAAAGAAGTGCTGAACCCAATGGCTATTATGCTAGCATATAAAAAAGGTGAAAGAGACTTTTCGTTGTCCAACTACTTTTCGGGTGAAGAAGGTGAGATCTTCCTATCCAGCAATACAATTTATAAAGAAAGACTCCCGTTTAATTTGTTGCAGACGGAATATGAACAATTAACGGACCCAAGTCGAGTCTTTGGCACATTCCTACAATCGGAGTTGATACAACCATGATGGCAGAAGATTACTCTGAGAAATCTATAAGTATGGAAAAGATGAAGAAGTCGGTCGATCGATCGATTCCTCCGATAAAGTGGACGACTTCTCGTCTATTTGCAACGGTCCCCCCATATGTAGGGTGAGGTCTGAAGCATGAGTCAGGAGACCGCGGACCCGACTGAGGCACCGACGGGCGGCTTTCAGCTGCCCAGATCGGTCATAAAGTGGGTAGCCGCGGGCTTGGTTCTACCCTCCGCCGTTCTTATCATTATCTCGTTATATTCGGGCGTGAAGCTCTCGGATTTTGAAAGTATCGGTTACTTGACATTCGGCCTAGCAGCTGCTACATCTGTGGCCAAGCTCCTCGTCCAGATCGTGCGGTTCAGAGTGATAACGGTAGGCTTGGCTGGTGACCCGAAAATGGATTTGAGTGGCTTGGCGCTTACCAGAGTAAGCAGCGAGTTCCTCTCGATATCTACACCCACACCGAGTACGGGCGTCTTTATACGCTCTGCCTGGCTGTCGAAGAAGGGGGTGACCGGCGGCAAGGCGCTCTGGATTGGCTATTTTGAGGTACTCATCGAGGTATATGTTGGTGCTGGTCTCGGAATTGCCGCGGGCGCATACGCCTTCTTGAAGGGCGCGGTCGTCCTGGGGTCAACAATTGTTGTGATTGCGCTGGTCTTGATTGCTGGGTACACGATCATTTTCATAATTCCGGCTAGGAGAGCCATCAAGGTTCCTCATTTTGTTTTCACGATTGCCAAGTATCTGGTAGGTGGCCCAAGAGCTACAGCCCTCTATCTTCACGCTGTCGTCGGCTCTCTGAATTTTTCAGTTTCCGCGCGCGCAATTCTAACGAGAGGTACAATACCCTTAGCGCTAAAGGCTGTTGTTCTGACCATCGCTGAGAATTTGTTGGACGGTGCGGGTCTCTGGTTTGTGCTAAACGCCGCAGGCTTGAAGATCGACCTGCTCTCCTGTACCATTGTAGTCCACGGTGTGGACACCATCGCTCAACTCCCGGTATCCATAGGCGGCGCGGGACTCACGGAGCTCACCATGCAGGGCTACCTGATTGCAATCTATGGATTCTCCTCGTGGGCGTCCATTATAATATGGAGAGTCGCCGCTTATCAAGTCCTACTAGCGACAACTGGTATCGTGTTTCTGTTCTTCGTGCTCAAGAATACGAAGCATGCCGAGAAGCCACGTGAAGTGGAGCACCAGAAGGATGCCAAGGGATTCTTGCAAGATGGGGGATAGAAAGGGACATCCCAGAGCAGAGCATTTCAGAGCAAGAACAACGAGCAGGAATCACGCATTGAGGCCGTAGTACTTCTACCCCGCGGGAATCATCTAGAACGCGTGGTTTCCAGCGAAGCTGATCATTGCGAGGGCGTTCTCGAAGGTTATCATGAAGCCAATCATACGGGCGCGCGCGCAAATGCCCACAGGGTACTTCAGAATGTAGCAAGGAGTCAAGCATAGTGTAGTCTACGCATCAACATTGCAGCATGCGCGCAATCCAATATCCTGACGCTGCCAAAATGCTGAAATAGTTGTGTTGTTTGTATTCTTTGGCATAATTTGCTATTGGTGCTGTACTAAACCTATAGAGGCTAGAGCTGAATGAAAATCAATAGAACAAATTTGATTCGTGTTTCTGCGGCTGGTCTTTCTAAGACCATCGCCCGTTCATCCACCAAGAACAAGTGCAAGGCTGGACGTTGAATTCATTGTCAGCAACTTCAGGGACGGATGACTTTGCAACCACGTTTGCAAATGCGGTGCACGGTGGACTGGATAAGGTTCTAGGTCAGAGCGGGAGGGCGGCGGTCTTAACTCACATGAAGATGACTAGTAATCTTCCCGACCCGGCTGAATTTCATAAAAAGTTGCTCACACTTTTCGGCAAAGAAGGAACACTTTCGCTGGAAAGAGCGATAGTTAAGGATCTTGTGACGAGGCTCAAGTGGGCGCTAGACCTTTTGAGCATAGACGGATCCTTCGATTTCAACACGGCCATGCTCAAGATCAAGAAGGGTATGAAAGCATGACGACTAGAAAAAGCCCAGAATTGAAACCCCTTATTCAGGTGGATAGCCAAGGGGGTATTGCTGGTTCTGGAGCAGATGATCTGGCGGAGACACGGATAGCTGCTGTACTTGGTCTGAAACAATTCACGCAGCGACCCGTCAGAACCTTACTCGTCAAAGGTCTCGCAGGTACTGGCAAGACAACAATCGCCCTTGAAATTCTCAAGGCAGCGGGCAAAGGGAAAGGCGCGTACATATCCTCAAGAGTTCCAAAAGAACTCCTTGAAATGCAGATACCAGCCATGAAGAAGACCTTACAGAATCAAGAGTTCTACGACATTAGGCTCGAGGACGCGACAACAGCACTGGATTTTGTCATCCAACTGACGGGGCCCAAGAAAGTCAGAACCATTGTGTTTGATAGTTGGGATGGCCTCGCGAAGGAATTGGACCACAAGGAAAGGTTACGAGCCGAGAAGACTATGATGGCCCTTGCAAATAATTCCGGCGCCCAACTTGTCTTTGTTAGCGAGGAACCCGGCGCCACGACCATAGACTATCTCGTCGATGGTATCCTCGAGTTGGTGAGGGTTGAAGAACAAGACCGTGCGGTACGAGAATTCATCATACACAAACTGCGTGGGACAAAGATACCCCAACACAAGTATCTCTTTACACTTCTAGAAGGAAAATTCACTTTCTTCGGACCCTACGCCATTCCCGATTACTCGAAGGTGGACAAGTTTGTTCGAAGGCCTGACATCGATGGATCCTATTCTTTCGGGAGTGGGGCTCTGGATAGACTGTTTGGAGGCATAATTCCTGGGAGCACCCTGGCTATCGAATATGATGAGAATGTTCCCTACCCTGCGCTCAGAACGATCGAGCTGCCTCCCATCATCAACTTTCTGTCGATGGGAAGGAGTGCGATCCTTCTCCCATTACCAGGCGCAAATGACGAGCGAACGAACTCGATTCTGACCAAAACGGTTGGCAAAAGTGTTGTAAGCGACCGACTCCGCATTCTCAACGTAGTCAGAACTAGCGACCTTGAGACCACGGAAATGCTGAAAAATGTCACGCCCAATGAAATCCATGAAATGGTAACTAGAGAGACGACAAGACTGCGGGAGAAATCGAAGGACAAGTCCGTGTTACTCGTAAAGTCCGTGAGTGCTCTAGAGAACTTGTTCGCTTCGGATTTGGATTCACTGCTCGAAGTGACCTCCCAAGAGATAATCACCCTCGCACAGTCGCATGATGCGCACATTCTCTTCTTGGCAAAGGATTCGCCTATCCGGTCGCGCATCCTCTCGATGAGTTCCAGTTACGCAAAATTGTTCGTTAGAGATGGCACCGTTCTGATGTTTGGCGTGAAGCCTCACACTGGGATTTACGTATTACAACACCTCGAGGATCCCACTTCTCCATCACTAACCCAAATGGTGTGATCCGTTTCCACATCCATCTATCATATTGTTTAGGTTCCAAGCCTGATTTCGTGCATAAACGGTCTGTCCCTCGACACCACTCAAGCCAAGATACAGAACTTTTGAATCTCTTATTGCTTTTCTGATTTCATCTTTAGTGCTCAATTTTTACTCCCACCAAATATTCTGAGTATTTTGGCTACCAAGTCGTTTAATATGATTTTTGCCTGTTTTGCAGTTAAAACGATTCTTATGTCTATTCTGTAATGATACTTGTCAGTCCTTACGGTTCTTGTACGGTAATCATCAATTGATCCTTCGGTTTTCAATCCCCTCAATGATCTCTCTAGAAAGTATGAGACAAAAACAGGAACGAACCGTTCAAAGATAGGGAACACTCTAATGAAAATTGGCAATAAACGTATAAAAATAGGAAGGAACCTCACAAGAATTGGGAGGAATAGTTCAAGGTTTGGTTTCATAACGTCATCAATTTCGTGTTTCGAGGTCTACTTCTTTTTGGTTATGAGCAGCTTTATTGCAACGTCAACTGTAACGCCTTTTTCATGACTTTCCACGTTAAAATGCCAATCTTTTGATTCAACATTCATGTTCTTTGCTATACTAGCCACGTTTTTCCTGAAGTCGCCAGCTGCTTTTCTAATCTGGTCTATTTTGCCTATAGCCTCATCAACTACTTCTTCTTCCTCTATTTTTTTATCTATCATATCCTTTCACCCCCTACTTCATCCTTTCACTGTGCGGCTGCTCAGTATTTTGAGCACTTCGTATTTAAATTTAGTGCGCGCGCGCTTTGGGGGTAAAGTTTTATCTTTTTCTCTCTCTCATTTTTGTTAACGACGAACGACGACGATGCATAGCGTTTTGATACAGAACAATTCTCATTTAGCGCGCGCGCTGCACTTTCGACATAACTTTTCCTCTTTTTTGGTGATTGAATGACACAGTTCATCTTCTGGGCATTCTGTCAATAGCACCTAAGCCAAAAAGCTTAAAGCATGTGCTCTAAATAGCGTATTTTCAAAAAGGAGGAAAAATGAGGATGAAAGGCAAAGAGTTTATGGACAAAGATGTTTATGCTGAAGACGAGAAAATCGGCAAAGTCAAAGAAATCGAAATAAATCTAGAAAATTGGAAAGTAACTCATCTTGAAGTCGAATTGACCAGGGATGCAGCTGAATCTGTGCTTGGCGCAAAGAAACATGGAGTGCGAAACATGTTAGCCACTTCAGCCCTAGAGAGTGGGGTTGCAAGCTGGAACGACAGAGGACTAAACTTAAGGATCCCAAAAACAGAACTTCACGCATACCTAAAACCAGTAGTCGAAACTTAGTTGGGAATTGGCTATGGACTTGTTCTGGACGATTGTTGTCATTCTCGTGATACTGTGGGCACTGGGTTTCTTTGCTGGCATAGGTCCACTAATAAATATACTGATTGTGATTGCCGTAATCATAGTAGTATATCGACTGCTGACTGGAAGACATATCTTGAGTGGACAAAAAAGATAGCGTTCACAGACTGTAATTTATGCCAAAACCCATACCAAAACCCAAAAAGACTACGCTTTCCCTCTCCTAATTTCTTTTTCTGTTCTACACTTTCGACATATTCTTTTTTTGGTTTAGTTTAGTATGGAGTGAAAAGGTGGTGATAGAATGAAGAACGGAAAGAAATTAGTTATAGTAGCCTTAGTATTATTCTTATGCAGTTTTATCAGCGAAATTCTTGCTGTATATCCTGTTCTCTGCAATACTCTTTTCAATGCTAATCTCCCTACTCTTCTTGACTCCACTTACGCTATGCTTCTCTCTGAAATAGGAATAG
>Ga0187886_1001033_pt1 | contig 27590 bp, 28 predicted proteins | sample June2016WEW_20_1_FD_133001 | JGI IMG/M metagenome (GOLD analysis project Ga0187886, IMG submission 133001) | Peatland microbial communities from SPRUCE experiment site at the Marcell Experimental Forest, Minnesota, USA - June2016WEW_20_150 | ecosystem: Environmental > Terrestrial > Soil >...
ATTTCCAAGTTCGCTCGCTTACTTACGAATGGCATCGAGGTTTCCTCCTTTCACAAGGGATACACCACGATACCATAAAACAAGACATATTGCAATATTAATTTGGAATCATACTACTAGGTACATGAATAAGTGGCCCTGAAAAGTTTGGGGCTGTCCAGGGCCAGGGGCCGGTAAGGGGGTTGTGATGGAACACGTTCCTACCGACGTAAAGGATAGTTTAGCAAGTCCTGCGGGAAGTTTCAATACCGATGCTTCGTTAGATCAGGGGATATCCGAAGTCGTCGCTTTATTGCCTGGTTCACCGGTAGTAAGTGATTCAAGGTCAGTAATAGATCGTCTTAAGGATGAGGGGGTCTATGAAGAGTACAAGGCATGGTATGCTAAAAATCCTCAAAACTTTGAACCTGGGTGGCGTCGACGTCTTGCTCTTCTTAGGGGTCGAAAACAATTTGAGGAGTGGCGTCGATGAATCAGATAGAAAAGACAGATCGGGAGTTTGAGATTGCGGAATGTTTCAGTAATTACCTTTTACGGTTGGGTTCAAAATGTATCTTCTTCTATAACGATAGTCTCAAAAAAGGTTTCATCAAAAGTCGTCTAGATACTACCCGTTACAGTTGTTCAGGTCAGATTAGGATCAAATCGAAAATCAAGAAACGTTTGGGTCATTACTACTTCCATAAGGCCGTGATGCTGACCTTAACTTTCAATCCTTCGTTGGTATCGAGGCTTGATGCCTGGGGAATCGTGGGTAAGGAAATCAGGAGGGTTGAAAACGATATCAATCAGCATAGGAAGCGAAAAGGGATTAGGAAAGCTGCTGCTTATATGGAAGTGAAAGAATGTGGTGAGAACGGTTATCCTCACGTTCATCTTGTTTACCCAGGATTGAAATATTTGGCGGACCAGGAGGTTATTAGGAAATTATGGGGACAGGGTCACATAAAGGTAAATTACGGAGGATCGTTCAAGCCTGCAAGTTACGCGTGTAAGTACATTTCTAAAATGGGGGTGAATGATGTCGGTCTGATGTTCATGTGGTGGCATAAGATAAAGTTATACACGTTTTCTCGTGCATTTGAATATTTACCCGAAAAAAAAGGAGAAGGCTGGAAGGTGCTTCGGATTGAGGATGAAGAGGGGCGAATACATTTTCCTGGGTTAGAAAGTGTGCGAGCGTTCATAAATATGAACTGTGTGGGGTATTCTATAGAAGAGGGTAAAATTTATGAAGGCGGGTAATTTTTACAACAGTTTGCTTGGCTCCCCAAGAATGACAAAGCTGGGCACTGGGAAGTGTCCGTTCAACTATAAAAATCAGCTTAAAAGATAATCTCAATCTTAACTATTGCTTTGAGTTTTTGAGCATCCAATTGCGTAGGCTTTGAAGATTATACGTCGGATCTTGAGCCATAAGGTGTTCATACATTAGTGGTGTCTGAGTTTTGCACTTTTCAAAATATTGTATTGCCTTATTATTGTTACCCCGGAACTGCTCCATTTTTCCTAACAAATATAAGTTAAATCCCAATGAGGAAGCAGCAATTTCTTTTGCTTCCGTGATAGAATTCATTGCGGTAATATACTTGTTGCTATTTTCTTGATCTAGAAGAAATGCTTGCATTAACATAAGACCAGTTTTCCAGAATGTTACGTTCTCTCCTGTCTCGACAAGTCGATACATGAGATGACTTAAGCCGACTCGGTTCAAGATAGCGAATACGATTTGTTCAGTCTCGGGTTTTCCTTGTTCCCTCTCTTTTTCTGCCTGTTTTACTTCTGCTAGACGTTTTTCGAGATCCCTGTCTTGTTGCTCAGAAGCAGTGAGAGTTTGAAGTGATTTGCTTACCTCCGTTTGCTTGTAAGACATCCGCCATATAAAAAAAGTCATGGTGATTACAAATACCAAAACCACTGTGAGCAAAGTTAATAAATGACTAGGAATGGGGGCGTTGTTTTTAGGAACTGCAGTTACTCCTACAGAGCGAGCGGTAATTGTAGGAAAACCAACATCTGGTTTGCCTATTGTAGTTATGGTTACACCCAGATCCTCTTTAGGATTGAGAAGAGGAAGCGATCCACTCAACTGAGGTCCATCAATAACGACATCGTTAATAAGTTTCTCGTCCGAAAAAATTACGGATTCAATCGTTCCGACAGAGAAGATTATTGTTAATTTTGTGTTTTCAATTGACTTATTCCCGGAATTTATAAACTTGATTATGAAATACCTGCCAAATCCACTTTCTCGTGGAAAAATCTGTGAACCTGTACAATCGTATTCAAGTGAAATTCGATCTTTTTTTATTTGCCAGAGCAAAAATCCAACACCAAATGCAAGACTGGCTGTTAGAATAGCTGGTAAGAGGTATTGCACCTTAATTACCTCAAATAATCGGAATATACTGCTCTGTTAATTACCAGTCCAAATGTACACCTTTTGACGGAAGCTGTCAATGATCGATTATGGGACGAAAGTAGAAAGCATCAGAGTCCCCGTTTAAGTAACACGGGGGGCTGAAAATACATAAATTACTGTGCAGTCCTAATCTCAAGGTAGCTCTGAAGGATAAGAATTATTAGGGTTTCGGTATAAGCCTGGGGGGAAGGTAAGGGAGGGGGTGCGAGGAAGCGAGAGCGCGCGCCCCCTCCTCCGTACTAAGCAAAAGGCACCCAGGCATAGATCTCGGCAAAGACTTCCTTCCGGTGGGTACACTTAGCGGAGCAGGGTTTAAGGGGGGACCGGTGCCGGTTCGTCCTTATTAACTTGACTAAGATTAGTTTAATGTCAACGCGTAGGTTATGAAAAAAAGGGATTCGCTTTTTGCTGATAACACCTACAAGTCTTCACTGGGGAGCTGGACTGAAAGGTGATGATTACGAATTGAAAGACAGCACAACGCCAGACTTACCGCCTAGTCAAACGGTCGACCGAAATAGGTCAGCACCCAGATCGCAAGCAGGTAGGAGCTGATAAGGGATTGCAGACCGGAAACCGTCCTTACCCAGCCAGTCGCTTTTAGTGTATATTCTTTCGTCTGAAGGCGTTGAATCCAAATACCAACATTGAACTCGCGCCAGCCAATGTTGAATGCGGAGAGCAAGCTAAAATACAAACCTAAGGTAGGCGCCTTAACCCATCCAACGTAGCAACGTGTCGGTTCTTGAGTTCCAATATCGAGTCGTGTACGATCATCTGCCCACTTAAGCCAGATGCCATCTTGACTTGGCAAACGCAGTGTGATTATATAGGGAATGGCAAAGAGTAGAATTAGGGTGAGGAGAATCAGAAGTGCGCGGCCGGGTGCCATACCCCACTGGCAGGTAAGATCGAAGAAGACATAACGGAACATAGCCTCAAATGAGGACAGAAAATTCCGTTTATGAGCCAGGTTCCGCGTCTCACTGCGCTGGATCGAATAGGTTACCTCCCGCTCCTGCTCGTAATACCCTCCGTCCTTGAATGCCTTACGCAGCTTAACCAACGCCTGTGGGTTGCTTTTGTACGACATCTGCGAAAGGTTCTTAGCAAATACGATGTGATCGGCATCGGGCAGGTTTTTCGGTTCAAATAACGCGTTACTCAAGTTGGCACGGCTAAGATCGGCGCCGCTCAAGTTGGCATCCGAAAGAAGGGCCCCGCTCAAGTTGGCTTTGAAAAGTGTGGCCCCGCTCAAGTCGGCACCCCAAAGATTGGCCCGGCTCAAGTTGGCACCCCAAAGTTGGGCCCGGCTCAGGTTGACATGTTCAAGAAGGGCCCCGCTCAAGTTGGCTTTGAAAAGTGTGGCCCCGCTCAAGTTGGAATCCGAAAGATGGGCCCCGCTCAAGTTGGCATCCGAAAGATCGGCCCCGCTCAGATTGGCTTTGAAAAGTGTGGCCCGGCTCAAGTTGGCACCCCAAAGACCGGCCCTGCTCAAGTTGGCATCCGAAAGATGGGCCCCGCTCAAGTTGGCAAACGAAAGATGGGCCCCGCTCAGATTGGCATACGAAAGATCGGCTTCGCTCAGATTGGCTTCGAGAAGTTTGGCCCCGCTCAAGTCGGCACCCCAAAGTTGGGCCCGGCTCAGGTTGACATGTTCAAGATCGGCCCCGCTCAAGTTGGCAAACCAAAGATCGGCCCCGCTCAAGTCGGCACCCGAAAGAGAGGCCCCGCAAAGGTTCGCCTTGCGGGGATCAGACTTTGCTGGTTGAGTGTCGAATGTTTTGAGGTAGATTTTAGCCCACGCTTTATGGTCATTGAGTACTCTCTAGAGTTCTTCTTCCGTTAAGCGTTTATTCTTGAATTTGCCTTCACACTGTTTCATATCCTGCTGCCCTTTCTCTCGTAGGATTTTTCCCTCTGCTGACACAGTGCCGGTTGTGAAGAGAATGAGTGCGGTTGTAACGGCGGCCATCCGTCGAAGTATGGCGGCTTCCATTGTTGTTTATCCTTCCTGTAATGCTATTCGAACGGCGGTATTCTGTGAGCTGTGCCGCACTTTACCATGCGCTTCCCCCGATCAACACGCTCCTGTGGATTACTGATTGGAATATACATATTTTATTGACATTGGTCAACCGTAACTTCAGGAAAAAGTTTACACCTTTCCGGAGAACCGGTCAAATGTTTATTTGAGGTTTGGCGCTTGGCTTGTCATTAATGCCATATCTCAACGGTTTTAGGAAAACTGACTGAGCTTCAAAAAAAACACTTGACAATAAAAGTACACTATGGTAATAAGTAGTATAAAATAAAATAAGATGGTGGAGGTAGATGACATGCCGAAAAAGAATGTTCAGAAAGTTCATATCAATATCACGATAGATGAGGATTTAAATGAGTGGGTGGAGAAGACCGCAGTGGAGCTGAGATTGAATAAGAGTCAATTAATTAATAACCTTATTTCGATAGGGAAGGATGACATTAAAGTTTTAAAGGCAATGGGCCTATTTGGACTGAGAAATTGGGTTAGAAAAGTTAGGGAAGGGGGCCTGGTTCAAGGAGAGGGGGTCTCTGTCAAGGCTGCAAAGTAAGGGAATATGGATAGCTGGTTAGATAAATACCCTGATTTAATGACTAAAGAGGAGGTGGCGGAGGTTTTAAGGGTCAAACCGGTCACGGTACCCAGGCTGAAGGGGTTGAAGAAAACGAGAGTGGGTAACGGGCGGGGGAGGATCTTTTACAGAAAGCAAGATGTTGTGGATTACATCAATTCAAAGGTTGAAAGAGAGGAGGTGATAGAGATTGCCTGTAAACAAGAGGAAAGACACCGGAAAATGGGGGTATCGTCATTATTATCGTGGGAGGAATTACAGAAAGCACGCCTGGGACACGCGGGAGGAGGCGGTTGAAGCCTACCAAGAGTTCTTAGACAAGCTGAAGAGAAAGCTTCCCATAATAGATTCGAACATTTCCTTTGTCGATGCAGTGAATAAATTTATGGAGTATTCGTTAAGGATCGGAAAATCGAATTGGAGATGTAAAGCTCTTTATTCAAATTTTAAGACATTTTTTATTCCCTTTTTTGGAGAGGGGCGAAGGCTAAAAGATATAAACCATCTAGAAATCGAATCCTTCATTGATAGCCAGCTTGAGAGGCCGATTACAAAGAATACTATTAACCATTACATCACGGATTTGAATGCATTGCTTAATTGGGCTGTCAGGGAAGAGATATTATCGGTAAACCCTATAAAAAAAGTTAGTAGAAAGAGAATAAGGCCAGGTAAGGTTATTAAGCGGGGTCATACAACTGAAGAAATAATGAGGTGTGAATCTGTGATAGAGGGGACAGAGCTTTTGTTTTTTAAATTCTTGGAGTTCTCGGGTGCGAGGCTCTCTGAAGCATTAAACGCAAGATGGGATGATGTTGATTATAGAGAGGAGGAGGTCCTAATAAGGGGTACAAAAACTCCGGAATCCTTCGAAAAGGTTGAAATGTGTGAGGGATTGCTTGAAACTTTGAAAGAGTTAGAAAACTATAAAACGGATTCACCTTATCTATTTCACCATGAAGACGGATCAAGAATTTTAAGAAGGGATAAGCTATTTAAGAAGGTTACTAAGCTGACAGGGATCAGGATAACGGCTAAGGACCTGAGAGATTACTTCTTGTCTACGATGGGAATGGGAATCCCAGGTTATTATGTTCCCGATATTGTGACAGTGAGCAAGCTCGCAAGACATACAAATTTGAATACAACTAAGAGGTATCTCTATTCTGAGAAAGTGCGTAGGAAGATGACAGTAAGTATTTTAGATCAAGTTCGAAGGATTAGCACGAACATTAGCACGGAACAAAGTAACGAGGGTGGGGGTAATGACCTAACCGCTGGAAATAATTGGTGGCGGTGCAGGGATTTGAACCCCGGACACTGCGGATATGAGCCGCATGCTCTGACCAACTGAGCTACACCGCCATATTCAATAAAATTTTACTGATTCCCTTTCAATTGTCAATTAAAATATTAGAGAGCTCTGAGAAACTACTCTACGCTCTCTTGATTACACAGATTTTAAAAGATGATTACGCAGATTCTGGTTTATGGCCTTTTAGTTTGCTCAGCAAAATAACTTTTGCTTTCTTACGCTGACCTGATCGCACAAGCTGAATCAGCAAATCTAGATCGAGCGCCTCTTGCCAGGCCTCTGCGTCCACAATATATCCTTTCTCCTTTAATGTGGATCGAACTTCTCCAATGAGAGATAATAACGAGGCGTATTCCTCTCCGAAGCTTTTTTCAAGTTTCGTCCGGATTTTTCTGGCAAGGGCCGGACTTTTCCCAGAGGTGGAAACCGCAAGCGTTAAGTTCCCTCGTCTGAAAAAAGCAGGGATGATAAAGTCCGATGGTCCCGGATCATCTGCTACATTTACCAGAATCCCTGTTTTTTTTGCTTCATCAGCCACTTTGCGATTAATCTCTTTCACATCAGTACAAACAATGGCCATCACCGCCCCCTTAAGATCTTGTGTCTCATATTCCCGCTGGATTAAGTGAATTGCTCTTTCCTTGGACAGCTTTGCTATATCTGGATGAGGCTTCGGGCTGATAACGGAGACATTTGCCCTACAATCTAAAAGCATCTTTACCTTCCGAAGGGCAACCTTACCTCCTCCGATGACAACACATCTTTTACCTTGGATATTCAAGAAAATCGGATAATAAATAGGGGGCTTGATGTGTTTGCTTTTCATATCCTCTATTCTGTTCCCCCTCACCCCCACCCTCTCCCTCCAGGGGAGAGGGGGTCAATAGGGTTCACTTATCAAACCAACGCAAATGTTTCCGAAGCTGAACAACATCACCCACAATCACAACGGAGGGTGGCTTAAGGTCTTCTGACTTTACTTTTGCAACGATGTCCTGGAGCGTTCCCGTAACACATCGTTGACGGTTGGTGGTTCCATGAGTAATGACGGCGGCAGGGGTAGAAGGGGGTTTATTGTTCTTGATCAATTGATCAACCACATAGGCTAAATTTCCTATTCCCATCAGGATCACCAGGGTGTCTGTGCCTGTCGCTAATTTATCCCATGCAATATTGGGTTCACCCCTATCCGAAGCCTTGTGTCCAGTGACAACGGTGAAGGAAGACGCTACGTCCCGATGGGTCACCGGAATACCGGCATAAGCAGGTACAGCGATAGCTGACGAGACCCCAGGCACCACTTCGAAGGGGATATGGTTTTCAGCCAATGCCTCTGCCTCTTCCCCTCCTCGCCCTAAAACAAAGGGGTCACCCCCTTTCAATCTCACGACAACCTTGCCTTCACGAGCTTTTTGTATGAGAAGGTGGTTAATCGTTTCCTGTTCCAAAGTGTGATGACTCGACGCTTTTCCTACGTATATTTTTTCGGCCTCGGGACGGGCTTCATGGAGGATGCTCTCGTCAATGAGGCGGTCATAAATCACGACATCAGCCCGTCGCAGGCAATCCAACCCCTTGACTGTCAGTAGACCAGGATCGCCTGGACCCGCACCCACCAGGTAAACTTTGCCAACTTTCAATTCTGCCCCACCTCTTTACCTACTCCGAATATCGCAAAGCGCATAGAGCATAGCGCATAGCCTCAAAAATGATTTCAGATCAGAAAGATTAAACCTGTTCTGAAAACAGGTCCCTTTTGAAGCTGTGAGCCTTTCTTTCCCAAACCATCAACCGAATGAGATCACTCTTTGGAAGATCCAGTTGCCGGCATGTAGCTTGCAACTCTGGCCGCCGCAGTGGCGGCGGCCTTCTCTCTACCTTCTCTGACTTCCCATACAGGAACGATTGGAAAGACCTTCGTGAAGAGGACATAAAGGAGCATGAAGAGAGAGATACAGCCTGCGAGGATGGACCACTCTACCCAGGTTGGAATGTAATAGGCTCCCTTGATAGGCATTCTCTGTCTGGTCAAAGTGGGAACGATGATGACAAACCGTTCCAGCCACATTCCTAAAACGATCGAGATCGAGGCGATGACAGTTCCTCGGATGGTTCGAAATTGTTTGATGGCAAGAATCGGTAAAGGAATAATGAAACATAGGACAAAGTGCAGCCAGAAAAGAGGTGCAAATTTCCCGGTCAGCTTGGACCAGAAGATGGCCATATGGATCGGCTCATTACCATAAACGATTGTGATATACTCAGCGAAGGTAAAATAGAACCACAAAAGGGTCATGGCCATCAGGAAGATACCGATGTTATTAAAGTGAATCGGCTTGATGTAGTTTTCGAGATGGTAGGCCTTACGGAGCACGGCCATCACGACAATCACGCTGGCCACCCCTGAGAAGATTGCGCCGACTACAAAATAGGGACCGAAAATTGCGCTATGCCACAGCGGCTGGATGGTCATGGCAAAGACAAAGGAGACGACGGTATGGACGGTGATCATAACCGGGATCACGAGGATCGACATGAAGTTAATGGCCTTCTCTAACCGGTGGTGCTGCCTCTCTGTCCCGGTCCATCCCAAAGAGAGGATTCGGTAGAACCATTCACGCTTTCCCCCAAGATCCCTGAGCAAAGCAACATCAGGGATCAGAGCCAGATAGAGGGAGATGGAACTCACGGTGAAGTAGATTGCAATACTGCAAACATCCCAGAGGAGAGGAGATTGAAAATTGGCATACCGGATGGCGTATAGCATACGGTCTGGTCTCCCCAGATCGATCAGAACACTCCCTACACCGAATAGGAGGATAAAGACGGTCGTGAGTTCTGAAGCCCGACTGATAGGCCTTCGCCATTCCGCCTTGAGGACCCTAAGGACGGCTGAGATAAATGTCCCGGCGTGGCTGATCCCTATGAAGAAGACAAAGTTCGTAATGTAGACCCCCCAGAAGATCTGTCTGGAGAGTCCGGTGACGGTCAACCCATTTCGGTATTGAGTTACGTAGGCATAAAGTCCCAAAAGAACGAGGGCACCAAGGATGGAAATAGTAATATAAAAACCCCTCCCTGTCCTCAGGACATGTTCAAAGAGAATCGTATCTTCTCCAAGGATCTTTTGTCTTTTGTCAATCATAAGCGTCCAAAAACACGCCCCTCACCCTCCTCTCTCCCCCCAAAAGGGGGAGAGGGATGGGGTGAGGGGATTCCATTTATCCATTCACCTGGTCTTCATAAGATGTAATAAACTTTAGGCTTCGTACCCAGTTCGGGTTGCCGCTGATAGATTGTCTTATTCTGGAGGGCGCGCCTGACCTCTGAGTCAGGGTTTTTCAAATCACCAAATACCAATGCCTTTTCCTTGCATGCCTCTACACATGCAGGAATAAGACCACGGCTCAATCTCTCCTCGCAAAAATTGCATTTTTCAACAACGCCTTTGGTTCTGGTTGGAAACTCCAAATTCACTTTTTTGATAAAAGGCCGGGGGTCTTTCCAATTGAAGCTTCTCGATCCATAGGGACATCCTGCCATGCAGTAGCGGCATCCTATACATCGGTGAAAGTCCATCATGACAATTCCATCTTCTCTTTTCCAAGTCGCTCTTGTTGGGCAATATCTAACACAAGGAGGGTCATCACAGTGATTGCAGAGGAGCACGACAGGTTTCTGTCGATAATCCTCCTCTGAATATTCGAGCTCATGTTCCGGAAATACCTTCTCATATGGAACTGTCCAGATCCATTTGATCTCTTCCTTAAGAATGCCCAAATCAGGTACATTATGGATGCGGTGGCAGGCATCGAGGCAGTCTTTGCATCCTTCTTCTGACCAGCATTTCTTGAGATCAACTGCCATGGCCCATCTCTTCTTAGCCAACGTCTCAGACGTAGGCGATGGCTCCGGCAGTTCGACCTTTGAAAAAACATCCCATCCCGGCTTGGCGGCCAATCCCAATACCGTGAGTCCGGCAATCTTTAAAAATCCTCTTCTATCAAATTCCATCTAATTCATCCCTTTTTTATTTCTTTTGGATACATATGACAATCCCAGCACTTATTCGTTACGCCCATATAATTGTGGCACTGATCACAAAACTCAGCCTTGTCTGTATGGCAGTTCATGCAGGTTCGGTTCAGACTCATGAGGTAGCTTTTTTTGTTGCTCGCCAGATAGGTCGTGGCACCCTTTCGGACAACCGATTCTTTCCAATCGTCTAACAAATTCTTGTGATTGATTCGGATGTAATTCTTGGGCTCCACACACTCCTTCTTTTCGGCTGGGATTTTGGGCTTGGGTATATAACTGATCTTTCCGCTCGCCGCATTATACCAGAGCGGAGAGGTTACCAATCCCAGGAAGATGATGAGCCCTGGAATAATCTTCCTGCCATCATACATGGTCGTGTCCCTCCCCCTCACCCTCCCCTCTCCCCGTCGGGGGAGAGGGAGGAGTAGAGGAATTAAGGGGTTCCCCACGGAGATTGGTTGATCGTTCCTTTTCTCCGCGGACCACCAGCGCATTCCCGACCAGTTCATGAACACCTGCTACTTCCACCCCGGGAACCCAATACTCCAGAAGGGGCGGAAGGGTGGCCTTGTCAATCGCGCAGATACAGGCGAGCAGGTTCACTCCGTACTGTTCCTGAACATACTTGACAGCATTCGCTCTGGGAAAACCTCCTCTCAAGCGCATCTCCATATTTTCATCCGATCCTAAACCAGCGCCGCTTCCGCAACAAAATGTCCTTTCCCGGATGGTATTTTCTGGCATCTCATAGAACTCGTTGCACACATTTCGGAGAATGTACCGAGGTTCTTCAAGAAGTCCCATACCCCGGGAGATGTTACAGGAATCGTGATAGGTGACCTTCCATTTATTGTTTCGGCTCGGGTCTAATTTCAATTTCTTGTTCTGAATCAAATCAGCAGTGAACTCACAGATATGAACCATCTTGGTTGACTTTGAATTCTCAAAGGGCGTCCCTGTAATTGGGGAAACAGGTTCTTCCAAGAAATCGGCCGGACCATTGAAAGTAGCCATATATTGGTGAATCACCCTCCACATGTGACCGCATTCCCCTCCAAGAATCCATTTCACTCTGAGTCTTTTTGCTTCACTGTAAATCTTGGTGTTTAATCTCTTGGCCAAGTCTGCGGAGTGGAAGAAACCAAAATTTCCGCCCTCAGAGGCATAGGTGCTCCACGTGTAGTCGAGGCCGATTTCGTGAAACAGGAGGAGATAACCTAAAAACGTATACCAGTGGGGGCTTCCGAAGTAATCTGCCGACGGGGAGATAAAGAGGATCTCAGCGCCCTTCCGGTTGATGGGTACCTCCACTTCGATGCCAGTGATCTCTTTCAGTTCATCGATCGCAAAGTCCACTGTTGACTTGAAGGCATGAGGAGGAATGCCCAGATGATTTCCTGTCCTGTAGCAATTGGAGGCAGGTTCAACAACCCAATTGATGCTGCAGCCCACCAGGTTGAGCAGTTCCCTGGCCATCATCGTGATTTCACATGTATCAATACCATAGGGACAGAAAACGGAGCAGCGGCGGCATTCGGTGCACTGGTAAAAGTAATAGAACCATTCTTTCAGCACTTCTTCGGTTAGTTCCCGGGCTCCGGCAAGCCTTCCAAAAATCTTACCGGAGAGGGTGAAATATCTTCGATAGACCGAGCGGAGTAGTTCTGTCCTCAGGACAGGCATATTTTTGGGATCTCCGGAGCCAATGAAGAAATGGCATTTATCAGCGCACGCTCCACATCTTACACAGATGTCCAGAAAAAGCCGAAACGACCGATATCGATTCAAACGATCTTCCATGCCTTTCAGGAGGATTGCTTTCCAGTTTTCCGGTAGCTTCCAGTCTTCTTCATTCGGCTGCCATTCTCTCGGGTTCGGGAGTTCGAGATACTTTTCATGTTTAGACGCGGCAGGGTAACCATAGGTCCCTTTGATGAACTTGATCGTAGGCTCCATCCAACTCTTGGCCGGAGGGGTAAGGTCGATGTTCAATCGTTCTCCAGCGGGTTGGGCAATCTCTTCTGGCATCCTTACTCCTTTTCCACGGGTAATCCAACTTCTTTCATCGCTTCTCTGAATTCGTCCTCATACTCTTCATAAGTATGGACCTTGACCGGAGCATTCCAGGGGTTGATATGCCTCTCATTACGGCTGGTATTCATCAAGTTTCTTGTAGGACTTAAGAAGATTCCCGGCATGTGCATGAGCTTGCTAACAGGGAAGTAAGCGATCAAAAGACTCACAAAAAAGAGATGAATATAGAAGAACAGGGTCACCCCCTTCGGAGGCATGGGATGGAAACTCAGCATGGCCATGACCCATTCCTTCACCTGCACCAAATCAACCTTGAAGATGAGACGCATGAGGACTCCGGAGATGGCGATCCCGGCAATCGTAAGAAGCACGAAGTAGTCCGAGGGAAGAGAGATATATCTGACCTGCGGGTAGATAACTCGTCTGAAGAAGAGATAGGCCAAGGCGACCAAAATGATGACATCGCTGATGTAGATGATCGGCAAAAGGCCTTGGAGGATCGAATCGAGTCTCAGTAGGATCACCACGACAGAAGGGACAGGTTCGAGAAAGAATCTTAAATGCCTCAGGAGAATCACGAGAAAGGACCAATGAAAAGCCATGGCCCCTAGCCAGAGAAGGGTACTCGTCCTGAAGAGAAGCCTGTGAGGTGCCTCAAGCTCGACCTTTTCGTTTTTGAGCAGGGAACGGAAAAGAAGGATCTCAAGGACCAATCTCTTCACAACACCTCCCGTGGTATAAGGGCTGTCAATATTGTCGGCTTTGATCCAGGGGAGCGATTTCTGCTGCCCGCAGACCGTCGGGATGTGGAACGGAACCGGGGAACTTGCCCATTTCAAGACACGGTAGATGAAGCCGACAACGAAGAGGAGAACGGCCACATAAGGAATGAAGATGCCGAAGAAAGAGTACAGACCTATTCCTTCTATGCCAATAACGACAAAAAGGATAAGAAAAAGAATCCCTGAAGTGGAATACCAGAGGCCCATACTTTAAAAATCCTTATTAGATCCTAAACAAACATTTTTGAAATTTCCCCAACTTAATATCCTCCCCCTTCGACGGGGGAGGAAGATGGTGGGGGTGGACAAACGGTTCAATCCCCCCTCCCCTTCATCCCCTCCCACGAAAGGAGGGGAGATTTCTTTGGGGTTATTTGAGAAAATGTTAGAAGAAAATTCTCAAAGCGAAACATATAAGAATATAAATACCAACTCTGAAATAGCAGGGATTTTGAAATTTGGCATTAAAAAGGTTAATCCTTTTCTTTTGGCCGTTTCTCTTTCGAATGGGTCATTCTTTCCATCATCCGAAAGGCCATCTCTTTCTCAGCCTTGGCACGGTTGACCCGGATCTCGCAAATCTTCTCTCGGCAATCCATATAGATATCGAAGGCCTGGAGAGCTAAGTCGTCGATCCTCGATTGAAATTTCAGCCATTCATCCATGACCGATTCTTTACAAATTTCATTCTTTAGCGTCTCTCCAATGGCCCTCTTCAACAGGAAAACAAATCCCACCGCTTTCGAAGGAGAGAAATCTTGAACCGATCTGATTTTAAGAATCGAGTCCAGAGAGGTCTGGCACTTCTCATCCTGAATACCTTCGCACAGCTTTCCTAAGAGAACCTCTATCTCCCGAGAGATAGTAGAACCCACCGGGTTAGTAAACTGATTCTTATCCTTTCTCATCATGGTTGCCGTATCGGCAGGATAGGTTTCCAAGATGAGATGGAGCCATCTTTCTAAAATGGCCGTTTTATTTTTTTTCAATAAATCTTGCATTATCAAAGGTCTTTTTCCTGTCATTGAAAATCGATCAATGCCATTCCCAATCGATGAAAGGCTTTTTCATATCAACCATGGCATTCGCCACCAGTTCCACAAGGCCTCCGTAATAAATGCTATGTTTTTCCCACAAATCATTGCTGCTAAGGATATCTCTAATGGCACCTTTGCAATTGGAACAGGGCGCACATACATATTTTCTAATACCTGGATCCAGAACATCTTTGAAGGTCTCAAGAATCTGTTTCAGTTTCATCCGACTGGAGATATTTTCCCTCCATTCCTTGAAGTTCATAGAGTTCATAATGGCAAAACCACTTCCTCCTCCACAGCAGTAATTATCTACACCATGGGGTTCCATCTCTCTAAACTGAGAACATATCTTACGCAGAATCCTGCGCTGTGGCTCTACGATCCCCATAAGCCTCACGATATTGCAGGGATCATGGAGGGTCACGAGGAAATTATTCTTTTGAGGCTCGAGTTCGAGTCGATCATGAAGGATCAGATCTTCCAATAAGGGCAAAAAACTTTCCCTGGGAAAATTCATTTCATCCACCAATATCCGGTCAGCAATCACGATGAGGCCCTTGTGGGCATGACCGCATTCTCCCATCACCATCTTTTTAGCCTTTAATTTCCTGGCGACTTCAACCTGCTTGATGGCAATTTTGGCGAATTGAACATCATCATACCATGTACCGTAATTGGTGGCCTCGTACCCATAGATTTCGCTGGATAGCGTCCAGCTCAGGCCCGCTGCCTCAAAGATGATGGCAAAGGCCATCGGGTTTTCGATCCATGACATGAATTCGCCAGAGTTATGGATAAGCAGAATGTCCGCCCCTTCCTTATCTATGGGGATCTTGATCCTCTTGCCCCATTTCTCCTCGATCTCATCCTCCATAAATTCGACCATACCCTGGAAAGCCGCAGATGAAATCCCCGTGCTCGCACCCACTCTCAGCTGTTGAACAGTACCTGAATCATGGAGTTCCTTTGGAGCAATCCCCATCTCCTGGCTGAATAATTTTCTAAGCTCCCTACCAATCAAACCATTATCACTTCCAAGAGGACAGCGTTGGGCACATCGTCGGCAAAGACTGCACCGATAGGCCAATTCAGCCAGTCGGGCCACGGTCGGCCAGTTCAGCTCAATATCGTCTCCTGTCAATTTAGAGAGGACCTTTCCCCGTTTCTTGATATATTTGTTAATGATCCTCCGAAGGATCTCTGTTTTGAAGGTGGGCCGGTAAATTTCCTGATTTCCACTGGAAACATAGACAGGGCAAGCATCGCTGCAGGTCTGGCACCGAACACAGCTTTCGAGGGACTGAATCAAGGGTTGCCAGAAAAGCCAATTATCGTTCTGGGAGAGCAATTTTTTGAGACCCCTGAGGAAACGCTCCACCAGTTTCTCTTCCTCCTCTTTGCTCTTCGGTTTGGGAAGAGCAAGGGCTGAAACGCCATCGAGGGAACATTCATAACTCTTCTTCTGATCCTCAGACAGAGGTGAATAAGGAGCTTTCTTCTCCCGCTGGTCTAGAGGGGAAGGAAGAGGCATCAAGTCGTTCGCCGTCATTGTAATGAGGGGTTCATCAGTGCGGTTGCTGATATCCTTTAATCGGATTTTTTTCCTTTCAGCCCTCATCTATTTAGATCCTTTTAAAGGGGTTTGTTGCAGTTCTGAAGCAACCTCTCTCCATCGCTTTCCGGACTGGATGTGGGGGGCGGACCAGGTTGTAGGCCGCTCCAGATGCTCCTTGATTCTCCTTTCGATCTCGCTTCCCCTTACGTTCGGCACATCATCCCATCGAAGATAGTGATAGTATCTGAAGAAGAGTTGAAAGACATGGCTGAAGGGCAAGTAGATCAACCACACCGATGCAAACAAGACATGGAGGGCGGGCGCCAGAGCAGGATGAAGTTTGTGCTCAAAATTCTGAAAGGTCACCTGCTCTCTAACATATTTTAAGAGGACGGGCATACTGGACTTAAAATGGACATCGACCGCATAGACGCCTCCGACCAGAGTGAGAAGGAGGAAAATCCATTTTACATAGTGGATTGGAGGATAATAAACTTTCAATTCTTCATCCCTCATTCGCATGATCAAGATGGCAACTCCTCCGATAAAGGTCAGAAGGGTAGAGGAGGTTCCCCAAACCCATCCGAAGATAGAAACGGTTTCAATATCCGCAACAACAACACGGCTGAAAAGCCAAACATGCCAGAGAATAAGCAAGTAGAGCCCTATATGAAAGGCATATAAGGGATACCAGAATCTTCTATTTCGATGGTAAAATTCTCTTAAAAAGAGAATGTCCAGAATCATGGACCAGAACTTTTCGACGAAAGTGCTGTGTGTTTTGGCCCACCACTCTGTCAGTTCATAAATAGAGCTCCCTTTATACAGTTCCCAGTGTAAATGGAGTGGGGCGTTGACACATTTTCTCACACGAAGCGCCGTGGCGATAATAAAAAAGAGGATACTCCCATAAAAAATAAAAAGGATCAAACCACCCATAGAGATCCTTCTCTGACCTTACGCCTTTTCTATTGACAATGAGAGGGAATGATTCAGAATCTCGAATCCGATCCCCTCTGAAGATTTAAATTAGACACACCCTGTAGGTTTGGGTAGCCCTGCGACTTTACAGGCCCCCTTGGCCGGTCCCCCTGGAAACAACTTGTAGATATATTTGAGATCGAACCCCGTTTGTTTGACGACCATACGGATGGGCGGAGCAATCCCAAATTTAAGAAAATAATCCCGGAGATAATTGACTAACTTCCAGTGATCCTCGCTCATGGGGGAAGCATTCTCCGTCTTGGCCAGATCCTCAGCCAAAGCCTGATTCCACTTCTCCGATTCCTGGATGAAACCATCCTCATCAATCTCAATTTCGATTCCGCCAAGCATTGCTTTTGCCATTTCGTCACCTCCTATTTAGAATAAAGAAGAAAATCTACCACTTTATTTTAATATGCCAATTCCTAATCCGCCATTAGGTATGACAAGCTTCATCCTTCGTATGAATAAACTTGAGAATCGCTCTCTTTCCCTTCGATGCCAGCGATACAAACCCTTCAGCCCACTCAGGTGTTCCCAAAGCGTGCAAATGGACATAAGAGGCAAAAAGATTTTTATATACGATCCCATCTTTTTTGTCAGTAATCCCTTTTCCCCTCTCTATCTGATAGGCAAATTGAAGATCATCGATAGGCAAGAGGTTGGAGTGGTGAAATTCGTGGCCACGAATAGTCAAACCCACTGGGAAAAGTGGATTTTCACCGATGACTCTGGCCACCACATAACCGTGTCCCTCAGGTCTCTCTGAGAGATTTATCTCAGAGGGAATAACTCCAACCATTTCGTAGGATTGATTTTTCCAACAAATGCTCTGACATAAATACATCAAGCCCGCACATTCAGCATAGACCGGTAGGCCCCCATGAACAGCCTCGGTGATATCCCCTCGTAATCCGCGGTTTCCTTCCAGTTCCTTCAGGAAGAATTCCGGAAATCCACCTCCGATATAAAGTCCGTCAACCTTGGGTAAACGATCTTTGAATGAATCAATGAAGAGGAGCTCAGCACCCTCGTTGGCCAAAGCCTCGATGTTTTCCGGGTAATAGAAATTAAAGGCACAATCCCGGATCACTCCGATCCTGGCTTTTACGGTACCAGCAGCCCCCCTCACCCTCTCCCTCTCCCCAGAGGGGAGAGGGGGTTTTTTTGTTTTTCTCTCCTTCGGGAGAAGGGATAAAGGTTGAGGAGCTTTAGAACTTCGCGCAATCGTTAAAATCTTATTCAGATCGAGGTAAGCCTCAAGCTTGCGGCCAATCCGTTCAACAATCAACTCCGATTCCTCGGATTCCAAGGAAGGTATGAGGCCCAGGTGACGTTCAGAGATATTGAGGTCTGAATCTCTGGGTATGCTTCCAACGACAGGTATCCCGCAATATTGCTCAACAGCATTTCTTAGTTTACTTTCATGACGGGTCCCAGAGACATAATTGAGGATAACCCCGGCTATTTGAACATCTTTTTGAAAGTGCTGATACCCTGTCACCATCGGTGCGATACTACTTGTCATCCGGGTTGTATTGATCACGAGGAGTATGGGAATATTTAAGAGGCGAGCGATCTCAGCCGTTGTCCCATGGGAATCCAAACCATCATAAAGTCCCATCGCCCCTTCAACGATGGCTAAATTCACTCCTTCACAGTTCCGATGGAAGGAAAGAAATAACTTGTCTTTAGGTATTAAAAAGAGATCTAAATTGTGGCAGCTTCGGCCGGCTGCAACCGTGAGCCATGATGGGTCAATATAGTCAGGCCCTTTCTTGAATGGCTGCACCGAAAGGCCTTTTCGTTTGAGGGCATTGCACAAACCAATTGTGACGACGGTCTTGCCAGAATGACCCTGGGGCGAGGAAATCAACAGGGAACCGAACTGTTGATTCAGGGGGCCAGAACGATCAACAAAGGTCATTGTAACTCAAGTCTCACTTTTCCCTGGGAGGGCCACGTAGGTAATACCTCCAAAGCTTCGATATTCAATTTTTTCTTCTTTCGCCAGTTCTCCAATGGCCTTGTCCACCAAGGCTTTTTCCATCCCAATGGCCCTTGCTACCTCCTTATTTCTGGCCTGACTCACCGTTCCCAGGTATTTCAAGATTTTTTCTTTCAGCTCTTCATCCACTTTTTCTTCCCCTTCTTACCTTCTAATCCCCCCGACCCCCCTTTAGCAAAGGGGGGTCGGGGGGATTATTACCATTTAAACTGGGTTGTTGTTCTGAAAGTTTCTCTCGCGAAAGTAAAATCATCAATATGCTGTTCGGTAAAGGGTATCTCGGTCAATCGGAAGAAGGTCTCCCAACCCACCCTCTCTATCCACTCTCCCATTCTCTCGTATTTGCGGGCATTCCCAGCATAGACCTCGACGATCTTTTTTATCGTGCTAACAACCTCTGGCCACCTCGGTGGATTATTCCGAAGAAAGGGAACGACCAAGCGGGAAAACATCGGTGGCTTTCGGGCGTTGGAAACCTTTCCCCCGGCATAGATTGCGAGACCATCCCCTTCGGAGTCGGCAAGAGGCATGGCCGGGCAGACCGTAAAACAGTTCCCGCAGTACATGCATAGATCCTCTTTCACCACCACCCCTTTAACATCCTTGTCAGGATGTCGTCGAATCGCACCTGTCGGGCAGGAAGCCATCACCGTAGGGATCTCGCATGTCGCTGCTAACTTCTCATTGTTAACTTTGGGAATCTTTGTATGCACTCCGACGATAGCTAAATCCGAGCAGTGGACAGCACCACACATGTTGATACAGCAGGCCAATGAAACCCTCAACTTGCCAGGAAGTTTCATGGCGGTGAAGTATTGATAGAGTTCGTCCATTAATGCCTTCACAATGCCTGAAGCATCTGTAGCGGCACTGTGACAATGGATCCAGCCCTGGGTATGAACGATGTTGGAAATGCAATTTCCCGTACCTCCTACGGGAAGACCAAGTTTCTTCGCCTCATCGATGATGGGTTTCACATTCTTCTTATTCGGAGTCATGAATTCAATGTTGTAGCGACTGGTAAACCGAAGATGTCCATCACAATACTTATCGGCGACATCACAAATGTCCCTTATAAAATCGACACTGACCAGGCGAGGCGACCCCACCCTTACCGTAAACACCTCATCTCCTGTTTCAGAGACATGACGGATCACTCCTGGCTTCATGATCTCATGATATTTCCACTTGCCATAATTTTTCTTTATGACTTCAGGAAGCATCTCCTGAAAATTCGGAGGACCAATATCTGCCTTTCCCATGTTAACCTCCTCTATTTATTTATCAATCGTTAATCAAAGAAGACGTAAGGGTTCGTCCTCGGTGCCTTGATCATCTGGGGTATTGGCTTTAGTCCAACCACTTTTAGAAAAGTCCTCATGCCCACCTTTTCAATCAACTCACCCACCCTCTCCCTCGGTCTTCCATTTTCATCCCACCAATCCCATATTTTCCGAATAAGTTCTTTGATCTCCGTGTAGGGTGGCTCCACTTTAATAAAAGGAACAAGCACTGAAGAAAGCATTGCCCCCTTCACAATGGGTGCCTTTCCTCCGATCAGGATAGTGGCCCCTTTTTCCACTCCGGGCCGGATGGCTTTGGTCATTTTGTTGATACAATGCATGCACCTGACACAATCCTGAGGGATCACTTTGAGTTTCTTTGTCTTTCCATCCCACTTGAGCGCGTTTGTTGGACATTTATCGACGACCAACCCCTTAATATCAAAACCAGCCTTCAAATATTCCTTGACGGTTTTTTGATCGATCTTCAGACTATCTCTCCAAGTCCCGATGATGGTAAAATCGGCCCTTGCGATAGCGGCCACACAGTCATTTGGGCATCCAGAAATTTTGATCTTGAATTTATAGGGCCACCGCGGACGATGAATCTCATCCTGAAATTCCATCGTCAGGTTATGAACCAGATCGAGCGTATTAATATTCGTCCACTCGCATCGGGCTGGTCCAATACAGGCCGTAGGGGTCCTCAGGGCAGACCCTGAACCTCCCAAGTCATATCCCACTTCTGTTAACGCATCAAAACAGGGTTGAAGGTTTGCCGTCGGCGCGCCTAGCAGGATGATATCTCCAGTGGACCCATGCATGTTTGTCAAACCGCTTCCGTACTTCTCCCAAACATCGCAGAGTTCCCTCAACTTCTTTGTCGTATAAAACCAGCCGGCCGGGTGATTGACACGAAGAGTGTGAAAGGATTCCACATTTGGGAAGAGGTGGGGGACATCGCTATATCTTCCAATGACTCCCCCTCCATATCCAGTGACGCCCACAATTCCTCCGTGCTTCCAGTGGGTTACTCTGTCATTGAATGAAAGTTCCTGCACCCCGAGAAGGTCCTTGGCTGCTGCATTCTTCCTGGCCGCCCGCTTCATTTCTTTCACATAACTTGGCCAGGGCCCCTTCTCCAGTTCATCCAGTTTTGGAGTTTGATCTGCCATCGATTTACCTCCTTTAGAATTTACATTCGAATATTGGCTTAGACAATCTTTTTTTATCACAATTTATTCACTCACGCAAGCCAATATATCGCAAAAATAGGACTTGACCCGTTTTTATCATTTTAGTATAGTTCCTTCCAAGATTGCCTTGGGGGGAGCTTTTCACAAAAGCTTAACTATTCTTTCTTGGTAATAAGAAAAAAGACTGCTCAAAGGAGGTGAGAAAAATATTTCAATGATTTGATCAAGAAGTAAAAATGGGCGGGGATTTTTTTATTAATTTTTTGAATTAATAGATAGAAAGGGGGGTATCAGTATGGTTGAGAAAAAACAAGGTATCGATTGGACGACGCTTTGGAAGAAAGATGACTGGATGTCCGTATGGATAGGGTTCCTCATTCTGATCCTCTTCATGGCTGGGGCTACCGTCAAGCTTCCAGGGTGGAAGTGGATGACGGATGGATCCTTTTTATCAAAAGTACCTGGTTATAGCACCAAGGCGGAGGCCCTTTCCAAGGATGCAGAAGCAAAGGGAGAGGAGGGACTGAAGGCAGGGGCACTGGCACTCAAAACCGCACTCGACGCCAAGGATAGAAAAGCCATCGGGGAAGCTGCGGGCCAGCTTGAGAAGGCAGTAAAGGATGTGAAAGATAAGGATTTGAGTAAAAAAGCAGACAAACTCGCCAAAGATATCAAGGGTGATGCAAGAGTTACCTTTGGGAATATACTTTCAGGCCAAAATCTGCTAAGGATGCTTTATCTGCTCATCGGCTTCTGGATTTTAGCATTGATCGGGATCGCCATTATGGGAATGCCAGCGGGGAAGTTTACTACAGGGTTTCCCATTATATTCATCCTTTCTCTCATCGCATCGATTATCGGAGGAAACTCAACGATTTCATACTATGGACTCGAAACTGTATTCTGGGCCCTGATTTTGGGGCTCTTGATAAGTAACACTGTGGGTGTACCTGGATGGCTCAAGGAAGCAGTGAAGACCGAATACTTCATTAAGATTGGCCTCGTCTTGCTTGGAGCAGAAATTCTCTTTACCACTGTTGTAAAAGTTGGCGCCTATGGAATGGTTCAATCAATCCTTGTCATCGCTGTGGTTTTCTATGTCTGCTTTTGGGTAGCCAAAAAACTTGGTCTCGATGATGAATTTGCCTCCATTCTCGGAACTGCCGTTTCCATCTGCGGTGTCTCGGCCGCAATTGCTGCTGGAGGCGCTGTGAAGGGCGACCCCAAGAAGGTAAGTCATACCATATCTCTTGTGCTGCTCTGTGCAATTCCCATGTTAATATTTCAACCGATTATCGCAAAAGCTTTTGGGTGGGGGCCAGCGATGACAGGAGCATGGTTAGGCGGCACCATTGACACAACAGGTGCAGTGGTGGCAGCAGGTGCCATCGCGGGACCAGAAGCAATGTCTGTGGCTGTTGTGGTAAAGATGGCGCAGAATGTCTTAATTGGAGTGGCTGCATTTCTACTGGCCATATGGTTCGTCTTCAAGGGAAGGGAAGCGGGTGAAAAACCGAGTGCAATGGAGATTTGGTTTAGATTCCCAAAGTTTGTTGTAGGCTTCATCGTAGCTTCGATGATCTTCTCTTTCTTCATGACAGATGCGTTTGCGAAGGGGGTTATCGGTATTTCAGGCCCAATTAGAGCATGGTGGTTTAACCTCGCCTTTATTTGTATCGGTCTGGATACGCGGTTTAAGGAACTCGTGGCCATGGGTGGTGGAAGACCTGCCGCCGCGTTCCTAATCGCTCAAGCATTCAATATCCTTTGGACGTTGCTGCTTGCGTGGCTTATCTTCGGTGGAGTGCTCTTTCCAATCCCAACCTTTTAGGCGATAGACCTACCCCTTACCTTCCCCTCTCCCCCGAGGGGAGAGGGGAAGGTAAGGGGTTAGATTCCAAGAATTTTATGGCAGGTTTTACACGGCTCTGGAGGCTTTGGAAGAACATTGACCTGAGAGTTTTTCATCTTCGGACTATCCCAGAGCGAAAAGTATAAATCCCTAAACCTATTTTCCCTCTCCATAAACCGGTTTCTGAATTGTTCGTAATTCACGCGATTCCATATTGCAGGGAAGGGATCTCTGAAGATGTTGCCAAAACTCACCTTCTCGATCCAGTGTTCCTTCTCACAGAAGATTCGTTTAAAAGGTGAAGGGAGAGGGGGGTAGAGATAGACGCAGGGCGAAACCTCTCCGTCTACGGAGATGTAAAGATTCTGAAGAGGGTTCTCCTCACACACGGGTACGTCAACAGCGGATAGGGAGGGTCTCTTGAGCTGAATCTTCAACTTTCGAGCATTTGCCTCTGCCTGTTTCACGATCTTTTCGTACTCATTTTCACCACTCTCCCATACAAATACCCGGTTTTTTTCCTGCCAGACATTTATACAATGACAGATGTTGGTGAGAACGACCTCTTCAATTCCTGCTTCTTTAGCAAAAGAGGGAACCGAGGGAACCTCATGGATATTGTCTTTGACCATTAGGAAAACAATGTGTATCTTTGGCCGATCAAGTTTCTGGCGCAATTTCTCTTCGTTGAAAAACCGAATGACATTGAGAATTTCTGGCAGACGGGAGTTGACCCGGATGGCATCGTGAGTTTCCGGGGTTGTCCCCGAAATCGAGAAACCCACAAAGTCAAGTCCCGCTTCGATGAGGTCAGCCACTCGATTCTCCGTCAATCCCATCCCACTTGTTACGAACCCTACCTTAGATCCCTCCTTCTTTACGAGCCTGATGCATTGAGAAAGATCTTTATGAAGCAGGGATTCACCCCAGCCTTCGAGAACAACGGTTTCAACGTCTTTAAGGTAGGGAAGAATTTTTTTGAAATCCTCAAGGGACATATCCTGAAACTGCCAGTCAGCGCTTTCTGTACGGATGCACATCTTGCATCTGAGAGGACATCGGGTCGTCAATTCAATCTGCCATGCTGAAAAGGGTTTTCTTTTTCTTCTTCGCAGGAACTTTCCAAAAATCTTTTCAATCATTGCATTTATAGCTTCTGGAGAAGTGTCTCCAGATTCTCCTTTATTGAAGGATGATAGAGGCAGAAGGCGTATGGAAGAAAAGGTGTCCCACCCCACTTTTTTTTAAAAAAAGTAACACCCGGATTGATTCCCAGACCCAAGTTAATATATTTTTTCCTCTCTGTTTTTGCCTGTTTTATCACTGCAGAGAGGAGAAGATCTGAGGCTCCAGGGACATAAAGAGCATCTGAGCTGAAATTGAACATATAAATGGAATAATCTCTTGGTTTAAATTCTGCTACATCGAAGGCAACAAGCTCACCTCTGTTGTTCCTCGCATCGAAGGCCCATGCGGTGGTGGATGAGGAGAGATATTCACCGATTCTCTCAAAGATGAACCGGGTTGCCTCATCCACTGGATGAGTCTTCAGGAAGTCATCAACTATCTTCCTGTGTTCCTCATCGAAGTCCTTATTTTTTTCCACGGAGAGTTCTCGACCTGCCCGACTTAACATATTCCTCAATTTTTGAGAGATAGATAGAGCCGAGAGGTCCAACCGATAGTAACGGTCAGAGGGAGGATGAACAAAATCGTTGAGGGAAGAGGGAATGGAAGGTGCGATCAGGGAGACACTTTCTGGTTTGGAGCGCTTTATCGCATCCTCGAGAGCGCTTCTCATCCGTTTTTCCTCGAAGGGCTCCTTTAAAGGGTAGCCGACGAAAATGAGACGATCTTTCTTAGCATAGGTGAGGAAGTCTCCAAAAAAAAATGGTTCTGCTTTTGAAATGGCGGTCACATAGTGGTGAATGTGCTCCGGCACATAAGCGTAATCTTCGATGTAATCCTGTTGTACAGCCGTGATCATGACTCTTCCTGATTGACCTGGTATCCCTCATCGAGAAACATCTTCCTGATTCCTGGGATATGAGCAACCCCTACGAAGGCAGCCGTCTTCCCTTTTTCAAAGAATGCTTTCATCCTTTTAAAAAATATGGGATTGCGCTTTGTGAGGATGGAGTCACAGCGAGTAGGGAATTCTCCTGTCATGGATAAGAACTTTTGTAGATCCCCTTCGAGGAAAGCCTTCAAAAAAACTTCTTTATGAACTTTCCAATGCTCGATGTGATTGAGATAGTTCACGATTCGTTCAAAAGGTATTCCATCCAGAGCTGTTAATTGATCTTCGATGGTCTCCAGATACTGGATCTTTTTTCTAAGCTTCTGGGCGATGTGGAAGGCTTCCACATCCATTGAATGGTTCCAGTTTAGAAAGGCAGACCAGATGGCGAAGAAAGCCATCCAGGGACGGACCCCACGTGTGTGGAATTCTAAAAAATCTGAAGTCCTCGGATAGATGAGGTCCAGATAAGAACCCGCCGTGGTGTTAGTGCTCAACCGAGCGCTGAGTTGCTTATTAATCTCCTTGGTAACGGCGGGGTCAAGGGCCTCATAAATGGAGGGGGTATTTTCTCCCTTCTGGCCACATTGGACCACTCTGGCCATGCTTTTTTCATCGAGCGGACCTTCAAAAAGGACCGTTTCAACGCCCTGGATCAGCTTGATAAGGGCTTTCTTGAAACTATAAGGGGAAAAATGGGCTGTTCCTACAAGCAAGGAAACACGCCCGTCCTTCTTGACCCTCCATACGGTCTTTAAGTGTTTTTCCTTCCACCAGAAAAGATTCATTCCATCTCCCGTCAGTTTCAAGATTGTCAACCCTTCGGCTCTCTCCGGTCTTTGAATGGAGAGCTTGTTGCTCAGGGTTGACCCTGAGTACTCATTTGTCCTTGCTACAAAGATCAGGGCTTGGATATAGTCGAAGGGTCAAAGTTTCCCTTCGAGACTCTTGATCAGAGAGACCGTCCTCGTGGTCCCATAAAAACACTCACAGAATTCATAGTTGAGAAATGGAATGCCGCCCCACTTTTCCTTAAATCTTCGTATTCCTTGATTCACTCCCAGTCCAAGATTGATGATGTTTTTCCCGTGTTCGTATGTGAGTTTAATCATTTCGAGAAAAAGAAGATCAGAGGCATGAGGGACATAATGCTTTTTCGAATAGGAGCCAAGTACATAGGTTGCAAATTTTTTTGCAGCGAGTTCCACAACAAAAAAGGCACATAGTTTCTCTCTCTTATCCCTGGCATTGAGTACACACGAACTCGATGAATGAGCAACGTAATCGGGCATGGCACGATAAAGTTCCTTTATCCTGGGTGGCAATTTTTCCCTCTTCAGGAGCTCCACAATGAGTGCTTCATGTTCTTTTGAAATAGATTGAGCCCTTTCCACAGTTAATTCTTTAGAGGCTTTATCAGCCGCTCGTTGGAGAGAAGGCTTCAATTTTGACTGTTCGAGGTCAAGTCTGTAGTATCGGTCTGTTTCCCTCTCTTTACAGGATTCCAAAAGTGAAGCAGGGATCTTGGGTCCGATGAACCAGAGGTATTCAGGTCGGAATGTTTCGACGGCCTGTTTTAAAATTCTCTCACATCTTTCCTGGAAAAAATTTCCATCGAGGGGATATCCCACAAGGATGAGCCAGTTGTCTTTTACAAAACCCAGATGGTCTTCGATGAGAAAGGGCTCTCCTTTCGATATGAGCCCCATGAGGCTTACGATGTGTTCCGGAACATACGCGGCCGTGAGGACGTATTCTTCATCTTCAGGCGTAATCATTTTGTGTCCCTTTTGTTTACCCTATTGTTGCATAAAGATTCGGTTGAATTAAATGGATACTATCATAAAAAGCCGGTTTCCAGCAATTTGATGATCTCTTCCCCTGTGGAATAAGAATCATATTCGATAGCATCACGTATTATTTGCTACGCTATTGGGAGTTTTATCTTTCCAGAGAAGATGTAAAACCCATTCCACAGGGTCACCATTTGATTAATCCAGCAGATGACATTGATTTAAGAGTCGTCCCTTGATAGTCGAAGGTTTGATGAATCTGATCACCAAATTTAATGCAACAACAGGGTTTATCTTATATCAGTTTTATCTAAATTTCAAAAAGATCTTGGAATGAAGAACTAATGCCTAAAGTCAATGGCACAGGGCTTGAGCAAAGGATCCTGGCTGGAGACCATACATCATGAGCCCACCGAGAAGGACGGCCATAGAAGGTGCTGTGGGAAGCCCGAAAGAAAATAGAGGGACGAACCCGGCACTCGATGTTGCATTGTGGGGTGAAATTTAAAAGTCACGACTTCAATAAGGATGAACTAATTATTGGTAGAAAGTTTTAATAAAGGTCTTGAATAGATTTTTATCCGCCTTCGCAGAAGACCACGAGTTTACCCGTGGATGAATGCGATTGGAAATGCTACGGTGGATGTCGCTTCATA
>Ga0187886_1001036_pt1 | contig 27521 bp, 31 predicted proteins | sample June2016WEW_20_1_FD_133001 | JGI IMG/M metagenome (GOLD analysis project Ga0187886, IMG submission 133001) | Peatland microbial communities from SPRUCE experiment site at the Marcell Experimental Forest, Minnesota, USA - June2016WEW_20_150 | ecosystem: Environmental > Terrestrial > Soil >...
ATTGAAATATTAAAAATTTGGAGTAATATAGTCTTGTTAAAAACAAAATAAATATTCACAATGTCTGAGCTTTTCGGCGGAAAACCGTTTGATAAAGATACATCTCCCCTTCCTCCAACAGATTCCACCCAGATCTTTGAACAAGCCGGTAAGAGAAGTGCTCCCGAAGTGCTGCAACTTATTAAAAATGTAGAGACTATTCTTCAACAAGAAAACCTGTGTGGGAAAGGGAATCTTGCGGAAACTATTCCATCTACCCGGTATAGTTCCAATGGGGATAAATATTTTGTTGATGGTAAAATTGCATATCTTCCACTAAAAGGGACTGCCATTTTTGTCGGAGATACACATGCAGATTCTGTATCGACTGAAAAAATTGTCAGGCAGACAGGATTTATAGGAAAAGAAAAAACCTACCTGGTATTCCTCGGAGACTATATTGATAGAGGCAAGAATAATATGCGCAATATAGAAATAGTTTTGGATTTGAAAGCTCGATATCCTGATAATGTTGTCCTTCTCATGGGGAATCATGAGGAAGGCCGATGTTTTCCGCAAAATTTTGATGAGAGCATACGAAAACACTTTGAATCACAAGATGACCGGGGAAAAGTTGCTCTTGCTTACAAGACGCTCTTTTGGCAGCTCCCCGTTGTTTTAGTTACCGCAAACGGTATCGTAGTGGTCCATGCAGGCGCACCTGTTGGAGAAGTAAGAAATCTTCAGGAATTAAGAAATAACGAAGAATTATTTGAACAAATACGGGTGAATGACCCCGATCCCTACCGGTCCTCATTTGTTGTTAGCGACCGCGGAGTTGGTTACAAATTCGGCAAACGTATTTTCGACCAATTTATGAGAAACATTGGGGGAACCGTAATGGTAAGGAGTCACGAATACCCCCGTGAAGGGTATGAGCTTTTGTTCGGTGATCGATTGGTGACTATATTCTCAAATGGTGGAACTAGTGATGAAAGTTACTATCAAGACAGAGTACAGCCAAAATATATGATCGTCTCATTGGAGGAGCCGATATCTTCAATAAAATTTGAAAAACATATTCATAGTTTTTAATGGTTAGTCCCGGGTGTATTATATTGACTATATATGTCACTTTCACCAGAGATAAGAAAGATTCCGGAAATAATTGGTAGATTTAACCGGGCAGGTTTGACCCGTGAATTAATAGACGATCTCATTAAAGGAAAGACGGGACGGGATTTAGTTGAGGATGCCAGGAGATTGATGGTTGAGTACGGAGGAGATAAATTGGTGGATGTGAGAGGTATTGATAATATTCCGAAAGATTTAGGTTGTCTGGTAGTTTTTAACCATCCAAATATGGATGTGTTACTTCCGGCGTTATTGACCCTGATGGTCAAAGTGCACGATGAAGGCGGACAGACACCAACGATGCTAATGGGGGCTGAAATACCGCTGTTTGGAAAATTCAATAAAACATATCCCTTGCCGGGATCGATAGCTTTTATAAAAAGATTTCATCAGATATATTCGGAGAGTATTATTTCTGTGCCAATGTCAACAACCCGTAAAGATTATCATGACGGTCGTTTTGTGGCTGTGAGGAAGGCAGCTGCGGCTTTGTGTAATGGAAAGATGGTGATGATAGCACCTGAGGGACACGTGGAGATGGGCAATACCATCTCCCCGATTGATACTTTGCATTCCGGATCGGGAGGTTTGTCGATAGTTGCATCAAAAGTGGGAGTATCGACAGTTCCGGTTGGGGTTTGGGAGACTCAAAAGCATGGATTGATTAGGGTGAATATTGGTATGCCATTCAAGATGGGCACTAATGATGATGAGGAGGCAGTGCGTGAGTTAATGTCTCGGGTTTCTCAGCTTATGCCCGAAAACCTGCGGGGGCCATTTAGTTAGGCTTTTTGGAAAACGACTCCCACGGCGCCTTCTCCGGCATGAACCCCCAAGACCGGCCCGGCATCATAGACGGGAATTTCTCCCCGGTAGATTTTTTTGCTTAAGGCTTCTTTGACCTCTTCTGCTTTTTCGGGAACATTGGTATGAAGAATTCCTAATCTGACTAATTTTCCGCTATCTCCCACCATTTCCACCATTCTCTCCCTTGATTTTTTTACACCCCTGGTCATCCCCATTTGTGCCAGCTTTCCCTCCCGAACTCCGAGAATAGGAGAAATGTGCAGAATAGAGGCAGCGTGAGCCTCAATGACCTCCTTTGCCCGCCCGCCCTTTTTAAGATTTTCAAAAGTTTCCAGGACGACGCGTAGTTGGACTTGAGGAATCATAGCCAACACCTCTTCCTTTATTTGTTCAAGATTGGCTCCTTTTTGGGACAGCCAAGCCGCCTGTAAAGCTAAAAACCCCGTTCCCAAAGACAAATGTCTGGAATCAATTACTTCTATCGCCAGTGTTTCCGGAATTCCTTCTTGATCTTTTCCCCTCACCGCTGATGCCCAGGACACCGAAAGTTCTGAGGTAATGTGGATCGAAATAACTGAATCGGTTTCATTCGCAAGTTTCTTATAAATTTCAGCAATTCTGCCCGGTATTGCACCCGATGTTACGGGAATTTGTTTCGATTTACGCATTCTTTGATAAAACTCCTCCGGAGTAAAAGCTAAATCGGGAACATATTCAGCGTCTTCATAGAATTTGATGTCTAAAGGAACAACAGTAATCCCCAGTTTTTGGACCGTCTCATATTCGGGCCTCATAGAAGAGCCACTATCGACTATAACGGCTACCTTATTTTCTCTTTCCACCTACAGCAATTATATGATTATTTAATTATTATGCAAATCGGGCAAAAAGTGTATAATTAATTTAGTGAACAAGAAAATTTTAGTTGCTGTTGTTTTGATAGTTTTGGTGGTAGGCGGATATTTACTATTGTCTAAACGTCCTGCGCCTTCGGTAGCTCCACAGGCTAGTCAGGAGCAATCTCCTTCTCCAAGTTCTCTTAAAGATTTAATCTCAAGAGGTATTGCCCAAAGCTGTACATTTAGTAACGACAGTACCAGCGGAACAGTTTATGTATCTTCAGGAAAAGTCAGAGAGGATTTTACTGCTACAACGGATGGTAAAGAAACAAAATCGCATATAATAGTTGATGGAAACACCTCTTATATGTGGACCGAAGGGAGTAAAACCGGTTTTAAAATGACTTTTGATGTAAACGCAACTCCATCGGCAAAGACCTCTACTTCTCAAAACGGAAGTTTTGATGCAAGTGCCAATATAAATTACAAATGCGGTGTCTGGATAGTTGATTCTTCGCTTTTCGCACTTCCTACAGGAGTTCAGTTTACGTCTTTTGGTTCGACTCCGGCTACCGGTTCGAATTCTTCACAGTGCTCTTACTGCGATAGTCTTAGTGGGGATAGTAAAACCCAATGCCTTTCGGCTTTGAAGTGTAAGTGAACTTCAGTTATAATTGCCCTGTACGGACGCTTAGCTCAGTTGGTCAGAGCGCATTCTTGACGTGAATGAGGTCGAGGGTTCGAGCCCCCCAGCGTCCACTCGCCAGTGCAATTTTGGATATAAACACTAACCTGCAGATCTTTGAAGATAATGTTCAGGTGAAAGGAGGAAGGAACTCCCCTTTTTCTTATACATATTCCAATAGTTTTTCTTTTCAGCCCTTTTATTCGAACTTTGAAGCCATGTAGCGGCCAAATCAATCTTTTTTCTGAAAGATTGCAAAAACTCCAGCACGTTCTGAAAGAACATGATGTGGTAAATTCCCGGTTCGACAGGTGCCGCAACCATGGCCACTTGAGTGACTTCTGCCAAGTTCTGGGTACTTACGGCGACCTTTTGCACTTCCTGCATCAGGGCTTGCAGCTGTACCCTAAGTTCGTTGCTTTTTTTCTGGGAAACTGTCTGCTCTTCTACCGAGAGCCTTCTTTCCAGAGATATTTGACTCTTAAGTTTTTGGTTTTCCGCGTCCTTCCCGCTCATGACTTCAGTCATTTGAACAGATTCCCCTGCGGTTAATTCACCCGAGCGTTTGATCTTGGGTTTTGATAGGCCAAGGAGTTCTTTGAAAAAATCTTCAGATGTGTCTTTAAGAAGATCTCCGGCCTGTGTCGCAGTGCCGCTTCCCAGATCCTTAAGGGATTCAAGCACATTCTGCCTGGTAATAATTTGTTGTAACTTTTTCTTTGAATCAGTCATTACGAGCCGAGTTTACCCCAACTTAATTAAGAAGTCCAGTGCAGCACGCCGTTTAAGGATTGATTCAAGAAGGCGTTTGCGGTTTTCAATTTCTTCGGGGGACTTTTCCTTGTCCTTTGCGGCTGCCTGGGAAATTCCTAAAGCTTCCTCAATTTCCTTCTGGTCGATTTTAATTCCTTCGGTCTCGGCAATTTTAGTTAGGATGAGATCTAGTGCAATTGCGTCTCTTGCCTGGGTAGTGTAGTCTGCCCTCAGGTCTTCGGGCTTTTTCCCGATTGAGGCCAGATAGCTTTCCAAAGCAAGTCCCAATTTTTCAAGACGGCTCAAGAGGCTCGAAAGACGGTTGTCGGCCTCTTCCTCAATAAGAATTTTGGGAATTGTGACCTTTACATTGTCCAAAAGTGTTTTAATAACAATTTGCTCTTTTTCTTCCCTTGTTGGTTCCTTCTTTTCTTCCGGCTTTCCCTTCCCCGGTGTCCAGAGGCTTGAAGCGCGGGACGCACCGGCAATTACCTTTTTGTAATCTCCGAGGTCGACTTCGGGAAGTTCACATGTGATTCCGCGGATTTGCCAGTTTTCGCCTTCCTTGGCGCTTATCAGTTCAAATTTCGGATAAACAGCGATTTTGAGCTTGTTTTCGCTAACTACTTCGGCCAGGGCTTTGGGTAAAATGTGACTTAAGGAGTGTTCGATAAGTTTACTTTGGGGAATTTTTTCGGCAACTTTGCCTACCGGTGCCATACCTTTTCTGAATCCCGGAATCTCGATATCTTTTGCAAATTCCTTAATTGTTTCCTCCTGAGCGCCCTTGATTTCGGTAAATGGAATGGTAAAAGTGATTTGGATATTGCCGTCACTCTCACGTGCTATAACGGAAGTAATTTTGTCAGCCATGCTGCGATTATATACTATTTTCCCCCGCTGGGGCCACCTTTATGCTGGGTATGGAAGGTGACTTGGTTAAATTTTCCCCTTTGAGCCACTTTAGGCATAAATCCCTTATTGGACGAAAATATTGACGGCCTTTTGTAGCCGAGGTTTAATGTCGGTATTTTGGGAACCTGCTTGCTATTTGCCATTTGCCAATAATTATTATATACTACACCTAGAGTTTTCAAGGGATAGTAGGGCTTCAAGTTTGGTAAGCTCCGCCTTTGTTCAGACTTCGTATGAGAGGAGGTGAATTTTTAATTTAAATGCAATCTAAACTTTTTGTAGGAAATTTATCGTGGGAAGTAACAGCAGATGATCTTAAAGCGCTTTTTGCTGGTGCCGGAACAGTTGTTGACGCTGCTGTTATAAGCGACAAGATGACCGGAAGAAGCCGTGGCTTTGGTTTTATAACCATGAGTAGCGACGAGGAAGCAAAAGCAGCTATTGAGAAGTTCAATCAATACGACCTTAAAGGCCGCAAATTGAATGTCAATGTTGCCCGCCCGATGGAACCAAGGCAGTAATTGGTATATAGGGAAAGATAGTGTCATATGACATTAATAATGTCATATATCAGGGTTCAAAATCTCATGAGCTAAAGCTCATTTCATTTTGAAGTCCTGCTATAAATAAGCTAGTTTTTAGCGGATTTTGAAAGAGTTGATATCTTTTCGATTAATTTTATAAATGAAGGATTTGTGTCGAGAATGGATTTTATTCTTGTAATTTCCTGATAAGCTTGCCTCCTGAAGGATTTGTACTTAACGGATGGGCCACAGTTAATCACTATAATTAACCCATGAAGGCTTATAAAACCTGGGTCGGGTTTTTTGTTTGTATTAGGATCGCCAAACTTGAATAGCCTAGCGTCGCGATAAGAGCTTTTTATCTGTACGGGCCATTCGGGTAAAGACAATTCCTCTTTAAAGGTGACCCATCTATCGATTTTTCTATATGTGTCCTCTTCCGGAGTTGGGGGTCTTACGGATGAAATTGTTCTGAAACGTGCAGAAAAACTGTCAAATCTAGATTCCGACTCTATCCCGACTTTTTCAATAGCGGCCAATTCTGCTTTTCTTGCAGCTTGGTCAAGGTCTTTGTTGCTTGCCTTTCCCCCAGTAACAGTAAGCTCGTCAAGTATGGCCTCACGTCTGGCAACGCCGAATCTGTCTCTTTCGTTTCTCATGAAGAGGATTCTACCTCATAATATGGGATTTGTAAAACGAGATGGCGTTACTCACCGCTTGGTTCCACGAAGGAACAAGATCGTGATTAGCGCCGGGGTATTTCGTGTATGTAATGTCCACCCCATCCGTTTTGAGAGTTTTTACTAAAGCGTCACTCCACCAATAAGGCACTGCAGTATCGGCCGTGCCTTGATTTAACTGAATTGGAGCTTTGATTTTATCGAGGTAGCCGGTAAGCGAAAACCTGCTTGTGTCGTAAGTTTTTTCAAAGTCGGCAAGACTCTGGGTAATTAATTTTCCCCCATCATCAGACTCATCGGTATAGACGAGAATTGAATAGGGGAAGGACTTGCTTACAGGTGCCCAGAGAACCGTCGGGTAATCTACCCCTGTGATTTCCAGTGTTGTTAAGGCAACCTGTCCTCCGTTGCTGTGTCCCCAGACAAAAGTGTTTTTGCCGTCCCATTTACCGGCCGTAGCCTTGGCGAAGGCTGGCTCAGAAACAGATTTAAGTAGAACAATAGCCGTGACATATGTTTGGAAACGCGATTCAAAAATGTCCCCCGATTCGCTGTCGCTATCTCCGTATCCCAGAAAGTCCGGCGCAACAGTTATAAATCCATTTTGGGCAAAAACTTGGGCGGAAGGTTGGGTCCCCTCCCCGATTACATATTGTTTTTGATCAACATAGCCCCTGAACATGGCAATAACAGGGAAAGGACCCGTCCCTTTTGGGATATTAATGAGTCCGGAGGTAGTTTTGAGATTTTCTGATAAATCCGGCGAAAATTTCATGGTAAATTCATAAGATGTGTATTTCGGATTGTCCTTGAGAACTTTCCCTATTTCTATAATTGATGGTTTAAAAGTGACAGTTGAGAGATTTTCGATTGAATACTTAAGAAGCGGGGTTGGCTTTATTTGAGAGATTGGATTTGAATTTTTGGGAAGATGGTAGGCCGTGTTTGCAAACCAACCGATAAGAATAAAAACAACTGGAATCAGGATATATAGGTCAATTTTTCTCATTTGGAACTTTTTTGAATGATGTTTTTGTCGGGAAATCTCAAGCCCTGGATAATTCCACCAAGCAAGAATCCTCGCATGAGCCACGAGTCTAAGATACCCGCCGTTACAAAAATGGAAATGCAAAGAAGCACTGTAAAATTGAACCAATGGTGAAAGTGAATTATTCGGCCGCGAATCGCAATTTTAATATTGGGAAAGATGTCGATACCTTTTAGTTTAACGCGCGGCAGTTTTTTATATATTTTTGAGTTTGGATGAGTGGTAAAACGAAAAGTAGTGTATCCGAGGATGGCAGATAGCATTGTATAGATTAGCTGCATATATTAACTCTAGCACAAAGGGGAAAAATGTACTTGACTTCGTATTTTATTCGGGTGTAAAACTAATTGTGACGGAATATATAGACGAAAAAGTTGAGGTCGGAATGAGTGATTCTCCAAAGTGGATTAAGTGGAGAAACCGTGTTTATAAAGTTGAAAAAGTAGGTTTGCACCACACTTTCCGCGAGGGCAGAGTCCTTTACCATGTTTTTTCAGTTTCTACAAAAAGTTTGTTTATGAAATTAATCCTTGATACGGAAACTTTGGGTTGGAGGCTCACGGAGATAAGCGATGGAATTTAACTTTTCCCCTTCCTACATAATGCATTTGGATCTTAATTCCTGCTTTGCAACCATCGAACAGCAGGCAAACCCCTTCTTAAGAGGAAAGCCGGTTGCGGTTGCGGCTTTTACTACCCCGGGAGGTTGTATTTTGGCGGCTTCTATTGAAGCAAAAAGATTAGGAATAAAAACCGGAATGAGAGTCCGCGATGGGCAGGCAATTTATCCCAAGCTTGTGATTTTACCACCTGATCCTTGGAAATACAGAAATGTCCACCTGAAGCTTAGAAAGTTTATTTCCGAATATACAAATGATTTTTCTCCAAAATCTATTGATGAATTTGTTTTAAATATGAAGGATTACCCGAAGCTTTTAAAAGGAGATATGCAATCTGTGGCGAGTGAAATTAAGAAAAGGATTAAAAGCGAAATTGGAGAATGGCTTACGGTATCTATCGGAATTGCGCCTAATAGATATTTGGCCAAGCTAGCCGCCGGACTTCACAAACCCGACGGGCTTGATGAGATTAACAAGAACAATTTTTTGGATATATATTCCAAGCTAGAGTTGATTGACCTAAGCGGAATAAAAGAACGGAATGCCGCAAGGCTTAATGGAATGGGTATTTATTCCGTACTCGATTTTTACAGCTCTCCTACCTGGAAGCTTAGGGCGGCTTTTCATTCGATTACAGGCTTATACTGGCATGCGCGCTTATCCGGTTATGAGGTTGATGATGTTGAATTTGCGAGAAGGAGCTACGGCAATTCCGTAGCTTTGGGCAAAAATCTGAGCACAACTGCCGAACTCTCCCCCCCTCTCGCCAGACTCACGGAGAAGATGTGTAGTAGGCTGAGAAGTGCCGGATATCACGCTTCGGGTATTCACCTGATGTTAGTGTATAAAGATGGCTCCCAGTGGCATAAGGGCAGGCTTCTTGTACATTCATATTTTGATTCAAGGGATTTCTATAAGGCTGTCTTTAGGCTCCTAATTGAGGCTAACCCTAAAACACCGGTTTTGAACTTGGCTGTTTCCTGCTTCGGCTTAACAAGGAATGGGCACTTGCAGCTTGGACTTTTTGAAAATGTGGACAAAAAATATGATCTGGTTGAGGCTATCGATGCGGTAAATGAAAGGTGGGGAGAATTTACCGTAGGATCTGCTAGGAGCTTCGGCGGAGCCAAAGTAGTTCTTGACAGAATTGCCTTCGGTGGAATTAAGGAATTGGAAGAATTCTCCATCCTTCGCTAAAAGCTACGGAATGGCAAGCCCTAGATTCCCGAAATACTAACCACATCCTTAACCTTAATTGAATTTGAATCCGAAAACCCTGCGTTTACTTCCAATACATAATCTACCGGTTGCCCCGCAGAGTACATTTTTAATTTGTTATCAGGGGTATTTTCCGCCGGCTTGGGAACGTTTTTATCAATCCGTATGATGCGCCCGTCCTTAATCCATATAAAATCCAAGGGAATAAGCATACCTTTCATCCAAAAAACGGGGCTCACATTTTGGGAATTAAATATAAAAAGCATGCCACCATTTGCATCAAGGGAGGTTACTCCGGAAAGGCCTTTTTCCCGATTTTCTTCGGTGTCGGCAACCTGAACATTAATGGTTTTGGTACCGATTGTGACTGTTTTTTGGAGTGTTGGGGTCAGTTGTGCACCGATCATATTGGTTAATCTGAAAAATCCGGATTTTTGGGAGAAAATTCCGACGATTACAATAAAAGCGACAACAGCCAGAATTGGAAGGAAAACCTGTTTCACCATTTTAGAAATTTCAGAAAGATAAGCAGTGTTGCCAGAAAAACAAGAATAGGAATTAACATAAAAAGAATGTGCTCCAGTGAGGATCTGCTGGTTTTATTTATATGGAGGATTCTTGATTCCATAGTTTTATATTAGCATACGTCAGTCAGGTGTGATAGTTTAATTTTCGACAAAAAAATGGGGAGACAAATATTTTTTGGATATAGGTCTCCCCTTACTTGTGTTTACTGTGTTACTGATTGAGCAGGGACGTTAGATCTACCGACCATGGCGTGCCGATAGTGTTATGCAGAACATAGGGTTTTGCGTTACTCGTTACGAAAAAGCCGATGTCCATAGTGGTAGCAGCGTAGCTGGTTTGCACCCAGTCCTTATCAACCCCGGTTGAGTCGGACATGTAAAAAGCAGACCTTGCTTGCAAAGGACCACTGAAGAGCGCTTTCTGGTCTCCAGTATAGTATGCGTGAACAACCAAAACAGAAATACCTGGTTTTGGGGTCAACGTGTAGGTCCCCATAGTAACTGGGCCTGCCGTGACCGATGCGGCATAGAACTTGAAAGATACGCCCTGAATATATACCGGTGTATCAATTCCAGGAACGAGCGCAATCGTTGGAGTAAGCGTTGCCGTTGGAACAGGCGTAGCTGTTGGAACAGGCGTGGCTGTTGGAACAGGCGTAGCTGTGGGCATGGGCGTATAGGTCGGTAGCGGCGTGTATGTCGGTTGCAGCGTAGGTGCGGCAGTTTGTGTTTCGGCAATAGCCTGTTGGATTTGTGCGGCAGAAGGGGCACACCCAACCATTACCAGTGCAAGAGTTAGCACTGCAATCATAGAAAACAAACGTTTAGTTTTCATACATTCTCCTTTTTTGTATGTGAACGAGCAAATTATTCGATTTAAGCCAGCAAATTTGGCTTAATTGAAAAGCTATGTGAGTCTAGTCCTTTTTAGCTCGATGTCAACGGTTTCTCCAAGATACACTCCGTACTTTTGGTTACTAATTACTTACTATCTTGCCAGCATTCATGTGTAACGCGGTCGCATGCTGCAGGTTGTATTATGTTCGTAAGTTCTCCGTAAGGCCAACACTTTCCGGGATTATTGGCAAGGCACAAAGGTTGTCCGATTTGTGACACTGTATATGCGTTATCACTTTGTGGTTCTATCCAAATTACACCCCTATCGGTTGTCGGAAATGCTACAAAAGCGTGTCCTTCCGGTTGTCCGGTAAAATCAACTGCCACTATCCAAGCGTCTATGTCTTGAGATTTGGCATTATCAACAAGGTCCATAGAAAAGTTGACGCACGTATATGTCTTGCTCCAAACATTCCAATTGGTATGGTCCTTAAGAATAAAGTCTATCAACTGAGCCCAGGTAAATACAGGGTGTTCCGGCTTGATAGTTAGAACAAGTGTTGCTGTTGGATAGAGGGTTGGTGTTGGATAGAGGGTTGCTGTTGGATAGAGGGTTGGTGTTGGATAGGGAGTCTGGGTTGGGTACGGCGCTGCTATTCGCGTTTGAGCAATCGCCCGCTGGATTTGTGCGGCAGAAGGGGCACATCCAACCATTCCCAATACCAGAAAAAACACGGCAATTGCCATAAATAAACGTTTAGTTTTCATACATTCTCCTTTTTTTGTATGTGAACGAGCAAATTATTCGATTTAAGCCAGCAAATTTGGCTTAATTGAAAGTCAGTAGGAAGTATATATATTTTTAATTCAAAGTCAACAAATTTTGACAAAAAAATACCCCGCACTTTTGCATCCAGAAATTCTGGTTAAACGCAAAAATGCGGGGGACGATCAACATACGAAAAGCCGATTTAAAGTTGTTTAGGGTGTAGGAGTGGGATTGAGGGCAGAACCGGAACCCGGAGGTCCGACCAAAATGTTATATTGAGGCACTCCTTGGCCGTTGTCAGGAATTAGCTTTGCACTAACATAATGATCATCAACATTCATTTTCACTTCTATGTTTGGTGCTCCACCTGCTATTTTTACCAAGGCTGCAACGCTAGATTTCATCTTGGCGTCCCAGATGGTTAAGAACAACAAGTCAAGCATTTTGTTTTGGCTGTCAACGTTTGCATTGGCGGAATTTACCCAAACAGTGAAAATGATCCAGCCGTCAGGGTAAAGAGTAGCCCGCTCCTGTAAATATCCGTTATCGTATACATTGCAGTTGTCATTAACACCGTTGTCTTCAATACAGTGAAGGCCGGGTTGTTCCGCAAACCCATTTGCTTCAAGGATTGCGACGACAGGACTCACGATTAGCGGAGCTACAGGAATCGCTGTAGGTCCCGGAGTATTTGTTGGCAACGGAGTATTTGTTGGCAACAGTGTGGCAGTCGGATACAGTGTAGCAGTTGGGTACAGTGTGGCAGTCGGATACAGTGTAGCAGTTGGGTACAGTGTGGCAGTTGGATACGCTGTGGCAGTCGGCTGAGCCTGCACAATTCCGCATCCAACCATTCCCAATACCACGAAAAACATGGCAATTGCCATAAACAAACGTTTAGTTTTCATACATTCTCCTTTTTTTGTATGTGAACGAGCAATTAGATTACCGGCTTGAAGTGTAAATACTTATGGGTTAGAAGTCAAATTTTTTAATTTGAGTGCCCCGAATCGTTAAAAGTTGGAACCTAATTGTTCAGGAACTCAAACTTTGGGCCAATTTCTTCGACATAAGACTGTGAAAAAAACCAGAATCGGGACGGCCATAAAAAGAATATGTTCAAGCGAGGATCTTTGGGTTTTAAATAAATGGAGAGTTTTAGAGTTCATGATTAATTTTAGCATAAAAGAAAAATTGTAAAAAAATGGCCAAGTACCTATTGTCTTGGCCATTCTGCCACAAAATTAAAGAGTTGGTGATAGCACAGCGGTGGCAATCTTGACAGCATCGTCAAGATTATCAGTAATAAAACCGGCCATTTCGCGGATCATCGCGTGATCGTGGATATTTCCTTTCTCCATAACGATGATAATAGGCTTCCGCCAGGCATCCGCCCAAGCTATCTCAAGAACCGATCCGATAGAGACTTTTGAGGCCCCCAGAAAGTTCACAAGAATTGCATCGCAGCGCATAACATCCATGCGGTCGCGGCAGGTAATACCCTTTTGACTGCTTAGAGGGTGATTCTCGTAGGCATCTTTGATGTTTTTCTCATCAGCAAGATACTTTTTACCCCGCATCGGGGATACCGCATGAACATGCGCGGGAAGTTTTTTGGCAATAATCTCACGCCAATCAGTGCTTTCCCCAAATGAGACTCCCGTTATCGGACCTGCACAGTAAAGCAGAAATTCCTTCATTTTATCCTCCTTTTATTTGATAATGTGCCAGTAAGAAGGATAGTATCAGTTTTTTTGCGGTTTTCAATAGGCGTGAAGAAGAAAAGTGCCCTCGAGAGGACTCGAACCTCTAAGGAAAATCCATACGCTCCTAAAGCGTACGCGTATACCAATTCCGCCACGAGGGCCCGCTTAGATTATATCAAAGTCGAAAGGTAGTGTGTCGATTTTGGACACAAAATATTTGACCTTGTTTCCCCATGTGGCGGAAGGAGGAGCATACTTTTTGGCAATTTTGGAAATAGTGGGTGCACCTTTATCGATATAGGCTACCTTAAGGGTTTCCGAAACATGCGCTATAGAATCCCGCCAGGAAGTGAAACGATAATCCCCGTTTGCCCAGCCGTACGCGTTATAGGAATTGTAAGGAATGTACTTACCAAAAGTTGATTCCACCCCAGAAATTGCAGGAACAAGCCTGTAATCTAAACCGTTTGCATCTGCATAATTTACAAAATCTTGTGCATAAAGGCTCAACGGAGAGTTAAATTTTTCCAAGAATTTCCTGAGATTCTCAACACGATAATCAAACCCTTTCTCTTGGGATTGGGTTTTAACTGAAGCGGAGGTCTCAGCCTCATTTTGGGCATAGGTTACCCCCGCGCTGACTGCTAAAAGTGCGGTAGAAATTAGGATAATTAAAATAAGCTTTTTCATAGCCGTTTTAGTAAAAAGAAGGGGGGTACCGGATGGCACCCCCCAAATATTAATTCCAACGCCGAAGTTATGTTTCCATACCTAAGCCTCGGAACCTAAGTGAGGACTATAGCATACAATTATAGGCTTGTCAAGTCAGTGGTGATATTTTGAAGTAAGCTTGTGACCTCATTGCATTTCGGTCATAAATTCATTCACTCCTAGGGCCCAGGAACCACTGCTTAAAGGGGTATATTTAGTCATGATGTCGTCTACTGTCACGTAGCCTTTATTTAAATAATTATCTCTTATTCCTTTTGAAACCTGCTCGATTGCATCATCGAATGATTTAAAGCCAAGTGTACCCTGGCCCGTGATTCCCCAACCCCAGCAGTTATAAGAACTGGCAGGAATGACTTTACATAAATTGCTCTCTTGTTGTGCGATTGCTGTAGTAAGTCTAAAGTCTAGTGAGTATTTGTCAGCGGATTGGACGATGAGGTCAGCATAAGGCGCAAGCGGGGAGTTGTAGCTTTCCAAATACTGTCTAATAATCTGTGGCCTTGCATCTCCTGAACCTATGTCTTCTGATATCGAAGGAAATTTTGTGGGTAAAGAGGCATAAACCTTGATTCCGGATTGAGGAGAAACAATCAGGTTTGGCGTGTTAAGTTCTTGCTTGGCGATGTTATTAGATTTGAGCGAAAAAAGAGAGAAAAGGCTTATTCCCAAGACCAGCGGTGTTACCACAAAGAACACGGCTATAAGTACTAGGTTTTTCCAGAAGTTTATATCCTCTTCCCTACTAAACTCGTTATTTCCCATTATTTGTCAGAATGCCATAAATGATGATAATCTGTCAAGTTTGGAAAGATTTTGATATGACGTTTCAGGACAACGACATACCAGTGTTCAATTCACGCTCACAATTAATTGCTAAGCGATCTTGAATACTGGTATAATTCAAAAGCGAAGTTTGCCGAGGTGCTGGAATTGGCAGACAGGCACGCTTCAGGAGCGTGTGCTCGAAAGAGCGTGCGGGTTCAACTCCCGCCCTTGGCACTCGCGCACTCGTGGCGGAATTGGCATACGCGATAGCTTGAGGAGCTATGCCCATTTGGGCGTGGGAGTCCGAGTCTCCCCGAGTGCACTTTAAGGACACTTAGCTCAGTTGGCTAGAGCATCCGCTTTACATGCGGAGGGTCGGGGGTTCGAGTCCCTCAGTGTCCACATCTTCGCATTCGTCTGACTCATGCCGAGATAGCCAAGGTGGTCACGGCGGGCGCCTGAAGAGCGTCAAATGGCTGTTCGACTCAGCCTCTCGGCACAAAATATATGAAGAACAATTTACTTGGAAATCTGGCAAAAATCTCCCTTGTAATTTTCTCTTTTCTTCTTTTGTATTATTTTGTACCGGGTGCTACAACCAAGGTTTGGGAAGGCGACAGTATCGCATACCATATTCCTATTTCCCAAATGATTTTAAGCGGCAAGATTTTTAATCCGGCTAACGCAGTTTTCCCTCCAGTAGTTGGCAGGTATGTGATTTATAGTCCGGGAGCTTCAGAAATCATTTTAAGTATTTTTGGTTTGCTGCATATTCCCCTAAATTTGTTTGACTTGTTCGGAATTATTTTTTTATTCTTTGTAATGAGAGCTTTAGCAAGAAGTTATGATTTTTCAGAAAATTATTCCATAATTTTTGCCACCTCAGTAGCTTGTCTTCATACCGTTATGCGCTGGATTTTGTCTCAAACTATTGATATGTGGCTTGCATCGTTTCTTGCTTTATCAATAATTCTCTTGAGAAACCCAAGAAAAAATTGGCGATATTTTGTGTCTTTGGGTGTCGCACTGGGTATGTTTTTTGGAACTAAATACTCAGCCCCCATATTTACCATTTTTCTATTAGCAATTTTTGGAAAACAAATTTTAAAGATCTTAAATTTACAAAGGCTTATTACATTTTTAGTACCATTTTCCGTCCTGGGACTCTCTTGGTACGTCCGAAACTATATCCTTACGGGAGACCCTTACTATCCCAAATCAATTCCCTTTTTTAATGGAGTTCCCGGCTGGAATATGATGGAATATCCTGTTTGGAGCGTAATATTCAAATGGTCCGGAGGGTTTTTTGTTTGGATAAATGCTTTCATATCAGAGTATACGGTTTGGTGTTTGGCATTTTTGGCCGTTCCAGTTCTATATTTCCTTACCTTTAAACAAATGAACGTCACTTTACGTCAGAATATCATCAAACTTATTCTTTTGGCTTATCCATGTTTTTTTGTATATCTTTTTTTCCCGTCCGGTTTTTATCCAAATCTGGTAACTTCAGGGTTTAGGTACACCTATCCGGCTATGATTCCTCTTATACTTTGTTTATTTATTTACGCCAGAAAATATGCAAAGGAAGAAATTTTGGCTATTATTGCCGTCACTAATATGCTAATCATGCCTGAGCTAAGCTACCATCCCAAAATCCTTATAGCTTTAATACCCATTGCTCTTGTAATTTTTTACCCGTCAAAAATAGAGAAGCTTTATCAGTTTATAAAGAAGTACTACTCCCATAAAAGTTTGCAATTTTGATTTACCCCATTTTCTGGCGTTTTCCCTAGAGGGAATTTCAATAACTTTGTAGCCGCCTTGAAGAGCAAGAATTAACATTTCCTGTTCAATATCAAATCCATTAGCTGATAGCGCTAATTTAGCCGCAACATTTTTTCTGATTGCACGAAAATTATACAAAATATCGCTTAGGTGGGTATGAAATTTTTTATTTACAAGATATGTCATCAGATCCGACCCAAGGGTACGTAAAATTCCTTTAGGCGTAAGTTCAAAATCGAAACTTCCACCCGTCCGTCTGGAAGTAATTACCATATCGACTCCCTTTTCTATTTCTTTAATTAATTTTGGAATATCGGTTGGATTAGGAGAGCCATCGGAATCAAAAATAACGATAATGTCACCGGTGGCCTTATTTAGCCCAAGCCGAACGGCATCTCCTTTGCCTTTTCCATGATCTAAGAAAAAACGAGCACCGTTTTTTAAGGCTATTTCTTTTGTACTGTCATTTGAGTATCCATCAATAATTATCGTTTCGTTACAATACTTTTTAACAGAGTTAATGACTTTTTCAATACCCTCGCCTTCATTTTTTGCTGGAATAATAACTGTTACTTTTAATTTATGCATATTCAAGATATTTTAGCTCAAGAATGGCCAAAAGCCTAGAGTTTTACCCTTATTTGCTGTATCATTAAGCCTGTTGGGAGTGTTTGAGTATAGTTCCATTCTTGGTACAAAAATGCGGGTGTAGTTGAGTGGTACAACGCTTCCTTGCCAAGGAAGAGATCGTGGGTTCAATTCCCATCACCCGCTCATAATTCATTAAGTCCTGCCCCCGTAGCTCAATGGATAGAGCATCTCCCTTCTAAGGAGGAGATGACAGTTCGATTCTGTCCGGGGGCACAATAAATCAACAGATAAGTAAACTTCACTAATCAAATTTACCTTCCCACTCACCGAAGAATTGTCTAAGGAAATCCTCCATTATTTTGTGTCGTTTCTCAGCTAATCTGAGTCCCGTTTTAGTATTCATATTGCCCTTAAGTCGGAGGAGTTTCTCATAGAAATGGGCAATTGCCGAGGTCTGGTGGCTTGGGTCATCCACGAAGTCTTTTATAAACGTTAAGTTCTCACCCGGACTATACATTTGGAGCCCGTAAGCACCACCAAAAGCGAAGGCTCTGGCTATACCGATAGCACCGATTGCATCTAGATTATCGGCATCCTGCACCACTTGAAGCTCAATTGATTTATCTTTTATTTTCTCCGTCCAATCATAAATATCATGTAGCTCTACAACCCTTAGGACAGATTGAACTTTGTCCCTATCTAGACCGGATTTCTCTACCACTAATCTAATCATTTCCAACGCTTCCTTCCCAAAATGAGGCTTACCGGTTTTTTTCTCCCATGGTCGATATATATCATGAACCAGGGCAGCAGAGCCAATCACCGCTATATCTCCGCCCTCGTATTCTTGAATGTATAGCGCATTATTAAAAACGCGCTCTGCATGATAGAAATCATGCCCTGAAGATTCGTCTTCCAAAAAATTCTCAACATCTCTGGCAAGCGGTCGGAACATTTCGGTAATCATTTTAAAAACTTCTGTGTATTTTACACCCTTTTTGGAATTTCCTTCTGTGTAGGTACAGGCTTAAATAATTCGTGAAGCTTGTTAGAAGTTCCTCCTTACCCTCAGTTCATTCAATATTTTGAATGGCTCTACTATTTTTGGATCGCTTATCTTGTAAAACACATTTTTCCCTTGTCTCCTGGTAGTAACCAACCCGACATATCTTAAATATGCAAGGTGCTGAGATGTATTGGATTTTCTAGTTCCGAGAATTTTTGAAAGCTCGTTGACAGTTGCTTCCCTATCTACAATCGTATTTAATATTTCGAGTCGCTTGGCATTTGCCATGACTTTATATAGCTCTGCGTTTTTTTGATAAACTTTTTTGCTGTACGGCGATTTCAGTTTGAGTGAATTTTTCATAATTTTTTCTTTGGGATTTTCATTATATACGTCATTTTTACTAAGTCAAATTACTTGCTACAATGGATGCTTGGAATGAAAAAAATTATTTTTTTTCTTTTCTCGCTAATTTTAGTTTTTAGCATACATTCCTGTGTTTTTGCTGAGAACTCTCCCTTAACGGTTCCTAATAATACATTTGGTATTCACATTACTGATGAAAAGGACTTGTCAGATGCTAACGCATTGGTGAATTCCTCCGGAGGAGATTGGGGCTATATAACATTCGTTATAACAGAGGCTGAAAGGGATCATGACCGCTGGCAACAACTATTTGATCAGATGAGAAGATTACACTTGATTCCAATTCTCCGAATTGCAACAAAAGCCAATGCGGATACCTGGGAGATTCCAAAGGATGAGGAAATAAATAATTGGATAGCATTTTTGAATAATCTGAACTGGGTAATCGAAAACCGGTATGTAATTATAGGAAATGAACCTAACCACGCCTCGGAATGGGGAGGGAAAATTGACCCTGTAGGTTATGTCAATTATTTAAACGAATTTGCGGTGAAGCTGCATCAGGCTTCAGCAGATTTTTTCGTACTATCCGCCGGTTTGGACGCCTCTGCGAAAAATACCGCTACAACGATGGATGAAGCATTATTTTTAAGAAGAATGCTGACTGCGGAGCCAAAACTTTTCGATAATCTTGATGGCTGGGTATCCCATTCTTATCCAAATCCTGGTTTTTCAGGAAAGGAAACGGACATGGGGCGCGGTACAATCGATACTTTCGCCTGGGAACTAAATTATCTAAAAACCCTTGGTGTTGATAAAAACTTGCCGGTATTTATTACAGAAACGGGATGGTCTAATCAGAATATCGATCCTAATAAAATTTCAGAGATGTATGATTATGCTTTTAAAGATGTTTGGAGCGATCCAAGAGTGGTTGCGGTTACACCTTTTATTTTAAATTACCCCCAGGCGCCGTTTTCCGAATTTTCCTGGAAGAAAACTGATGGAACATTTTATCCGTATTATTTGGAGGTTCAAAGAATTCCCAAAGTAGAGGGTATTCCCACTCAAACTATAAGTGGTCAAATTTTAGGCGCGTTTGCACAGCCGGTAATTCTTTCGGGGAGCGATTATTTGGGAGCAATTTTGGCCAGAAATACGGGACAATCAATTTGGAATTCTAAAGAAATTTCAATCTCAAGTGACACAGGTGATGTTCCGTTTAAAAGCTATTCATTTTCGGATGTTGAACCAACAAGGCTTGGCTTAATCGTTTTTAAGGCGGCTGCGCCCGAAAATACCGGAATTTACAGCAAATCTTTATTTTTGAACGATAAAAAGGGTAAAAGAATTACAAATAGCTTTACGGTTGAAAGCGTAATTGTGAAGGTAGATAAAATGCAAGTTGACGCTATATTTGCTAAAATAGGCTCGTATCTGTTAAACGCCCTTTCCCTGCCGAAATTCCGATAGGAATTTCGTAACCCGCGGGCCCATAAGCTCGATCTTAGGAAGATCGCCCGCCTTTGGCGGAAGCTTGTGGCCCCAGGTTGTGAGCAATCTGGGCCCATAGCTCAATGGTAGAGCAGTACCCTCTTAAGGTAACGGTTGAAGGTTCGAATCCTTCTGGGCTCACCAATACGAAAATATCTGGTAAAATGCGGGATCTTTTTTGATGTCAAAAGAAGCACCGGCAATAAATTATTATCCTGATATTGTAGGTCCCCATCTGGAACTGGACCTGTCCGTACGTACCCATATTTTACGTCACGAAGCTACTGTCAGAGTTCTGGGCTTCCTGGAGAGGAAACAGGTGCAGGTGAAATCTTTAGCGACAATCGGTTTAGGTTTTAATGATGGCTTTCTCAAACAAAGTTATCTGCCGTATATGCTGGCGGCATATCTGGAAGATAAACAGGTGGACTATGAAATGACGCTTTTCGATATAAACCCAGAAATAATTGCCGATATCAAGAGGCGCAAGTTTATTTATACGGCAATTGATTATTATTTGGATGACGATAGCTTTAATAAGGAAAGAGCCTGGAAGATATATCTGGTCCAAACACATCAAACCGATCGGCTTGTCTCCCAGCCTGAAGCGGATCTGCTAGCGGCTGGATCGGACGATTTATTGCAATTACATAAAATTTACAAAGCTGCAATACCCGAGTCTTTCAATTTGAAACTGAAAAATGGTGAAGTCCGAATGGTTAACGGTGATATCGCCGATAACCGGCTATCCTGTTTTGGCAGATTTGATCTGGTAGATTGCCGGTTTCTTCTCATGTATTTAGAAAAAAATCGTCAGCTGATAGCATTGACAAACTTAGTTCGTGCGGTCAAGCCGGGAGGACATTTATATCTTAATGATAGATATTTAGCCGGCCATTCATCGACCGCTAGACCGTTATTCCGACAAATGGGCGGTTGGTTAACAACAGAAATGCTCTCACAGTTGGGGATGACAATCGTACCTGATATGACCGATTTACCGGAATCGGCGGAATTTAAAAGTGAATCAGCTGATATTCTGCTTTCAAAATCCAACTGACACCTCTTGGGCTCACTCTTCAATTTGCGAATCATTGTATGCTGTGATAGTATCGCCCCATGACAACAAGATATAACTTGGTATATGCCATTTTACCGATGGAAAGAATTGCAGAATTTGGTGCGGATTTGACTAAACTTTCCGAATATCGGGATATTGCCAATAAAGAGTTTAAGAAAGATACTGATGAACAAGCTCTAGCTTCAGCCGAGAGGTTTATAAAAAGGAACCGAAACGAGTTTGGTAAAGATTTTAAAATAATTCCAATAATACTTGTGCAATGGAAAAAAGTCGTTAAAAAATGGGAAATAGAGTTAACTAACCATGCACAGGAAACTTTAGAAGTAAATTATATAATGAAGAAAGAGGGAAGATTTAATTAATTTGAGATACTCCATCTTTCCCAGATTCCTGTGGAAAGATGGTGCCTATATTTCGTTTTCGTACTTCTCACGCACCCAATCATAGCCATGTTGTTCGAGATTGAGAGCCAAATCCGGGCCTCCGGATTCGACGATGCGCCCGTTGAGCATTATGTGTACGAAGTGCGGCTTAATGTAGTTCAGTAAACGCTGATAGTGTGTGATGATCAGGATACCCAGGTCAGGACCTGCTAAGGCATTAATGCCGTCCGCCACAATGTGCAGCGCGTCGATGTCGAGACCCGAATCCGTTTCGTCCAAAATGGCGATTTCTGGCTTGAGGATGACCATCTGTAGGATCTCGGTGCGCTTCTTCTCGCCACCGGAGAAGCCGTCGTTCAGGTAACGACCAGCGAAGTTGGGATCCATTTTTAACAAACTTATCTTGTCTTTAAGCATCTTGTGGAACTCAGGGATCGGGATGCCCTTGCTTTCGGGATTCTCAGCGTGACGATGAGCATTGAGGGCAGTGCGCAGGAAGCTGGCTACACTTACGCCTGGAATGGCGACAGGGTACTGAAATGCCAGGAACAAACCCATGTGTGAGCGTGCATCAGCTTGCAGTTTGAGTATATCCTTCTCCTTGAACCAGACTTCCCCCTCCGTCACTTCATAGAGTGGATGTCCCATCAACGTGTATGCCAGTGTGGATTTACCCGTTCCATTCGGACCCATGATGGCATGGATTTCGCCCTGTTTCACCGTCAGGTTAATGCCTTTGAGGATCTCTTTGCCTCCAACGCTGACGTGCAGGTTTTTGATAACAAGATCTTTTCTTGAAGTTGCTGTTTGCTCTCTCTCACTTTTCATATATTATTTTTCCCATCTTGCCCAGATTCCTGTGGAAAGAAGCCGTCCCGCAGATTTTTCTTTTAGTGTAAGTTCACCGTTTTCGATACCTCCTCCTAAACCCCGAAAATAATCGTTAAGAGTATTTGCGAGTGTTATTGATGAGGAGGAAATGGCGTAAGCGTTAACTAATATAAAAAGTGGCTTCGAGGTCAAAATTTGCTTACAATTTTCCAAGAGCTTCGGAAAATTTTTATTAAAATCCCAGACTTCTCCTGTAGGTCCGTGACCATAGACCGGTGGATCCATGATAATAGCATCATATTTGACTCCTCTTTTAATTTCTCGAGCTGTAAATTTTACAGCGTCGTCAATTATCCAGCGAATGGGAGCAGCCTCCATTCCGTTTAGGGCCCTATTTTCATTGGCCCAGGTTATTGCTTGTTTACTGGCATCAAGATGGGTTACTTTTGCTCCAGCTTTTGCAGCAAACAGTGATGCAATACCTGTATAAGCAAATAAATTTAGTACTTTTACCCCTTGCCCTTCGCTTTTTACATTTTCGAAAATATAGTCCCATTGCCAAGACTGTTCTGGAAAAATTCCGGTGTGTTTGAAGGGTGATAATTTTGCCCAAAATTTGATTCCTTTATATTTAAGCTGCCATTTTTCCGGAATTTTACTTCTTGTAATCCATCTGCCTTTGTCCTCCGTGGTTCTTTCAAAAAAGGCATCGCCTTTTTGCCACTCCCCTATCGACAAGGTTTTTTTCCAAATAATTTGAGGGTCTGGCCTGTCCAAAAAGTATTTACCGAACCTTTCGAGACGTCGTCCGTCCCCGCTATCTATCAAATCGTAGTCTTTCATATAAACATTATTTTCATTCCCTCTTGTACTTCGGTTGAAAAAGAAACTTCCTGTCCGGGGAACTTTGCCCCACTTCCCCAAATTTTAATTAGTTTCCTGCTTTCGGCGAAATCGGTCCCGATTTTAAGTGCAACATCTTTTAATGTATCACCCTCCTTCATTATAATCGGATTTCCTGATTCAGGTTCCTCATCAGGTTTAACAAGGTAAACTGTTACAAATTTTAATTCTTGCCAGATTTTCTTGATAAGATTATCTATTCCAAATCCTTTTTCTGAACTTATTTTGATACAGTGATATATATCACCAAATCGCTTTCCTTTCGGCATTTCGTCAATTTTATTAATAACGAAAATTGCAGGAATATAAACTCTGTTTGTGGAAAAAGCATCAAAAAGCTGGTCAAAATTAATCCTTTCCCTTAGTGTAATATTGCCATTTTTAATGCCGTATTCTCGAGCAATTTCTTTTATTGTTTCTTTGTCTATATCCTGTTTGATATTAGAGAAGATTTCTAGTCCTCCTTCATTTTTCTTTTTGACGAGTACCTTGGGCATGTCCTGATTTATTCTTATTCCTGCCACTTCTAATTCCGTGAGCATTTTCCCGATTAAATTGACTCTCTCAATATCCGTCATAATAATCAGTAGATCCGCGCCTCGCGCAACAGAAAGAACTTCTTTGCCTTTCCCTTTTCCTTCGTTGGCGCCTTCGATAAGACCAGGGATATCAAGAATTTGAATATAAGCTTCATTATATTTGAGCATTCCGGGAATAACCGTTACGGTAGTGAAGGCATAGGGCGCCACCTTACTTTCGGCGTTTGTCAGTCTATTTATCAAAGTGGATTTACCGGAGGAGGGTGGTCCAACCAAGACAACGGTTGCATCACCCTGTTTTTTAACATTATAGCCACCTCCCCCAGAGCCACCCACTGTGGAAGATTCAACTTGCTTATCCCTAAGCCTGGCAATCTTGGCCCTCATGGCCCCGATAAACCCATTCGTAGCCTTATGGTGAGGGGTTTTTCGCAAAATCACCTGAATTGCCTCAATTTGTTGGTCAATAGTATCCATCTGAGGTATAATTTTAACTGTTCGGAGGCAATTTGTCGAAAAAACTGATTTGCGCCTATAGCTCAACGGACAGAGCACCTGTCTTCGGAACAGGTAATGGGAGTTCGATTCTTCCTAGGCGCACTACTAATTTATCAACTTTTCGAGGCTTCAGGATTTCCAAGCCAAAGACTGAATAATATCAGCAGCTACTGCTATGGGTATTAGCCAGACGAAACGTGTAGTTCCAAAACCTACAACAGGTCCAAGTCTTGCCGTTATCCAAAGCGCAACGAAATTAAGAACTAAGTAAAAAGCAAACAAAGACAATTTTCCTTTTATCTTTGTAAAAACTAAGATTAAAGGCTTAAGTAGCCACACAATCAATGTCCAGGTAAACCCTGCGATAAAAGCTGCTGCCCAAATTGTAAACATTTTGGATCCCAATACAAGGTGCTTTGGGTAAATAAGCACTGCTAAGTACAAAATTAACGAGTCAAGAAGCCAAAAAAGTATGAAAGGAAGCAGGTTTTTTTTCACTAATCTCACCCCCTTTAGGATAGTTTGAGTATTCACCTATTTGAAACTGTTGTCAACTGTGCTATAGTACTAACAAATTCCGTACTTTTGAAGTGAAATATATTGTGGTCTCCGGCGGTGTTGTAAGCGGCCTTGGAAAAGGTATTGTCACTGCCTCTTTATCCCTTCTTCTTAAATCCCGGGGTTATAAGGTTGCCCCAACGAAAATCGATATGTATCTCAATGTGGATGCAGGAACGATACGTCCTCAGGAACATGGAGAGGTTTTTGTTACTCATGACGGAGTCGAAACTGATGAAGATTTGGGACATTACGAAAGATTTATCAATGAAAATCTGGGGCGTCCTAACTACATTACGACAGGGCAAATTTACCAAGAAGTTATAAGGCGCGAACGGGCGTTTGAATATGAAGGAGAAGACGTAGAGGCCATTCCCCATCTTACGGATGAAATAATCAAAAGGATTAATTTTTCCGGAAAATCCCGGGGTGCTGATATAACACTTGTGGAACTCGGAGGTACCGTCGGCGAGTACCAAAACGGCATATTTTTCGAGGCCACTCGTATTATGAAATTGAAAAATCCTAGTGATGTAATTCATGTTCATGTTACCTATTTGCCCCTTCTTGTCAATATAGGGGAGCTTAAGAGTAAACCTGCCCAAACTTCGGTTCATATTCTTAACGGAATGGGAATTAATCCGGATATTATTATTGCCAGATCCGAGAGACCAATTGATGAAAAGAGACTTGAGCGCTTAGCGCTTTTTTGCAATATCGAACCCACAAAAATTTTTTCTGTTCCCGATGTGGTTTCGGTTTATGATGTTCCCTTTCTATTTCATAATCAGGACCAACACCTAGCATCAACATGTTTAAGGCTTTTACATCTTCGTACAAAAAGCCATAAAGGACTTAAAGCCTGGAAGAAAATGGTTAAATGTTCTCATTCCAAAAAACAGAGTCAAGTTAAAATTGCCATGGTAGGTAAATATTTTGTTACAGGTAATTATAAACTTTCCGATTCTTATGTTTCAGTTATTGAGTCATTAAAACATGCCGGTTGTTTCCTTGGTGTAAATACACAGGTTGAATGGATTGATAGCGAGGATTTGGAAAAAGGTAAGGTAAATCTTCCCGGATGTGATGGAATAATCGTTCCACAAGGCTGGGGCAAACGCGGTATAGAGGGGAAACTAATCGCCGCAAAATATGCACGTGAGAATAATATTCCTTATTTAGGGCTTTGTTTTGGTATGCAAATGGCTGTTATAGAATTTGCAAGGAGCGTTTTAGGATTCAAAAATGCAAATACTACCGAAGCCGATCCGAATACAAAGTACCCCGTTATTCATATTATGCCTGATCAGCAAAAATATTTAAGTTTGCACCAATACGGAGGAACAATTAGGCTGGGCGCCTGGCCGTGCATTGTTAAAAAAGGGACTTTACTGGAAAAAGCATATAGGGACTTTGGAAAAGTTCCGAGGGCTTCCTGGTTTATGCCACGGAATGCCGAGTCACGAATATCCGGTCTTAAGTCACTTGTTATTTATGAAAGGCACAGACACAGATACGAATTCAATAACAAATATAAAAGTGTTTTTGAAAGAAAAGGATTTATAGTTTCAGGAACATCGCCCGATGGTAAATTGGTTGAAGCGATGGAACTTGCAACTCATAAATTCTTTGTTGGTACACAATTTCACCCTGAGTATATAAGTCGTCCACTTACTCCCCACCCTCTTATTATCTCGTTTTTGAAGGCAGTGGTGTCAAAATAGGCTGATTTTTGATAAAATACGTCATAGAGCCGAGGTGGTGGAATGGTAGACACACGGGCCTTAAGAGCCCGCGAAGCTAAATATTTCATGCGAGTTCGAGTCTCGCCCTCGGCACCGGAGTGTAGCGCAGTTGGTAGCGCGCCACGTTTGGGACGTGGAGGTCCCCGGTTCGAGTCCGGGCACTCCGACCTAAATTTCTTTTAAAAGTTCCCAGAGCTCTTTGTAGGAATCAATTATATCGCCATGAATCGCTGATCTTTCGGCAATTGATTGGGGATGTTCGTAGTGAATAACTGTTTCAGGAACCAATACAGCCTTGGCTGCCTCTTTGTTCTCTTTCTTAAAACCCCTCATAATTGTATGGGATGCAAGAAAATCATCGGTAGACCCGTCCGGTGAATTAATTACCCATCCATCTTTTATTTTTTCGCCGTATCTAGTTTTTTCTCCCTTTTCCATGGAATATCCACTCTTTTCAAGAATGTTTGTAACTACAGGGCATAAGATCGCAAGAGCCTTCGGATCTCCGTATGCGTACGCGTAAAAAAATTCAGAGTCTCTTATCCTGTTATTTTTAATGAACACATCTTCGTGATGATGTACAACCATAATGGGTTTATATGTTTGAGTTTTCTTTGCAATCCAAGAGGAAAATGTAGCGGCATATTTGCTGGATGGTCTAAACTTCCTAGGAAAATATGGAATACGAACATTTGGCAGCAAATGATCAAAATCGCCCACACTTTTACCTTTATTGGGTGGAAAATTGTGGAAGATAGGTTGGTACATCTCTAAGTTGGGGTATCTCCAGTTTAAACTATACCCAACGGCATTAATCATAAATATTGCTGCAACAGGTATTCCCTGATCGGGTAGCGCCCTAATTGTGTCGATTTTGTTCGCCTGTGCATGAACTGGAGCAGGTTCTTCTCCATGCATGCCGTTAAGAACCCAAAGCGAGTCTAGAGGTTGATTTTTGGGATTGGGAGACAAAAAAGCAAGAATTGGTAATTCAAAGACCTCACCATCAATCTCAATTTTTTGGCGAAAAACTTCTTCAACAGACCACCCGTCCTTTGCTAATCTAAAAAAGTTTTCGTTATAAAGTTCACGAAGAGATTTTCTCCCATCTTTTGCGATTGTTCTTATGTTAGGGTAATCATATTTTTGTTCAATGCTCATATGTGTTGAGAGATAAGATTTTATGATAATGTCTGAAAAAAT
>Ga0187886_1001037_pt1 | contig 27517 bp, 31 predicted proteins | sample June2016WEW_20_1_FD_133001 | JGI IMG/M metagenome (GOLD analysis project Ga0187886, IMG submission 133001) | Peatland microbial communities from SPRUCE experiment site at the Marcell Experimental Forest, Minnesota, USA - June2016WEW_20_150 | ecosystem: Environmental > Terrestrial > Soil >...
TAGATCCACTATCCCTGACTCGAAGGCATCGACAACAGCGACGTCAGCTATCCAACGGAATGGTTCCTCAAGATCGTATACTAGGGACTGCTTCGTCTGGTAGTCTGCGAACTCGTGAAGGAAACCCACACTCGGCTCTAACCCAACCGCATTGACTGCTCTTCGACATTCACCTTCCAGCACTCCGTACGCGTAGTTCAGCGCAGAATTCACCGGGTCCGATGCGTTGTTCGCACGGCTCGACGTCATCCTCCCTTGGAAGTCCAAGCTTTCAGGCAGCACCATAGCGAATGCTTGCCAATACCTCAGCGCAACCCGACCCTCAACTGTCCTAAGATCCAAAACGCTCCGTGCCTTGCCAAGCTGCAATGCTTCCTTTTTCGTCAGTCGAACTTCTCTCTCGATATCGTAGCGTTGGGCAAGCCAGTCGAGAACCTGCAAGCTTCTCGCAATCTTCGCCTGAACGAGCGACTTTGCTATGGTGAACTTCTTCTCGGGGTCGGCGCATGCTCGAATCTGAGCTGCTCGTAAATCGGCCTTAATTGGAGCAGGAGGCAGAATGCTACTGATCATTGACCCGTCAAAGTTGAGTATGAAGACTGGAACCTTATTCCGCGAAAGCCAATGTAAGCCCTGCAGCGAAATGTAACCGCTGTGACCATCCACGATGATGCTGCTGTAAGGGAACCTTCGAGGCCTAAACCTCAAAGTTGAAGGCGCCTCACCCCAATCCCTACCATCCGTGACTTCAAGCTCCGACTTGGAACGCAGATTCCGACACTTGATCTTCACGCCAAAGCCCGAGAGATGCAGGGGATTCAATCCTACTTCATCCCTCTCGCCTTACGCACCATGATGCGACTGTCAGTCACCGTGAGGACAAGCATGTCCCTCTCCCTCAAGCCTAGTCCGTTAACAACAGGCTTCGGGATCGTGATTCGTAGCGAGTTCCCGATCTTAGTCAGCCTCACTCTGAACTCTACCGGCAATGCAGAGATCTCCCGTATATCCCTAGGATATACGGTCACTTGGATATATGTCTCCGTATGAATGCGTGGAGCACTAGGCTGGGCATAGGTATTGGGTATAGACGTATGGATGTCTGCCCAATTGAGTATAGTGAATTCCAAGGTCAGAAATTGGGTATAGGTGTATTGGGTATAGCGTGTTGGGTATAGCTAGTGAATTCCAAGGTCAGAAATTGGGTATAGGTGTATTGGGTATACGCCTCTTGGGTATAGCTATTGGATGTAAATGTAGATGTAGATCTATACTCAATCGTCCATACGCCAAACACCCTATACCCAAGAGCTATGCCGGCCGATCCTTCACTGTTGCCGGACTAGCGCCAACGGATTGCCGATGGCGATTGGCTACATACCGCGTTGCCTGTTTGCATGGAGTCAATTTACTGCAGTGAGGTCACGTCTGCCCCTCTTCGAACGCTTTTTCCTCGGCGAAATCGTGGTTCTTCATCAAGAGCCTGAAGTCGGGTTGATGCTCCACCCAATCCAAGAAAGCATAGAGAATCCCTCTGACGAATTCGAATGCCTCGTGACTCCATCCGCACTCGTGAATGGGTTCAGTCGGATAGTACTGCCCGGTTGATTTCATATCGGAGACAATTCGTTCGAGAATCCCGATGTATGGCCTAAGGTCATTTCCATACTTGTCAAACACCTCAAAACACCGCTCTGCAAAGTCCTCTCTGACAACGGGATCAAAAGAACGCAGCATAGCCCAGACATGCAAGTTAGCTGGCTTCGTGAATTTCCGCTTCTCACCACGTGAAGGCCTTCCGAGTCTTCGCTTTGGAGGTTCGCTGGTTATCCATCTCATTTGGGCGAGACGCCTTGCAGTTTCCGCAACGGTTCTGTAGCTAATGTCCAGTTCCTCAGCGATCTCCCCAGAAGTGATGCCTGTAGCTCCAGCATTGATTATGGCCTGTGTTATTTGCCAGCTGTGTGGGTTCTGCAGAAAGGCAGCGTCCTCTCTGGCTGCGACCTGGAACCTTGTTTCAAGATACCTTCTGGGCAAGCTTGATCCTCACCTAAGTCCATCACTTTCTGCATTTTCACGAGTTATAGCATTTCCTGAAGAACGCGGAACTCGGTGAAATATGCTTTTTTTTGGACTTTAGGCCGCAAACTTGACTATTTTTCGCCTCGTAACTAGATCCGAGGCGTTGAACATGAGGGAAAAGAAAAATCTCAAAGAAGACGGCCGGCGTGGCTTCGCCGTTTCGTCCAACGAGCTGTCTGGATACGAACTCCACTTCCAAGTTGCTGGGCATGGCAAAGTCACCACCGTTAGAAGTCGCTCGGCCGGAGGACGAGCGGAATTCAATCATTGGGAAGAACTGGAGGTATCATCGCAGACAACAGAAAGCATTCCCATGGCTGCCTCGGGAGGTGAGCTACACGGAACCCAGGGGGGTGTCCTCACTGAGAAATGTTCGTAGGTACTGGCTCACAGTCAGCAGCACCTCGTATGACAAAGCATCCGGCTGTGCTCGAACAGAGGAGTTGTATGCTGAGGCTGCGCGGCATGGCCGGATCGAGACGGTACGCAAGCGTTTGGCCGACATCGGAGTTCCATTCTTTCAGCGAGTCGTCTACCGCCGATTGAAGAAGTGGATTCCTAAGCGCGAAGTCAAAGTTGGGTTCGAACGCGAAGAGGTCGCGGAGAAAAGCAGGAACAGGATCACGACCGTGGGAAGAAGCCTAGAGTATCGAGGCAAGCAACGCCGCGCCTACCTAACGGGCGAGTGGGTGCTAAGCTATGCAAGGAAGAGACGCAAGCGGAAGTCTTCCTAGGGAAAGCGTTCTGAAGATCGACAAGGACTGCTTCGTTGATCCCGACTGGATACAAGACTACCTACGCGTAGCTATTGCCGTGCTTGGCACGCACGGAGTCACAGTCGTCTCAGTAAGGCTCTGCAACAGCCGCCACAAGGGTGTTCACTTCTATATCGAGATCACTCCGCCGGTCGTGGCTAAGCTTGCAAATCGGCTGCAGTGGTTGCTGGGTGATGACGCTCGACGCGTGGACTTGAACCGAGCCCGGATACGATCCGGTCTCAAGGGGTGGAATAAGCTCTTCGAACGAGTCGGCGCAAGGCTGAGAACGATCTATCGAGCTTCAGAATCCCGTTTGACAGCATTCTACGCGCGGTCAGGGGCGGGCATCGTTTGAAACTCTCGACGAGACTAATTGGGGTAGACGACCTTGTCAAACTCGTCAATCTCGTCCTTCTGACTGGAAGGTTGAAGAATGTGAAACCTGTCTCACTGCTTCTGATAGGCGACACTGAGACGGGTAAGACGGAGATCCTTGAGGTATTCATGAACCTCAGATCGGTCATCTGGGCGAACGACCTATCGGCTAAGATCATCGTGGATGAAGTTGCTCCGCAAGTGGAGAAGGGAAAGACGCACATTCTGATACCGGATTTGCTCAAGATCCTAAGTCATCAGAAAGTAGTAGCAAGGAACACGATCACTATGCTGAACTCCATCATGGAGGAAGGACTGAAGAACGTAATGTTCTACGGTACTCAGAAAGAGTTCAAACAGCCCGTAAGATGCGGTGTCATAGCAGCCATAACTAGAGCCGCATTTCGTGCCCGCGAGCAGCATTGGAAGGGCATCGGCTTCGTTGGCAGGTGCATTCTTGTCTCCTTCTCCTACTCAGACGCGACCAAGTTGAAGATACATGAGCATATCAGGAAGAACTTCCCCGCCAAGATGATTGAGATCATTACAGGCAGACCGACGCGCGTCGAGATTCCTGCCAAGATTGCAAGAAGGGTGCAGGATCTAGCCATGGCAGAGACGCCGTTCAGCACGGGGTTTCGACTTCACAAGCAGTTGAGGTCGTTGGTTCAGGCTCACGCGCTGTACCGTGGAGACACGAAGGTCAAGATGGAAGATCTCGAAGAGATCAAACGACTGTCGAAGTACATGAACCTCGACTTCCATCAGATCTAGCGTCACCCTTCATGAGCGACAATCACTGTACCCCACCTTTGGACAAGGTGGGGGATAACAAAGTAGAGATTTGTTATACCCTCCCCAAGATGGTCGATGCGTCCTAGTTTGACTGGAAATTGAGTTCTTTGTTGCCAACATGTAGGTGGTTGCTGTCCAGTTACGATAAATAGTCATGCGACCAATTCCATATCAGGCGGGGCATCCTGAATTCTGGTAGTTTCCGTCCTAAGCTACGAGCGCAGGAAGCACAAACTTGGCATCCAATCTATCCTGACCTCTTTGTTGACCTTCGGGCTCGTGCCAACGAGGCACTATCTTCTAAACTTGAACTAGCTGGTGCGATGTTGAGACAGTCTTCAGAGGAAGTCAGGGAGAAAGTAAAGATTCGAGAAGTAGATGTTCGACCTGACCTGAGAATGAAGAGTTGTATCGCGGCGGACTCGTCGAGCTATCCTTTGCCCTTCGCGATTTCTAGAATGGCATTGATTGGTGCTATAGCGGTTAGACATCCAACCAGAAAACCGGTATCAGTTGCCGGGCAACTACTAGACCTTGAACCTCGGTTCGCTTCAAGTGATTTCCAAGTCTACCTTGGTGCAGTTCGTGAATCAATGATTCCGCGAGCTGTTCTTGATCAGTTGTCTCGATATGGACCTGCTGACCTGATCCTAATTGATGGCCCTCTTAGCATATCCCAGTGGTACAATCTGGCGTCTGCAGAGGTTGTAAGGAGAGCAGTTCTCGAATTGGTTGGAAGTAGGAATGACCTTCTCAATGCTGGAGCAAAAGACGGAATTGATTTGATTGGGGTTGTAAAGAAAAGTGAATCCATGTATTTTCAGAAAGCATATGGACTGAGCGGAGGCCTTTCGGACCAATTCTTGTTTAATCAGGTTCTGCAATTTGGAGAACGAACTGAGGAAATCTCAATCACCGAGCAGATCATAGCCGCGGCCACCGGAGCAGCCATGGTAGAGAAGATGGATCATCAAATCTACGGATTCTATATTAAGACAAGCAGAAACCCGCTGACACCACCGCTTCGAATAGAGTTTCCTGATTATGTAAAAGGACGGGTGGATGATCTGGCTTCGTATGTGTTGTCGACTTCGCTAGAATCATTTGACTACAAGTATGATGGACTGCCTCAGGCTCAATGTATTGCTCACAGAGATGGGAAGGTGACGAAGGACGCTATGTCGGCCATAGTTCAGGAGCAAATTGCCAAGATGTCCAGCAGCGAAGATAGTCTTAGACTTCTGAGCCTGTTTGCGGAACAGGGAGGATAGTAAACTATGTCAGTTCTTGAGTTAGCGAAACGAGGTTCTGCTGATGAGAATCGGATTGGGAACGTCTTCGCAGAGAGTGATTATGGAATTGATCGCATAAGGTTGACACTGAAAGAAGGAGCCCAGCTTACTACAGGAAGCTATGTGTTCTTACTCGATGATGACTCATTTCCAGTCGTTTACCAGGTCGTTCAACCCTACTGGTTCAGGCCTTCGTTCGATTTTGAAGAGTCATTGATTACGATAGGCAATCCGACCGCAGATAGTCGCATCCAGAGATACCGATGTGAGTGTACTCTTGTGGGCAAACTGACTGAGGATGCAGTTGGTCCACCAAGAAACCCAGTGAAACCATTCGCGAACGTATATTCGTGCTCACCCGAAATCGTTGCAAAAATGATTCATCCAGATAGTGATTGGACCGCGAAACTAGGCACAAATCCTGAGACCGACAGAGATGTTCTGATTGACCTGAATACGCTAGTCCGACAGGGATTAATCGTTACGGGAGCCCAAGGCACGGGCAAAACCACTGGCCTTCTCACGTTGGTTTCAAGAGCGATGCAAGCCACGCCTCCAGCACGGTTCATATTGCTAGACTGGACAGGCGAGTTTGCCTCGATGGTGGGGAGAAAGGAAATTAGAGTACAACTCATTAACTGGGAACGTCTTGCGACAACCGTTTTCGAAAACATCCATGAGAAAACGAAGGAGATAATGGCACGCTTAGTGGGTGGTAAAGGTACAAAGGTCTTCAAACTGCTGTCTGCAAGCGTTGATCAATGCAAAGCAGATGAAGTGTTCCCAACTAAGAAAGCAATCATGACAAGGGCACCCGGCAAAGTGGACAGTCTATGGCCTAAAGGGAAGAAAGAGGAAACAGATGCCACGCTTCACATGCTGCAAACAGCGATAAACTCCTGTGATGAAGTTTTCGAGAAGGAACCTTCACTTAAGAACACGACTACTGCTGAAGAGGTATGCGACAGCCTCAACTCACATCACGGAATAGTTGTCGATTTTTCGCACCCCGAACTTGGCCTTGTCCCGGATGATCAAGAAACTAAGAACATGGTGGCAACTGCTCTAGCTAACACGATTTGGTCACGAGCCTCCTCCGGTAAAGGGTTCGGTTGCATAATCGTAACCGATGAGGCACATCGACTGCTTCCAGAAGGCGGTTCTAGAGAAGACATCGACCGGGTCTGGTTCAAACTTGCCACAGAAGGAGGACGGAATGGTTGTCCTTTGTGGATCGTTGCTCGGCGATTGGCTCTTGTGAACAAGACGATAACCATTGAAGCGCAACAGAACATGATCAGTTTCAACACCGAAGACATAGACAGGCACCGTATTGAGAGCGATCTTGGTGCTGACTTCGCGGGGATGCTCGGAGCACTTGGTCAAGGGGAGGCTATGGTCAAATCGATGGGATTCAGGATCCCCGGACAAGTGGTCCACGTAATGTTCGATTCAGAGATTCAACCCACTTCCCCTCCCAAAGCCAAAGAGAGATTCACCCGTATGGCCAAGGGCTAGCTACAACCTTTTCAACCGATGACAGCCCACAGTTCTCATCACTCAACCCACAAAAACTGAAGTAGCTCTGCACCGTCGTCGTCCCGCAAGACGAAAACCCACCACGACAGCCGCCCGCGATCTGGGCAATTTCTGCTGTCCTGCTCTCTTCTTGAACGCTAAGACGATGTTGAAGTGTCTCGCGCTTCTGAACGGCTGGACCACCGTGACGAGCCGGGAATTCGAATACCAGGCACATCCGAGTTTACGGCTAGACGGTAAACCATATAAACGGTTAGCCTGCCCTATGTGACCGAGTGGAAAATGGGCAAGATCACACTAACACTCAACGACGTGCTCGAAAAACGATTCCGAGAAGAAGTATTCAAGCGCTTGGGCATGAAGAAAGGCAACATACAAGCAGCCATTGAGGAAGCGATCGAAACCTGGATCAAGGCGAAGAAGCCATCATGACACAACTGCAACAAGTCTCGCACGCCAATTACGCGCCCTTGTTGGGAGAACCTGTCCTATCCACGAACTACGGGCTACTGTATCAAACGGACTGCATGAACCTCTTTGCCGCTCTGAAAGAAAGCTCGCTTCATTGTATTTTTGCAGACCCTCCCTTCAACCTGGGCAAGGTCTATGGAAATGGAGAAGTGAACGATGCCCTCGCAAAAGAGGAGTACCTGAAATGGTCCTACTCTTGGATCAATCAATGCATAGAGAAGTTGGTCGATGGGGGCGCTCTATTCATCTACATCCTCCCTCGATGGGGCTATCATCTGGCAGAGCATCTCGAAAGCAAAGGCATGCTGTTCAGACACTGGATAGCAGTTTCAATGAAGGGTACATTTCCACGCGGTAGGAAACTCTACCCGGCACATTACGGTCTACTGTATTTCACCAAAGGAGACCCTAAGACCTTCAACAAAGTGCGCGTTCCAATTCCCGTGTGCCGACATTGCGGAAAGGAAATCAAGGACTATGGTGGACATCGAAACAAACTCAACAAGAAAGGACTGAATCTAACGGACATTTGGGATGACACATCACCGGCTAGGCATAGGAAATTCAAGACTAGGTGGCATGTGAATGAACTCAAGCCCTTGATCCCTAAGAGATGCATTGAGATGTCGACTGATCCGAAGGACGTCATCTTGGATCCGTTTGGTGGCGGAGGATCGACCTACTTGGCTGCTCAAGAACTCAAGCGCTATTGGCTTGGGAGCGAGATTACAGACTGCAAGCCTGTAGTACAAAGGTTCAAGGAGAACTTCCCAAAGGAAACTGGTAAATCTCCACCTGTACGAGTATTACGTTCGGTCTTTAGTTAGTTGCCAAAGATCGTAGATCGTGAACTATACAACGGTTCAGGTGCAAAGATCAAAAGACTCGAACTTGATCCGCTAGTAAGTGAGATTGAAGGTGTACTCACTGGATTCAACTTGTCTCTAAGAGAGGAGAAAGACGCGAATGGCGGCAAGGAGGTTCGCCTTCGTGTTGATGAGAGATTTGCGACCAAGGGGGGGTGGATACAGGGCAGAAGAAGCAAGCCGGATGTCGACTGGATAAAGTGTCTCATGATTAACGGAAGGAGGATATGCGTGGGCGTCGAAGTCCAGTTTTCAGCGAGAAGCGAAATGACCGTTGTAGACATAATTCATTTGAGAAGGGACATAGTCGCGGGGAAGCTAGACTTGGGAATAATCTTGACTTCGTCTGAGCGTATGGCTCCTTTCTTGACTAATCGTGGGCCATCGTTTTCGGTCTGCAAAAAAATCATTTCTGAGCTACACGCAGAAGAGCAGCCGCTTATTCTATACGCTGTTGAACATGACAGCCCCGGACCAGCTCTGCCGAAACAAAAGAAACGGTAGGTGTCCATGCCGAGGCCTGTGGTTCATAGGTTCAAAACGAGCTTTCCAAACGAAACGGGTAAATTCCCATCTGTAAAGATACTCCGCTCGGTCTTCAAGTAGCCTTGCCACGGATCAAAGAGGAAATCCCATACAACGGGGCCTACGAGCGCATAGAAAGGCTCGGACTTGCTCTGATTTTGGATGAGCTTAGGAGAACTATCACGGGTTTCAAGTTGCTTGTGAAGGAAGAAAAAGATGCTAACGGCGGCAAGGCTGTTCGAGAACTCATAGACAAGCAATTCGCGTCTGTGGGTGGATGGGAAAAGGGTGGATCTGGAGAGATAGATTGGCTGAAGTGTCGCACAATAAATGGAACAAGAGTCTGCCTGGGCGTTGAGGTTCAGTTCTCAGCTAGAAGCGATCTCATGGTCATGGATGTCATCCATCTGCGGAGAGCGATTTCCACGGGCCGCGTGGATGCGGGGGTAATTGTGGCTCCAACGGATGGTCTGTCGGAATTCTTGACAGATCGTGGTCCATCCATCTCCGCTGCGAAGATCCATGTCAAAGAAGCACGAGCGGAAGACTTGCCTCTGATTCTGATTTCGCTCGAACATGATGGAGCAGGTCCACCATTGGCAAAACAGGCAAAAAGACAGACGAACAAGTAAATCTGAATCACTGGCTATTTCCGTCCCCGCTTGAAGCGAACATGTGCGTAGACATTGGATTGACTGATGAGATCATTCTCCACAACGGGGAAATCCCAGCGCTAACAATTGCTCCTCTTGCTTTTCGAAGACCAAGGTACCCATTCACGCACTAGAGCAAGTCGATTCAGGACAACAGCTCGCGCGCCCTCTTGCCTTGATATTACTGCAAGAAACGAAAGTACAGCCCCGAGGCACAAGCGCTTTATCACGTAGAGTCCATTTCATACGTTACCGACGTCAGGCTCATGTGCGAACTTCTGACAACATTGAACTTGCGGAATGACTCGTACGATGACTAAAATCAAATGCGGTAAATTTCAAGACGCAGACGAGAAAGAGATTCTAGAATCAGTCTTTCGGAAATCTGGAATAGAATGCGTCAAAGAAGTCCCAGTGAACCGACCGGACATACACACTAAGATTGATCTGCTGGGCATTTGCGAGAACGTCATAGTCCTGGTCGAATGTATCGGCAAAGACCCTATTGGACCGAAGAGTAAGAAAGCCAACTCAGACTTTCGTGCCATTGAACCAGCATTTGACAAGATAATGTCTGATCTGCCGGCCGGTCACAGAGCGCGAGAACTCTACGAGAACCACAAATCAGGGATCGATCCAACAAAGATGATCTTCAGACGACTCCTTGCATCCTTCAATCGAGAGACAAAGGATTCTGTTAAAGATCATATCTTGAAATTCTGTGACTCAAACAAGATATGCCTCTGGACATACGAGGAAATGTATTACTTCAAGACGCTTGCGGAATGCACTTACGATCACTGCCAGTTCGAAATCCTTGATTATCTGCAGGTTAGCCCCACCGAGATCAAGACAGAAAACGCTGAGCCAAGCACACCTACCTACGTCGCCTATGGCAAACGATTCGAAGGATTGGAGATTCTGAATTTCGTTGTCCCTGTCAAAACCTTACTTCGGAGATCATCAGTTAAGAGACTCCAAGATTCAAGCTCAAAGGCAGGATACCAAAGACTTCTCGACAAGGAGAAGCTGAGGAGAATGCGCCAGTACCTTCTGCAGGATTTCCCGATATATCCCAATAACATCATCTGCAAGCTTCATGATGATGCAACTGTCAACAATCTCTTCGACATGGGCACCAGTGTCGAATTAGGTCCCAAACTCAGTTCCAGAACCTCTATCTTGAGGGATATGAAAGACAATCTCTTTCTTGTTGAATTGCCAGACACTCATGATGCGTTTGAGATAATTGATGGACAGCACAGGTTGTTTTCGTTTTCTCAAGCGAAATACGCACAGTACGAGAAATACACTGACACAGCTGAACGAGATGCCTTCGCCGAAGGCGATAGGAAGATCGCAAATCTATCCAAAAACGCGAACCTTGTCGTTACGGCAATCCACTCAAAAAACGGTACAGTGGCCAAATTTTCAAGCCCAGGCAGACTTTTCCTTGACATAAATACTACCCAAACCAGAATCAGGCCTGAAGATGTCATTGATCTTGTGGGGAAGTTCTACCAAAACGAACCAGTCGCGCACGCTAACGTTCTGCTAACCAAACTCAACACGCATGGTGTCCTGAAGGGCAAGATACGAGTTAAGTTCTGGCAAGAGGATAGGATCAAAAGAACTTCTATCATTGGGTATAGCGGACTGAAGGACATACTTGACAAGGATAAGAAATCATATGGGATCTTCCACAAAGCTTTCGAAGGTCAGACAGCGATAACTGACTATCTTGACTTCTGTTATGTCCTCATTAACAATTATCTGCGAGCTATGGCTGAAATTGTCCGCGCCAAGCACCCCAAAGAGTACCCCGAAATAGAGACCGATCTTACACTTGGCAGATACTACCTTTTCTCTGCGGTTTTCATAGGCGCCCTCATAAGACTTCTTCGACACTTCATTTCAGACAAGGATCAGGAGTTCCATGTGTTGAAGCAACTTGAATCAGCTGTTGCCATCGATCAGGATCAAGAGCACACCGTGAGCACAAACACAGAGAATGAGAAAATATGCAGTTTGTTTGTTAGAGGCATACGCCCCATTGCAGGTCAGTTGCGCTTCACGAAGCTAGAATTCGATAACAAAAAAGGATGGGGCCCCAACAAATGGGGCAAGATAGAGGCAGACCTGTTCTACATGATAAGAAAACGCAAACATCCTAGATTCGGTGACGAGAAGCTGATCTCGAAAAAATACCGGAGATGATCTGTCAGACATCAAGAGATGCATCGCTAAGGGCCAAATTCCGGACCATGAGATCTGACAACGGTATAACCTAGACAATTTGCTGAATTTGAACCCCCATTTTTCGTCGATCGTCGTCGTTTCCGTTTTTTTTGGGGGGGGGCGGGTCAGCTGGTGCGGGCACCCGAATTTGAACCGTCGCCCGCGGTCGTTTATTGCGTGTATATGATTGAGCACTGAAAGTTCGTTACCCATGGGGTAAATGATACTGGTAAAGAAAAAAGAGAAAAGAGAAAGAAGAAAAGGGAAATCGTTCCTTAGGAGCCGGACTTTGGTGACATCATGCCCAACACTTCGTTCAGAGGCGGCGTACTTATCGGTTCATCTTCCACGATCTTCCCGTTAGCGAGACGGTAATAGGTGATAACTCGGGCAGAAACCTTTTTCCCGCTGGCGAGGGTGAAGTTCATGTTGCCCCGAAATACGACCGAATCGCCTTCGGCTACCAGATCCGCGATTTCAAAATCGCGTGCGGGCGCGGAGGCCTTCAGGCCGGAAACCACGCCCTTGAAGCCAGTACGATTGGTGACGCCCATACTCGGATTCACATAATTCGGCGCAACCAATTCGTCGATAAGGTCGATATTGCCGCCGCTCAACACCTCTTTGATGAATCTGCGGACGACGTCTTTGTTCCCATCGGTGGTCATTTCAAATGCACCTATGCCATGAGAGTCACGCTGTCAGCATAACTTTGGCGATTCGCATTTCGCTGCGGAACCGTCGTCGTCGCGCACAAAGCGCACAAAGTGACGGCGAATGAACTGCCGATCACCAAGGTAGGCCATCGGTCGTCTTACATTCGTCGTCCTCGGTACGCTTAGTGCGCACACACACACACACAATCACGCCTCCCACGACGGTTCAAATTACGACGGCCGCACCAAGAGACCCGACGACGATCCAATTTCTCATGCTCGCACCATTAATGGCTACAACATCCAAATCGCCAACTTCACAAACATCAGGGAACACAATGGTTAACTTTGCACAGCCGGGGACGTATGTATACAACGGCTAGCGGTCGCGAGAAGTTGGAAAGGAGGTGATATTCTATGTCAGAAGAAATCAAGGCGGGCACGCGCCGTTTTGTTGAGGAGGTTTGGAACAGGGGAAACTTGGCCTTAGTAGACCAGTCAGTGGCCGCCGAGTGCGTCTACCGCGGTCCTGCATGGGATGTACACGACCCAGAGGGCTTCAAGAAAGTGGTCACCGCCTCCCGCAGCGCTTTCCCCGATCTTCATCTCAGCATTGATGACATCATCGGCGAAGGGGACAAGGTAGTGACCCGCTGGATACTTCGCGGCACACACAAAGGTGACTTGATGGGCATCGCCCCCACCGGCAAGCAGGTGACGATATGGGGGATCAACATCGAGCGCAATGCTAACGGAAAGAGGGTGGAAGAATGGGAAGCCTGGGATGTCCTGGGCCTCATGCAACAGCTCGGCGTTATCCCCCCGAGGGGAGAGAGATGAGCTCGCGCATAGGTTTGTACATTTCTAGGCATAGGCTCGTCCATCTCTTTCTCTCGATCCTATCCTAGGGCTATGTGTGTGGTGGTGCGCACCAAGTGTACCGACGACGACAAGGGCATAGACGAACTTTTGCGGGACTGTGGATACTTCGACAGAGTTCCGATAGACATTCACGAGCAACGTTTCAAGGTGAGAACAGGGATCTTTCAGCAGTACTCTCCAAGTTGCGATCCCCTTGACAAGCGTGAGTATCATGAGGCCTTAGTTCAGCGCGATTTGACTTAAATCCGACTACTTTGGGTTCAGTTACGGAAGGATAGTTCGTCATTGAAAAGACTAAAGAGGGGAAGAAGCCTATTGTTCATCGTTTCCTCAGCAAGTCGTTTGATATTTGTCATCTGAGATTAGTAAAATCCTGGCCGGCTACAAGGACGCACTGGACATCTCTCAAGCTAGATACGAGGAGCTATACAAGCAAAGGGCAAAGAACGCGATTCAGTTCTACAACGATTTCTTTCACAATCTAATTCGCCGTTATCATACGATGGTTGACGACCCTGCTGGGAGACGCGGAGCTATTCGACTCTTCGACAAGATTTTCGGTACAACCGATGTGAAATTCGCCGCCATCGATGGAACGCTCTACAAAGAAATCCTTGAGGATTACATGGTGTTTTTCGGCGCCTCTTACGCAGTCAGGGGCGATCTCAGTCTTCAAGGAAATCCGCCAGCCATCAGGTATGAGCGTTGGTCCTCTGAACAGGATGTCAGCATGGTCGCCTATGTCCCAATCCCCTTCGCAGAATTAGGCGATGTCGTAGAAGAACAATTTCTCGTTTCTGACAAGAACAAGTTCGACCTGGCAAGCATCCACTTTGAGATAATGCAGCTAGCTGAAGTATTCCTCCTCTTTGACCTAGCATCCAATGCAACGGTAAGGCCAAACTACATCCTCTGGGATCAATCATTAAGCAGTGTGATGGCCAGTACGGATATCGGATCAGATCAGGTCGGCCTAGTTGGCTACAAATTTATGGGCCGCCCTTTGACGCAACAGGACGTCGTGGTAGCATATTCACATCCCTACAATGAGAAACTCGGCATTCCCGGCGTGAAGGTCTTCAGACGATACAATTTTGTTCTAGCTGAACTCTACAGGAATCACAAACAGAGGCTTTCCGAATTATGCCGAAAGTCCGGCATCGACGAAGGGGACCTGCTAGATAGCCTCAGGAATTCTCTTCCGCTCAAGAAACTTGGCGGAGAAGAGGAACTGGTTTTCTATGACGAACATTCCCGCGAATTCGCTCTCAACGAGAAATACGTCCAGTCATGGGATTATGACGTGGGGTTGTTCCTTCACATATGTAAACGGCTTTTCAAAGATAAGGATCCTTCGGCCCTCACCTATGAGAAAACAATTGATGGACACAAACGAACTGTTTGGATGTCTCCCTTCGACATGAAATACCTGATCGCTGTAGGACTGAGAGCCGCAGTGGAGACATGTTGGAAGCAGCGTATTTTGCTTGTAGGGATAATCAAGGACTCAGCATCACGCCATCTTTCTAGGAACTACTTGGGCGTGATGCGGAATCAGGCGCAATACAATTTCGGAAACGTACTCTTACCTTGGACGGACAGGACGTTCCTAGAAGCCTTGCCTGTGGGAGATGACGATCTATTTGCTCCCTGGTCAACTGTTGAGTTTGATTCAGTATTCATGACGATGCATGTAGCCCCAATTCTGAAACCTGGCGGCAAGGTCGTTGAAGAAGTGAGAGGTGTGAAGGGAGACGTGCTGACCACGGAGAAACTCTTCGCAAGATCTCTGGGGCAGTTCTTCTTGACCAGGGCAAAGGGCACGCCGCTGATGGGACATGTGATTTTCATAGATCGGCTAGTAATGCCGGAGTTCGATCCTAGTAGCTGGACCATATTGACTGTCAATAACAAGGAAATTGGGGAAGTGAAGGCCTTTGTTTTCAAGGACGCGTCGGCCGTCAATGAAATTCAAGACGCGAACATCTTCCTTCTGCATACGCTTACTAGAAATCTCTACCCAGAAGTAATTGGGTATCCAGATCCTCTTCACAAGGCAGATTGGGGAGCTAAGAGCTTGGAGAAAAGGGTTAGGGAGATTGTGAAAAGCAGCAATGTAGCGATACTATCCAAGCCTCTGAGACGAACTTTTCGAGAAATTCGTGATTCTGTACGGAGAGTGTGATGCAACGTCCAAGAATGCTGTAAACCTCTTTAGGGAAGAACAAGCGATTGGCAGATTGATGCTACTTGAACCCGACCCTAATTCTAGGTTCAAGTTCACAATATGGTTTGACTACACGCGAAAGTTGGTCAACAAGGTCAAGGAAGGGGATCTGATAGCTATCCCCAACTTTGCTGGAGATGAACGGTACTGTCTCAGTGAAATAATCGGCGTATTACCTACTCATTTTGCGATGGCAACGGACATTAAAGGATATCCGGGGTTCTTAATGGACGCCGCTAAGAGCGCATCGCAAGACTGGATTGTGCAAGAGGAGAAATCATACGAAGACACAACGAAAATAGTTTGTCACGCCATTCCAATGAACCTTGAGTTCTTGGATAAGCCTGGCATAGAATCTCTGGAAGATGTCCCTGTTCAACCCGAAAGCTCACTGCCAATGCCAGGCAAAGAGGTTCGACTCGTTTCCAGTGAACTCACAGAACAGATCATAAACTACGCTCTGACAAAGGAAATCAACACGTTTACGATTGGGACACTTCTAAGAGACGAAAAAGTCAAAGTAAATGTCAGCATTGAAGACTTGGTCAAGACACACTTCGGTGTTTTCGGATATACCGGCGTGGGCAAGAGCAATCTGATTAGTACCCTAATCGGCAAACTCCTGCTCAATGAGCGTGATACAGTAAATGTTTGTCTTTTTGACCTAATGGGAGAGTATCTAGGGTTACTTGTAGACTTGCTCACTTCGCAAGCAATCAATGCAACGATTATCTGCCTTGGTCCTAGAACACTGCCAGGACCCACATTGGACTTTGTCGCCCAACAGAGGATCGCGCCCCCCGCTCCAGCAGCTACGGGCTTGGACGTACATATTCAAGCATCGCGAACAGCTCATGTAAGTACGTCTGTTCCTCCTACTGGAGATCTAGACTCTGCCGCTGAGGCATTATTGGACTCCACTTTGTTACCAAAGAAGCTCAAATCTATGTCCAACGAGTATTTGCCCTACTTCAAGCAAATTCTCCAATCTCGCAGAGTCAGAATTTTGCGTGAGGGATTTCAACAGACTTTGAGGAGTTTGATTGAGCAGAATGACAATGCGATTTACGGACGACTCGGAGAGCCAAAAAGGATAGCGCTTCAACAGTTGCTTGCAAATCGACTGGGACAATTGATGGACCGCGCGTTGAGTCCGGAGGTTGCGACCCAAGCTATAGGTATCTCAAGAGCAGAGAGAGGAGAGTTTGCCCCGCGACTCGCTGTCTTAATACAGAGATTGACCGAAGTATTGAATCAACCGCAAGTTGACGTTAGACCCGAGTTTAGCATTACAATTCAGGATATCGTTGCCGGCTTGAATTCTCGCGACCGCAAGAGCCTGTATGTAATACTGTCACACGACCCTGACCTGATGAGAACATTTTCTGACGATCTTATATCAGAGGTTTTTGAGCAAAGGCGCAGACGTGGGTGGATTACCCCCCTCTGTACGTTTGTTTTCGATGAGGCTGACGAGTTCATTCCTTTGAACATTTCACCAGGAAGCACATATTATGATTCGACGGAGGCCATCGAGACACTAGCTAGACGTGGCCGGAAGTACGGCCTTGGAGTAGGAATTGCCACTCAACGCGTTACTTACCTGAACACGAGCATCATGGCCCAGCCACATACATACTTTGTGAGCAAATTACCACGCGAAACTGATCGACAGAGGGTTTCCGAGGCCTTCGCGATTGGCGAGGACATACTAGCTCAAACATTCGAGTTTCACAAGGGTAACTGGCTGGTCATGAGTCATGACGCACTAGGAGTGGAGGGCATTCCCGTGCCAATCAAGGCAGAGAATGCCGAGAACCGAATTACTACATTCTTCACCGCAAACAGACCCAATAAGGCTAGTTGAGCAAACGACGTAGTCTAAGTCTAAGAGCAGAAAGACCCTTTCCGAAACTCATCCTAGTATGTAGGCGATCAATTCCCCTAGGTAGAATTATCGCCCCAAAGTCTGCTCGCGAGACGAAATCGCGATGGGTCTCAGTGACAGCATATAGAATTACGTGCTCGTAGGCAAGCCTTTCGAAGTATGACCTTATCACGGCACCGATGTGATCCGCTGTTCTGTTGTAAAGATCTGCATCCCAAGCGCCTTTGCCAAATTGCGAGGTTACCCACCATTTCATGAGGCCGGGACAATCATAGAGCAGGTTTACTCTTCTGCCATTACACGTCCATTGCAGAGACCAATATTCTTCAGGTTCAATAGCAAAAGGTTCGGACACCACGGCAATGTCAAGTTTATTCTTGAACTCTTGGATTGCATTGAGAACTTGCCTAATTGTAAAGGCGCGGGGGTAAGGTTTCGGCCCTGCGCACTGTACAAGGACGCAGACCTTCATCGGATTCTGTGGTTCGTAGTCGTCTTCTATGAAGCGATGCCATTGCTTAACAGGGAATGCGTGAATCGATTTCCAAACCTCATGGGGCGTATACCAAACCAATCTGTTGTTGAGACCAGGAATCATGCGTCGTGACTGTCTCAAAAGACGCTCGCGTGCAACGGTGCCTTCAGTTATTCGGCTCTCTCCTTTCCGAATCATATTCATCCACGAACTCTTGCGGAATAAGTTCCTTTTCCTGCAAAACTGGTAAGACCCTTGAATCAAAGTTAGTGATTTTGTCCAGACACGGTCTAATTGCTGTCAGAAACCTATTCGGGTCAGATAGACTCCTTCCAAGACGTGAAACAAGCTCAGTGTAGATTTGAAAATTGTGAGCCGCTATCCTGGAGGCACCTAAAGAGCCAGGTGCGAGGCAGTCCTTCAATTCGTAAGTTCGACATGCTTTACAATGGCAATCTCGCCTACGTAACTTCTCAATGTGAATCCTAGTCAGGGTTGTCGGGTCTATCCAGTACCTGAAGCGACTGGCATGCGCGAAAGTTTTCGAGTCAAATGAATCAGCACCGGCCATCAGTAAGAACGGTATTATCTTGAACCCAGATATGCCGAAGACGTGTATAGGTTTCCCGGTCCTTGTCCTAACGGCCTTTACAATTTCTAATATTTCTATGAATTGATCTTTGCGTGGCACCACGCTTCCAATTGCGAGCGCATCGATATCGTCGAGGTAGCTATGATCTTCCAAACGATCAATAAAGCGAACTGCTTCATCCGCTGTCTCTCCATGTATGCATGCATAAAGGAGAGTCTGCTTGTCGGTTCGCTTTTCTATGGCCAGTCCGATGTTTCGAATTGTATTAAGGATTCGGCGTTCCTTTTCTCTTCTGTTGACATCGAAGAGTGGATAATCTAGAGTTGCAAGCGCATCGCAGTTAATTGACTCTTGGAAGTTCAACACTTCAATCGGCGAATAGTGAGTTTCCGACCGACCATTGGTAAAACCGCCTGAGTCCGCGAAGATAGGCTTGGCAAATCCTAGGAATTTGTGGATGTCTTTCCCTTGAACCAGTCTCCTCATTGGCCCATTTCTCATGACGAAATACACACTCATCATGACAGCTTGAGCACTTGAACGCCACCCGTTGAAACGAGAGAAGTGTTTCCATGGTCCCTCGCGGGGATTTACAACTGGCAAGAACGTGGGCGTAACCAACCTGCCGGATTTCGTGCTAATCTGAAGTGACCGAGCGAAACACCATTTGTAGGTTGATGCCACGGTAGCCTTCAACAGGCATCACCTCAGAAAAGGCAATAGTGTCGCATTGGTTCTTATGTCTTTGACTGAGAAGTTTGGTTCGTCACACTGGCGACGAAAATGCTCCAGGCCCCACGGAGTCGAACCCGAACCTTGCCGACCTGACAACTGAGCATTCTTAGTAGTATCGCGTTTCCTCGATAGGAATCAGGAACTCTGTCCTTTCGCGACAGATGCCGTAGAAGAAGCATTGGCTCTCCTTGCCTGGGATCTTGCAGACTGGGTTGCGTGTTGTGCACTTCTTTCGGTTGGACCACCAGGTGTTGTCGAGAACATCGCCGGGGATGTCTGTAGTCCTCATGATGCTAAGGAAGGCAGCGAGCCCGGCGCTTCTTAGTTCTGAAGATTCCTCTGATGAGAGCAGCTCTCCTCTAGTGATCTTCGTGCCCATCTTGCTGTTGGGTTCTAGAATGCCATTTCTAATCTGCTGCTTCAACAACTGGTAGTCCATGCCTGGAAAAAGCGGTTCGTCAAAGTCGGCGATGCCTCTTCCTCTATGCATGATTGCATTGACCATCGTCATCTTGCAGAGAGGATCGTCAAAAGCACGAAACTGACGGGAAAGGTTCACAAACAGTTTCAAAGATCGTGACTCTTGGGTCTCTTGCACAAGGTTGAAGAAGTGGCCGGACCAGTAGTCTCGCAATTTACATCCAAGGTCTCGCCAGTTCGCCACTCTCTCCTCGACCTTTGGCATCACGGTCTTTCCGTTGTCGTCCCTGAAAATTGCCCGCGCGTCAGAGATCTTCATTGTGGCGAGAGCCGGCGCCTCCAGAATGGGATACATCGTATCGTCGCAGCAGATCTTGAGGCATCGCCACATGTACTCGGCTCCCCGAAAGGGTTTCCCGCCCTTGCTGCCTTCACAATACTTCCTTTCGTCCGTTGTGAGCCAGTACCTGAAGTTTATCGAGTTGCCTATGGCGAAAAACTGCGAGACATCTTCCTTCCCTTTGTCGTCCTCAAGAAAGATCTCCGGGTCCCGCCATTCAAAGGGACGCGCCTCTTTTCCAGTCAATTTCAACCGCAGATGCTGTGCGAATTCCTTGACTACTTCCTCGTTCACATTCACGCGAGGGCCATGCGAGAGATCGAGTCTAAACTCGGATGCCAAGTCCAGGTTCTTACCTCTACATTTCATTGGGAGATGCCGACCGCAAGTGTTTCGTATGGATCTCGCGTCATTTATGCTTTGGAGTATGTGTTGCGGAGGGATAATGGATGTCTCGGTCTCGCGCCGTAGGCCTGGATCGACGCGATGAATTTCTGCTCAAGATGTATGAAGCGTTCTGGAGCAACATTACAAGGGCAGAGGATGCGGCTTGGAAGATCTTGGCAACCTACACCGGCCTATTCGCGGGCTTAGCGCTCGCATTCGCTGTCGTTGGCCCGCTGGGATTTGCTACGCTAGTTATCCTATTTAGTTTTCTTGCCATCGCCATATCGCTGAATGCAAATCTTTGGTTCGTGAGAAACATCGGTCTCATAGCAAATCTGGAGAAGGAGTTTCTCAGAGAAGAAGATTACGGCGTACTCGTGCCCGCAAGTTGGAGGAAAGGCAAAGTCCAGTTCTTCAGCCTGAAGCGTTTCGAAGCATGGTGGGTATTCGTCCCGGTTTATTTAGCAGTTGCAGTTGTGACTATTGTGGTTCTGTGGAGCCAATTATCCTGCGTCCAAGCTCTGGCAGTCACACTCATCTTCATGATCTGCATGTTCTTGACGGTTGCCTATGGATGGAGTCTCAAGCTACGCCACGATGATCTGGTACGTGGTGCACCAGGAATCCCCTAGTCCTAGCGTCCTTCAGGACAGCTATGCAGTCTTCCCCACTACTCTTGAGAACTCTCGAAGGCCAGGACGTGGCAGCCATCAGGGTGGAGAGAAGCCCCAATCCGGTCTATTGCAGGAAATGAGCGATACAATGATTCGAATGCTTAGCGAGGCCAGGTCTGACGAAAGTCAAGATTCATGAACTTTGATAGTCGCCTGATCTCTTCGAAGTCTTCGATTCTGACCTTCGTATCTCGACCGTAGAGTGCATGAGCCTGCATCAAAGCTCTGAGTTGTTTGCGAAGCCTCAATCGTGTTCAAATGCATTTTTGCTGACAGGTCTTCCACCCTTTCTGCGTCTTCAACTGTTTGTTGCCAACCGCTTTCTGAACGACTTAGTCAATGAGAAACACTCATGCTATGTACATACGCGTGTTTCAGATTAGCTAAGTTGCCGGATTGACTTGGTCGTATACAGGTTACCTGTACCAGCCGAAGTAAGGCTTCAACCTGTGCAGCGTGTCGAAATCTTCAGAGCAGATCCTGTCTCGCTCATTGAGTAGGGCGGAGCCGCATAGAAACGCCGTGATCAAATCGATGTTTCGTGGTAGACCAGAATACTTCAAAGAGGCTAGACTCTGTGCCTCATCACTAATCCTCTTCCTGAACCCTTCGAAGTCCCACTTTACTGGTCGCCGCTCCAACTCTATCGTATCCAAGTCTACATTCCTGAGCTTCCTCGTGTCCCAGTAAGGTTTCCACTCCTCCCAGTCAGTCTTGAATCGAAATGGGATCACTCTGTCAAAGAAGGTGCCTAGAAACTGGCTTCTCAGCTTCCCCTTCGAATCTATCAACAGGTACTCAGGGACATTCAGCAGTACTCCAAAGTTCTTCGCATGCCTGTCTATGGTTTCATTCTTGGTTAGGATCTCTGCGTGCCCGTCGATCAAGTTCTTCGTGAATGCAAGTATTCCAGCCACTCGGCGTCTCGGGTAGGCTTTGATAATATCTTCAATGTCGTTCATACAGAACAGTTTGAAGTCTAGATCCTTGAATCTCTCTTCTTTGGCAATGTGGTATTCGGTGACGGCTCCGTCGACCAATATGTGAGTTTTCTCTGGAAACATCGACAACACATCCTTGAGGATGCACGTCTTTGCTTCTCCAGGCGGACTGATTATCGCAGTCGAGAGCGCGATCCTGAGGCCTTCAACTTGCGTTGAAGCTAAGGCGATAGATTCGTAGAGTCCAAGGTCTCCGAACCGATACTTCTCTTGGAAGGCCTTGTGGATCTTTTCAGACCGGCATAGTGGCTTTTTCGTATTCCCAGATCCTCCTTTCGATCAGGTCGATGATGAAGTCATGACGGGTGCGGGAAATCGGGACCGTCTTGACGAACTTGATCCAGATGTCAACAGGGATGTGAAGAAGAAAGGATACAGTTCCGGAGTACTCGCGCTCCTTGTGTGCCTTCGGCAGCGCGTCATGGTCTTTCAGCGAGCCGTGTTCTTGGGAAGGCTTCTTGGTCATGGTCTTGGATCTTGCCAAAGCTTGTCCCACTCGTCGAATCCGATGCTGATTCTTGCACGATTGAAATCCACGCGTCGATGGTCATCACACAATAGCCATTGGAGCATGTTCGTAGTCTGAGCGGGAACTGGCTTGTTCAGGTAGATTCTGACATGGTATCCTTTGCTTCGGCTCGGAGTGATTCTGATCGCAGTGGCGCGTAGCCCATAGGATTCGAGGACCATTCTGATCTTGCGTCTGTAGTGCTTCAGCCAGGATCTATCCACAACCACGTCCACATCGATCATCAGAAGTCTCGTTGGAGGAACTGGCTCACGCTTTGCCACGTTTCCTCGGCCTCTTTGCGAATCTCGTCCTACCTGACGGGAGCTCCTGTGCTTCCCATCGCTTGTTCACACGACGCATGACAAACCTTCGAACGGAGGCGTGGGTCTGCGCGATCTGTTTCTTCGCGCGCTGCTCATGCTCGAAGTTGACGCGGACCTCACGGTCTAGGCTTACTTTGAGATGTTTGAGAAGCCAGTAGTGGAAATGCTTGCGTCCTTTCTCTTCCAGTTGCTTTCGGATGCGTTTGATGTCTGCTCTTGTTCTCGCTCTTCTGGCGATTTTGAGATGCATCTCGTACTCGAAGAGTTGGCGTTTTCGTTCATCGTAGGAGAATGACGAGACTGTCATCCTGAAGACGCGAACAGGTGCTTGGCGCGGCCGCCTTTGCCGTATCTTGTGTGTCTTTGCAAAGCGTCTGCGAGAATGCATTTCTTATCTCCCCTTTTCTGCTGATAGGATTCTTCGAGCGTCGGTTAGCATTCGAGAAACAGCGTCTAATTCGGCCTTGAAAGCTTGATCAGTCATGTCGGCGATTTCTGGTGTTGCGAAACCGATCAGTCTGTTATTTATGACGATTAGGTTCTCTCCAGCTGCTATCTTGAAGTCTCTGGGTAGGCCTACATACCGGCCTGCCCCTATCGCGATGACCTTCTTCTTTTCAATCATATTTTGCATCTCAAAGAGAAGCTTAAATAATACAACAAGCGCAAACATTGTATTTAATGCGTCAAGGCGATTCGATGGAGAAGAGAATTGAGGAGTTGCTGAGAAAGCCCCAGTACTCTCCCGCAGGGGCAGAGGGATCTCAGGAACGCCTTGGGGCTGAGGGAGGCCGTCGTGGAAGAAGAGGCATGATGGGTGAACGAATCGATAAGACCAGACAGCTCTTCAAGGAAAACACGAATCAACCGCTTCACTACAGAGAAATAATGAAGCGCGTAGGAATCAAGAGTGAACGCAACTTCTACCAGATCGCCTCTCAGGTCTTACAGCTGACTGGGAAGCCAGGCCACTATGTTCTGTGGAGAGGCGGCGAGGACACCGACATGGTCGAGAGGAACTCGGAGGAGCTGAAGGGGTTTGCTGATTTGCGGTCACAGGGTCAACTGTATGGCTTCATTCCCAGGAAATCAGAGGTCCCTCAGGATTCCGTCATTAGGTCGCTTCGACCAGGCGCACCTCCATATCTGACAGATGACAAGCGTTTTCGGCCTCCTTTCAAGCGAAACCCGGATCGGCTTCGAGGAGCAGTAATCTATGGAGTCAAATCGGAGAGGACCTCGAAGACCAGAGAGGATGCTGAGAACCTCTTCCGACTACTCACCCATGCTACAGGGTTCCTGAACCCACAGGGGTTCATGTCACTTATTCCCGAGTCATTCATGCTTGCGTTTCGTAACAGAAAAGTAGATTCAGACTTGCTTGAGGGCTCACGTCCATTCTCAGAGCTATCCCACGACGAACTCGAAGATGTGAAGAAATTCGCTTTCGGCTCAGCACAGAGAGCATATGTCCTGTACACCTTTGACGTTAACGAGGCCTTCGACTGGTTCTTCAAGAATAGGACTAATGAGAAGGTGGTCAGTCAGCTCCAAGAACGCTTGAGGGAATTCAAACCTGAAGACGGTGGTCGCTGGGGCGAGAGGAAAAGATCGGAAAAGCCTCTTCGCGAAACGAGAATTCATGAGTCGCAGATGGCGGAGAATCTTGCGAGGAAACTGGAACGGAGGCCTGAAGCATGAATCCTCTGTTCCTATGCGGGTTTGGAACCAAACTCGCGGTAAGAGACCGACGGCTTATTGTGCGTGAAGGACGTTTCACGCCTCTCAGCTTCACGCGCTACTCGAACGGAGAGTTCCGCGAACCTAGACTGTTGAAGTTCAAACCTAGGCAGCTGCCTCACGACTCGATTATTGTTGAGGGTTCCTCAGGAATGATCACATTCGAGGCTATGCGTTGGCTGATGCATCACGACACTCCAGTCTTCATGTTGGACTATGATGGCTCATTGCTTTCTGCGATAATGCCGCCTCAACCTATTCGCGGGGATCTGCGCCGAGCCCAAGTTGAAGCCTACCTTGATTCCGAGAAGCGTTTCACTGTCGCTCGGTCTTTCATCGAAGCTAAGCTTGAACGCTCACGTCAGACGTTGGACTGGCTCAAGGAGAGCCATGATATTGAACAGGAGATTCGACGCTTCAAGAAAGAATCCAGCAGATTGAGCAGTGCAAAGACAGTCGACCATGTTGGAGCTGTGGAAGGTCGAGCTGCGGAGTCCTACTGGGACGCTTTCCAGAAGGCTCCGCCATCTAAACTGGAGTTCAAGAATCGAAGTACAAAGGCTAGCGGTCGCCAATATAATGCAAGCGACCCAGTCAACGCATTGCTCAACTATGGTTATGCGTTTCTTCAGAGCTCCGTTCGACGGGCAGTCAACATGACAGGGTTGGATGCTTCGCTTGGTTTCGTGCATGAGGACAAGCCCGCTACGACTCCGCTGGTGTATGATTTTCAAGAGCCGTTTCGTTGGCTTGTCGACTACGTGGTCTTGAGGATGGTCCTGTCACGCAGCGTCTCTTGGGATGACTTCTACTTCACGGGCGAAGATTATCGGCTAAGGATCAAGCCGCCGTTGCTCGATCGATATGTGAAGTTGTTGCGGGAACAGTTCAATTCCGGCGTGGTGTATGGCGGTAGACGGCTAATGTGGGATACGGTGATCTTGCGGAAATGTCAGGAGCTGGCGCGCTATCTCCTAGGGAAATGCCGGTCATTTGACCTGACATCTCCTAGACCAGTTCTGGAAAGATCAGACTCTCGCCAGTTGAGAGAGAAGATACTAAGCCTGTCTCAGTCAGAGGCACGCAAGCTTGGAATCGGAAAGAGTACGTTTCACTACCTGCGCAGGAACGCCAGAAGCCATCGTTCCTTCAGAGTCTACAGGAAGGTGCGGAAAAGAATCCAACCTGTTCTGCCTGCGCGAAGGTAGCCTTTGAAAGAATGCTGAATCGAGCAGGAGACTAGCTTCAGGCAGCTAGAATTTGGCAGTAGGCAGCTGGTCCGGAATGTAGACGTAGGCGCCTAGGAACATCCTAGCTCGGCTAACTGGGTGGGCATCTAGGAGGAGGCAGAGGAAGAAGAAGGTGGCAGCTGTAGGCAGCAGGATACGAGCAGGAGGAGGAAGAAGATGACGGCTGCAGGAAGCTAGGATGAGGCAGCAGCAGGAGAAACATGATGCAGCAGGAGGAGTAAGAGCAGTCAGCAGCAGGAGGAGAAGGAAAGAGTAGGAGGAAGAAATGAGGAAATTCCTAGAGGATTAGACAGATTTCTCCTAGCATAGAGAAGAAGTGGAAGGTGGCAGAAGAAGAAGTAGAAGGCGCTGGGGTATCAGTAGATGCATTTTCTATTCACGAGTTTCTGAATCCACTATATTCTTTGCTATGACCAGGCCCATTTTCTATGTTTCTGAGGCTAAACATAGGCGAAGTTGAACTCATTCTACTTTCTTGAGCGCGCTATCTTCTTCGTCTGTCTTGGAAATATATCCTGAAAGAAGAAGTACAATGAATGAAATGGAAATAGTAGAAACTGGAGCAGAAATAGTGGAAACAGGTCGTCGTTTCTAGATCCCAAATCTTTCGATTTCCTGTTTCTGCAATAGGATTTTCGCCAGTTTCCTGATTCTATAGATCTAGGTAATTATTCTATGCCTAATTCTGCGTAGATCTGAGCGTAGAAAAATAGGATGAAGCATTTTTCTAGCATTTTCTATATCGCCATAGGAGTAGGAGGAGCCAGCAGCAGGAGGAAGAAGGAGGAGGATGTAGGCGCTTACAATCTTCCTCCTCCACCCTTTGGAGTGCATTTCAGGGAGGAGGATGAAGACGCACGGAGGAGGAGGATGAAGCGGAGGCTGAACTGATGACTCCCTCATCTATCAGCTTCCAGGTTCAAAAAGTGGTGGAAACTGATGGAAAGTGGTCTGCGGCGCTAGGAGCGTCAGGCTTTCTCTTTCTTGAGTCCGCTTGTCCCCGTTGGGACTCTTCGAGCGGACCACAGGCTGATGAAGGCGATGGCGATAATGATGGGAGGGAAGAAGGAGAAGAAGGAGATGGTGGACATTTGGGACAAGACGAATATGAACGCGAGAAGAAGGGCGGCAGCCAAGAGGATCTTGTTTCGTTTGCTGGCAGGCCGCTTTCGTGTTCCTGGAGCGAACATTTCTTGGCAGTCCTTCTTTCAGATAGGTATGGAACCTTTACCTTAAGCGTTTCTGAACCTTACGATAGACCCTGAACGATCTCGTGGAGTCACTGGCTTTCTTCCGCAAATAGTGGAGGGTGCTCTTTCCGATTCTCCTGATGCGCACACAGCTCTCTTGGTGCGAGCGTCGTAATTTGAACCCTCATTGGAGTTGATTTGTGTGTGTGTGTGTGGTACGCTTAGTGCGGGCGTCCAAATTTGAACTCGTCGTTTCGTTGATTTTTCTTGTGCGCGTGCGCACCAAGACGGACATCGACGTTTTGGCCGCGCGTCTCGCGCTGAGATTGCAATCAGAACCAAAGGAGTGCGTGGGTAGCTTCGTGCGCACCCGGAATACTGGGCAGGATCATCCTAATCTTGAGGAGACGCATCATTATTGCCTGTGCGTGGTTTGTTGACCGAGGACAACGAGGAAAGCTCGCCCAACGGCAATCATCATGTGTTCGCGGAGCCAAGCACGCCAGCTGCGGGGAGTTCGAATCCCACCCCCCGCACTCTGAGCTCCACCCCCTGTAGCGGAACCCGACATATCCAAGAAATCGAACCCCACGTCCTCAGCCAAATCCTCCAACTCGCATTCTGGATGCGCA
>Ga0187886_1001038_pt1 | contig 27513 bp, 23 predicted proteins | sample June2016WEW_20_1_FD_133001 | JGI IMG/M metagenome (GOLD analysis project Ga0187886, IMG submission 133001) | Peatland microbial communities from SPRUCE experiment site at the Marcell Experimental Forest, Minnesota, USA - June2016WEW_20_150 | ecosystem: Environmental > Terrestrial > Soil >...
CGCCGGAGACGGCGGGTCTGAGGCCCGAAGGAGAGGACCATGGCGAAATATCAAGGACCTGACTGCCGGCTGTGCCGGGTCGAGAAAAACAAGCTGTTTTTCAAGGGCACCAAGTGCCTCACGGACAAGTGCCCCATCGAACGGAGGGCCTACGCCCCCGGCCAGCACGGGCGCAACAAGAAACGCATCCTGGGATACGCGATCCAGCTCCGGGAAAAGCAGAAACTCAAAAGGTATTACGGGATGTCCGAGGAGCAGTTCCACTTCTTTTTTGAGCGGGCCGAGCGGCAGAGGGGCATCACCGGCGAGAACCTCCTGTCGATGCTCGAGCGGCGTCTCGACAACGCCATCTACGTGATGGGGTTCTCCCTGTCGCGGGGCCACGCCCGCCAGCTCATCGCCCACGGGCATTTCCGGGTCAACGGCCGCCGGTGCAACATCCCGTCGGCCCTGGTCAAGGCCGGGGACGTCATCGAATTCAAGGAGCGCACGGCCAAGAGCGAGGACATGCGGGCCGTCGTCGCCTCGAATAAGACCAAGCGCATCCCCGGATGGCTCGAAGTCGATATGGAGAACCTGAAGGGAAGAGTCATCGCTCTTCCCACCCGCCAGGATGTCACCCTCCCCGTGGAAGAGCACCTGGTGGTCGAGCTTTACTCCAAATAACGTCCTGAGGGATCCCGCCGAGGACACCCCCAGAAGGAGGACAAATGACGGAAACGAGTTTTCAGAGGCCAAAGTATTTGGAGTGCGATTTTGAAACGCTGACGGAGAAGTACGGGCGGTTTCAAGCCCAGCCCTTCGAGCGGGGCTACGGCGTCACGGTGGGCAACGCCCTGCGCCGGATTCTCCTGTCGTCGATCACCGGGGCCGCCATCACGGCCGTCCGGATTCACGGCGTGCTCCACGAGTTCTCGACGATCCCCGGGGTCGTCGAAGACGTGACCGATATCATCCTCAACCTCAAGAGCATCCCCCTCAAGCTCAAAGGCGACGGGCCGAAGCGGATGACCCTCAAGAAAGTCGGGCCGGTCCAAGCCAAGGCCTCGGACATCGTCCACGACGCGGATATCGAGATCCTCAACAAGGATATCCCCATCGCCTCGCTGGACACGGACGGGACGCTCGAGATCGAGATGGTCGTCAAGAACGGCCGCGGCTACATCCCCGCCGACCAGAATTTCGACGAGGAGCTGAGCCTAGACTACATCCCCCTCGACTCCTCCCATTCCCCCGTGCTCAAGGTCAATTACAAGGTGGATCCCGCCCGGGTGGGGAAGCGGATCGATTACGAGAGCCTGACCCTGGAGGTTTGGACGACCGGGGCCATCCGGCCCATGGACGCCCTGTCCCAGGCCGCGAAGATCATGCGCGACCACCTCGGGATTTTCCTGAACGTCGTGGACGAGCCCTTCGAGAAGGAGCAGGCTCCGGCCAAGAAGGAGATCCCGTATCTCACCCAGGCCGACATCCTGGCCAAGACGATCGACCACCTGGAGCTCTCGGTCCGGTCCAACAACTGCCTGCGGGCGGCCGGCATCGAGCGTATTTTCGAGCTCGTTCAGAAGACTGAGGACGACCTGCTCAAGACCAAGAACTTCGGGCGCAAGTCGCTCGCCGAGATCAAGGAGACGCTGGCGAACCTGAACCTCGGCCTGAACCTGGAGCTCCACCCCAAGCTCGTCGAGAGGATTCAGACGGAAGTCAAAGAGGCCAAGTCCGGGAAGGAGCTGGATGAATGAGGCACCAAGTTAAGAAAGGATACCTGCGGAGAAACTCGGCCCACCGGCGGGCCCTCCTGCGGAATCTCGTGACCTCGTTCCTCGAAAAGGAGCGGATCACGACGACCCTGGCCAAGGCCAGGTACACCCGGCCGCTCGCCGAGAAGATGATCACCCTCGGCAAGCGGGGCACCCTCCACGCCCGGCGCCAGGCCCTGGCCTACCTGACCAAGGAGGCCGCCGTGAAGAAGCTCTTCGACGACCTCGGCCCCCGCTTCTCCGAGAGGCCGGGCGGATACTCCCGCATCGTCAAGCTCGACCGGAGGATGGGGGACGGTTCCGTCATGGCCATGCTCGAGCTGGTCGGCACGGAGTTCAAGAAGAAGGCCAAGAAGAAAAAAGAGGCCAAGAAGGCGGCCGGGAAATAAGGCGGCCCGCTATTCAGAGGCTATAATCAGGGCCCGGCGTCAAGTCGGGCCCTTTTTTTATTCCCTTCGATGCCTCAGTTCAACTGGGAGCGCATCGGTACGAGCAGCGGGGGAAAGGGCAGGATTCTTTTCAGATATTTGCCATAAGTGCGGCTTCGAGTCGCTTAGCCGCACTTATGCTGGACTCTCCCTGCCGGCTCGGGCCAAATCGCGCAGCCCTTCTCCTCTCGCCTTCCGTCAGTCTCTGGGTCTTCGAGCGCCTTGGTAGATGCCCTGCCAGTAGGCGTCCTTGAGCCGCGAGATCTGGACAACGGGCTTTTCGTGGACCGTGGCGTTGATGAACTCTTCGGCGTTGATCATCATGCCCACATGGCCGATGTTTTTGCCGAAGAAGACGAGGTCACCGGCCCTCTCGTCGCCGGCCGTGACGGGGACGAGGCCGCTCCCTTCGAACTGGATGTCCGCGTCCCTCAGGATGGGGATCCCGCCCATTTTGTAGATGAGCTGGACGAATCCGGAGCAGTCGAGGCCGAGAGGCGACGTGCCGCCCCAGAGGTAGGGGAGGCCGACGAAGCGCTTGGACAAGGCGATCATCTCCTGGACCGGGAGCCGCGTCCAGACCATCGGGCCTTCCCGGAATTCGCCGTCCCCCTTCTGAACCCAGGCCTTCGTGCCGCAGGGGAGGGTGACCTCCAGCCATCGCTCATCGGCGTCCCGGATGACCTCGAGCGCGGAACTGATCGGCGCGACCTTGACGGGCTTTCGCGTGGTGACGTCCGGCTCGCGGTAGGTGTTGGCCAGGAGGGCCGTGACCACGAAGATTTTCCCCTGGCTCGCGTACGGCTTATCACCGGGCTTCAAGAACCTCAGGGACGGCCCGATGGCCCAACCCTTGTAGGTGTCCGGCGTCTCGACGTAGTACCAGTCCTCCCCGTCGGAATTTCTCTCGGTCTTGAGGATCCGTACGTTCGTGCCGAGAAGGGCCTGGCTGACGACGTCAGACATGGCGTTCGACCGGCTATGCATGTTCTCGGCGGCGTTGATGACAACCCCGGCCCCGGGAACCGCCGGTTTTTCGGCCGCCGAGAGGGTGAGCATGGGAGCGGCGGCGATAAGAAGAAGCAGGGCGAATCTGCGCATGTCTTGACCTCCTGAATGGACCATTATAGCCCCGAACCCGGACTGCGAAAAGGGATTTTTCCCAAGGCCAGACGGGTCCTGTCACGGCGCGTCCCCGTCCGGCCTCGGCTCCACCCATCCCCCCGTGGGCGGAGGGGAAAACGCCCCCTCCTGAACCACCCCTCCTCGCAGCCGGCAGCTTCAGTTGAGTGCTCGGACCAGGGGGAAGCCGCCCCTTGGAACCCCCAGCGCTCTCGCGCAATCCCCTTCCGCCTCGGGCGGGCGGGGACTGGCACCGTGCCACCCGTCCCGTTAACTTGCATTGAAAGCATATTATCTCCGTGGGACTCCTCTCTCGGAATTGGGTGCCCGAATCAGCTGGAAATGTCCGCGGCCATTTTCATATAATAGGCGGCGAGAGGAGTGGCCATGAAAAGGAAGGACTTTCTCACGTTGTCGGGCGCGCTTGCCGCCGGGTCTCTCGTTTCGCTCGAATCCGGATTTGCGCAAGCTCTGGGCACAGGCGGGGGAAAGACGCGCGTCTTTGTCAAGCTCCTCGACCTCCAGCTCCGGCATGCCTGGGGCCTGTCCCGCGGGACGTGGACGGCGAGACGGAACGCGTACGTTAAAATCGAGCGGGACGGAGTCTTCGGCATCGGGGAGGCGGCCCCGATCGCCCGCTACGAGGAAACCGCGGAAAGCGCGGCGGCGTTCATCGAGAAAGCCCGGCCGGTCCTCGAGCGGGACCTCTGGGAATACGCCGCGCGCTGGAATGAGCTGGACGCTCTGACTCCCGGCCAGCACGCGGCCAAGGCGGCTTGCGACATGGCCCTTTACGACTGGGTGGGGAAAAAGCTCGGGATCCCCCTTTGGAAACTCCTGGGCCTCGGCCGGGACAACGCCTTGACGACGACTTATTCCATCGGCATCGACGAGGTCCCGGTCATGCAGCAGAAGGTCCGCGAGGCCGCGGACTTCGGCGTCTACAAGATCAAAGTCGGGAGCCGGGACGACCGGAAAATCATCGAAGGCATCCGGGCGGTGACGGACAAGCCCCTGCGGGCCGACGCCAACGAGGGCTGGAAAACGAAGGAGGAGGCCCTGGAGATGATCGACTGGATGGCCGCCCGGGGCGTCGAACTCATCGAGCAGCCCCTGCCGGCCGCCATGCTCGCGGACTACGCCTGGCTCAAGGAGCGGACGAAGCTCCCGCTCTTCGCCGACGAGAGTCTCATGATGGCCTCCGACATTCCAAGGATCGCGCCGTACTTCCACGGCCTCAACATCAAGCTCATGAAATGCGGCGGCGTCCAGGAAGCCATGCGCATGGCCGCCATGGCCCGCGCCCTGGGCCTGAAGCTCATGATCGGCTGCATGATCGAAAGTTCGCTCGGGATTTCTGCGGCCGCCGCTATCACGCCGCTTTTTGACCACGCCGACCTCGACGGAAACCTCCTCATCGCGAACGACCCGTTCCGGGGCGTGCGGACTGTCAAGGACCGGCTCGTCGTAAACGACCGGCCCGGCCTGGGCGTCACGGGGGAGGTTTGGTAACGCGCGGAAACGGGTGACGGAACCGGGACGGTCGGCCGGGAATCAGGAGTGCCCGACCTGGATGACGAGCTTCCGACCGACGGTCAGCTCGTCCGAGGTCAGGTTGTTGTCGGCTTTGATCTTCTGGACCGTGGTGTTGAACATCTTGGACAGGTTGAAAAGGGTGTCGCCGGCCTTGACGACATAGGCCACCGTGTTTCCGGGCTTGGCCCCTGGGGGCGGCGCGACGGCGGCCGCCGCCGGCGCCAGGCCGCTGACGGGGATGCGGAGGACCTGCCCCTCGCGGATGAGCGTCCGACTCGGCAGGCCGTTGAGCCGCACGAGGGCGTCCACGGAGGTGTGAAACTTCCTGGCGATGGCCCCCAGCGTGTCTCCCTTGAGGACCCGGTACCTGTCGGTGACGATATCCGGAGGGACGTACTGGGGCAGCGTGGCCATGCACGCCAGGCATTTCTCCCCGTAGCCCTCGGGAACGCGCAGGTCGTATTCATAATTCGGCGTTGAGTCGAACCGGAGCTCCGGGTTGAGGATGGTCAGGATCAGCGGGTCGAGGCCGAGGGGCTGGGCGAGGGCGGAGAGCCTGACCGGGGTGTTGACCCGGACCGTTTCGAACTTCAGGGGCGGATCGGGCGCCGGCAGCTCGAAACCGAACTTCCCCGGGTCCGCGACGATCATTAAGGCGGCGATGAAACGGGGCACGTAACGGGCCGTTTGCCAGGGCAGGTAGTTGAAAAGATCCCAGAAGTTGTCGAGGTAGTTGATCCGTTGGGCGCTGATGACTCTCTGGACAAAGCCCTCGCCGCAATTATAGGCCGCCAGGGCCGTCGTCCAATCCCCGAACATCGCATGGAGGTCGGTCAAATATTGGACAGCCGCTTTCGTGGCTTTTACAGGGTCCATCCGCTCGTCGACGTACTTGTCACGCTTGAGGCCGTACCGGTATCCGGTGGAGGAGATGAATTGCCACATCCCCAGAGCGCGGGCGGTGGACAGGGCCCGGACCCTGAACCAGCTCTCGATGATCGGGAGCCAGGAAAGTTGTTCGGGGAGGCCCGCCTTGCGGAGCTCGGCGATGATCATGTCTTTATAGAGCCCGGAACGCTTGTAGGACTCGAGGAACCAGGCTTTCTCTCCGCCCTGAAAGCTTGCGATTTCCTTCGAAACCCACTGGTTCTCAACCAGCGGAATGGAGTTGTTGATCGAGGACACGGTCGTCCGCGCGGCATTAATTTTCTGGCTCGAGGCGTAGACCTGCTGAATCCGCTGGGCGATGAGGATGCGAAGGTCGTTTTTCTGCTGCAGGAGCAGAGAGTCGGCGGGAAGCTTAATTTTCGGGATGAACTCGTAGGCTTCGTCAAGCTTGGTCAAGGCGGCGTCCAGGTCTCCCCGGTCGATCGCGCCCAGCGCCTCCTGGTAGGCGGCGAATCCCTCCTCGAGCAGGGCCGAGGCTTCCTTGTCGGGTTCGCCGTTTTTCTCCGCCTGGGCTTCCCCGTTGATGTCTTCCTTGGCCAGGACCGGAAGCGAGGCCGGGGGGGCCGGTTTCGCGACGTCCTTGTCCGCGGGTTTGACAGTCGGGGTCGTCCCCGACGAGCTCGGCGGTTTCTTGGGCGTCGTTTTGACGGGCTTCGGAGAGGACGAACACGCCGCGAAGACCAGGACGGTGACGAGACCTGAAACGAAGACGCGGATGACTCGGCACGTTCGCATTTTTAGCTCATATGTATACCACGACAAGGGGCCCCAGTCAATCCCCGGCGCGGGATTCCATGGACGCAAGTTCGTAGAGCTTCAGTTCCGGCGGTGCCAGTGCCAGGCCGTCTCGATGATGTTGCCCAGGGCCGAGAGCCGGGGCTTCCACCCGAGCGTCCGTTCCGCCCTGTCCTTGGAGGCCAGGAGGACGGCCACATCACCTTCTCTCCTGGGGCGGATATCGTAAGGGATCTTCCGGCCCGTCACTCTCTCGGCCTCGCGGATGACCTCCAGGACCGAGAACCCCGCGTTGGTCCCGAGGTTGATCGCATCGCTTGGCCCGCCGGCCAGGAGCGCCTTGAGGGCGAGGACATGGGCCACGGCCAGGTCGGATACGTGGATGTAATCCCGGACCGCCGTCCCGTCCGGCGTCGGGAAGTCGTTCCCAAAGACGCCGAGCGGGGACCTCTTTCCAACGACGCTGAGGAGGACGTTGGGGATGAGGTGCGTTTCGGGGTCGTGCATCTCGCCCATGTCCCCTCCGGGGTCGGCCCCGGCCGCGTTGAAATACCGCAGGGAGACGGATTTCAGCCCGTACGCGCGGTCATAGTCCCGGAGGATCCTCTCGACCATGAGCTTGGTCTGACCGTACGGATTGGCCGGATTGAGCGGATGGGTTTCCGGGATGGGCGTTTCCTCCGGGACGCCGTAGACGGCCGCGCTCGAGGAGAAGATGAGCTTGGTGACGCCGGCCTCGAGCATGGCGTCGAGAAGGTTGAGGCTGCTGAGGAGGTTGTGGGAGTAATATTTTCTGGGGTCGGCGTAGGATTCCCCGACCTGGATCAAGGAGGCGAAGTGGAAGACTGCCTCGACGGGCCGGCTTTTAAAGACATCGCGGACCGCCGCGCGGTCCATGAGATCACCCCGGACGAACGGCCGCCCTCCGATGAGTTCCTGTCTGCCGCTCGAGAAATTGTCGAAGACGAGGACGTCGAACCCCTCCCGGTCGAGCTCCTTGACCGTATGGGACCCGATATATCCGGCGCCACCCGCGACAAGAATGGTCATGAGGGTTTCCTTTCGATGAGCCGACGGGCTTTCTTCAGGCCCTGGGCCTTCGTCTCGAAGCCGTTGTCGAGCTGGATCCTGTAGAGCTTTTTCAAAATGTCGCCCATACCCGGGCCCGGGGCGACGCCCAGCCCGATGAGGTCCCGCCCCATGATCATGGGCTTGATGGTATCGCGGTTGACCCGGAGCTCCTCGAATCTTTTCAAGAGCCAGCGGGCCTCGCGGTCCAGGCCGCGCACGAGCCGCTCCCGGCGGCCGGCCCGGTCGGCCGCATCGAGGAAGATCATGAGCTCAATCTCCCCTTCGACGTCCGCGGCCAGGCGGTTGAACGCCTTTTTCGTGACGGACTCCCGGTTTTGCAGGAGCTCGGCGGCCCGGTGATGGGTCCTGATGAGGAGCGGCACCAACCGGCCGACGGCCGCGCCGTTCCAGGAATGGATCTTGAAGCGGGCCAGGAGCTTCTGCGCCAACCGGCCGCTCAGGACGTCGTGGCCGCAGGACGTGATGGCCATCCGGCCCCGCTTGTATTCCCAGCGCGTGGTTGTGCGCTTGCCGAGGTCGTGATACAGGGCGGCGAGGAGCAGAACAAGCGTTCTGGGCGGGGCGAGGCCCGCCGCCCGGGCCAGCGCGGCCGCCTGGTCGACGGCCAGCTTCGTATGTTGCCAGACTGTGTGGTGACCGTAGGCGTCCTTTTCCGGATGGAAAACGGAGTCCTGGATGACGAGGGCCAGGGCCTCGAGCTCGGGGATGAGCTGGCCCAGGGCGCCGAGTTTGAAGAGCTCCTCGAGGCCGACCGACGGCCGCCGCGAATGGAGAAGAATCTTGAAGATCTCCTCGTTGATCCGTTCGACGCTGAGGCCGCCGAGGTCCACGGCCCGCGAAGCCCGGTAAATCTCCGGGTCGACCGAGAATCCGAGGACCGAGGCGAACCGGGCGGCCCGGAGGACGCGGAGGGGATCGTCGGGGAAGGCGCCGGGGTTCGTCAGCCGGATTTTCCTGGCCCGGATGTCCGCCCGCCCGCCGAACGGATCGACGAGCAGGCCGTCTTTGAGCCGGAGGGCCATGCTGTTGCAGCGGAAGTCCCGGCGTTCGAGGTCCTTCTCGATGGGCAGGCCGGGGTCGGCGGCGATGACGAAGTCCTTGTGGCTCTTGGCGCCGTCGCCGCGGGGAATGTCCTTCCGGGGGAGGGCGACGTCATAGGTCCGGCCGCCGGTCGTGAACTTGATGATCCCAAAGCTCCTGCCCACGAGTCCCACCCGGCCTTGCCGCCGGAGCCGACGCACGATTTCGGGGATCGAATGGCGGGCGACCAGGATGTCAACATCCGGGGAGGGCGTCCTGCGGAGGAGATCCCGGACGCACCCGCCTACGGCGTATGCGTCCCGGCCGAAAAGGCGGACAAAGAGGGTGCGCTCGGGAAAATCCAGCTTGAGTTTCATCGTCTTCGTTCCCATTCTAGCAAGTTTGCCGGCCGCGAGGGAAGGCCGTCAGCGGAATTTCGCCAAGACCTCCCTGACGGCGTCCTTGTGGACCACGAACATGAGGCATTTGAGCCGGATGTAGTCGTCGCGGTAAAAATAGTACCCCTTGTGGCCGCTCCAGTAGGCGTTTTCCCAGGAATCCTTGATCAGGTACCAGATGTCCTTTCCCTCCTTGTAGCCGACGCAGTGGACCGAGTGATCGTCCGTGGAGCTTCCCGAGACGAACCGCAGTTCCCGGCTCGACTGGTCGATAAAATTCTGGGGGATGTCGAACGAGGGAACGATGGCAACACCCGTCTCACCGTTATATCCGGGCTCGGTGAAATCGACCGACAGGACGGCGGTAAACCCGCGGCGCAGGGCCCAGAGGAGCGTCAGGGAGTATTCATAGAGCGGGAGGTTGTAGTAATCCGGGCTGTGCCACCAATTGTCCGGGACCTTGTATTCGCCCTTGGTGTAGGGGGGGAGGTAGGCGAAGCTGACGAAGGCCACGTAGTCCGCGGGGCGCAGACCCAGCGTTTCGTCGAGGTATTGTCGCGGGCTCAGGGGCCGGCCCTCGATCGTGATTTTCTCGGGGGGGGGTCCCACGTGTCGGTCCAGGACGGACCGCACGCCGGCCACGGCCCTCGCCTCGTTCCAGTCCCCGCGGGACTTGAGGGCCTCGAGATAGTCCCGGAATTCGGCAAAAAGCCGGCTGTGGTCATGCTCGGTCCGTCCGGCCGGCAGGCCCGGATAGTCCTCCTCGCGGACGATTCCATACTGGCGGACGCGCTCGAGCGCGGAATTGGGCTCGGAGCCCTGGCCGAGAAATGAGTTTCCTTTTTCCCGGACGAAGCGGCGGGCCTTTTCGACGTATTCCCAGTAGACGACGAAGAGCTCCGAAAGCTTGACCGCCGCCTTGCCCTGGCGTCTCAGCTCGGATTCCAGGAGCGAGGTCGCGGCGAAGCACCAGCACATGCCGGATTTGCCCTGCCGGACGGGCGGGAGGTGAAACAGCTGGGTGAATTCCGCCGTCGTCTCCGGCCTCGGGACCTTCGAAAAATCCATGGACAGAACGGTTTCTTGGGCGCCGTCCGCGGTCCTCTTGACGTAGACGGCTTCGTCCCGGCCCATCCGCCCGGCCACCTCTTCCCCTTTCGAGGCCGCCGGTTTCCTCTGGCAGCCCGTGCCCGGGACGAGCCAGAATGCCAGGAGCAGGGCGCTAACAGTCCATCTCGTTTTGCTCATGCGAGGCCCTCCTTTCAGGCCGCCGGAATCCGCGGCCCGCCGATGGCCCATTATAAAAGACACGCGTCCGGAGCGCAACGTCCCGCTTCCCGAAGCCGGACGCCCGAGGCCTTTCGCGGGCTTGTTTCCCCCTCGTCTTTCATGTATCCTTAGATTTCAAAATGAGACGATCCGGCCTGACCCCGAGCCCGGCTTTCCGGGCGGCGCTCGCCGCGCTCCTCCTGCTCATTCGCGCCGGGGGCTTCGCCTCTCCCGCTGGCCCCGGGCCTCCCCCGAAAGAGGACATCACGCTTTCCCTCAAGGACAAGGTCATCCGGGATCTCAGCTCCTCGGGCCTCACGCTGGCCTTCCATATCGCCGTCTCGAACAGGAGCGCGTCGGATAGGGACCTCGTCCGTTACCATTACCGCGTCATCATCAATCAGAAGGTCTTCCTGGACATGACCGTGGGACTCGACGCCCCCCTGCCCGTCCCCGCCGGCCGGGACACGCTGCTCGCCCTGCCGGTGAAGATCTCCTACCCGTTGCTCTTCGATGCCGTGGGCCCGGTCGAGGACAAAGCCCTGTGCGATATCGTGGGGGAGATGTCCTTCGCCGACGCGCGCAAAAGAGAAGACAGAGTCGGGTTCGCCTATCCCGGCGAATTCCCCATCTTTAAGGACCCGGAGGTCGAATTCCTGCCCATCCAGTTGAATGATTTGACGGTCGGCGGGGCCGACGTCATATTCCGGACCCGGTTTAAGAACTTTAACGGGTATGACCTCGTCGTGGACCGCCTCAGTTTCCGCCTCCTATTCGGGGACAAGGAGGTCCTCTCCGGCGCCATGCCCGGCGACAAGAGCCTGCCACGGTCGGGCGAGAAAGTCTTCTCCCTGCCCTTTCTGATCGATTTTTTCGAGGCCGGGAAAGACCTGCGGGAGCTCCTCCAGAAGGCCGCCGTTCCCTGCCGTCTCGCGGGCGAGGTCGAGATCACCTCGGCCTGGGGCAAGCTTCTTATCCGCTATGACAAAACCCAGGACGTGCCGGTCGCCAAGACCGGCTGAGCCGCCGATCAGAACCAGTAGTTGAGCCCGACACTGAGCGAAAGGCCGCTCAGGTCGAACGCCTCAAAATCCGGATACGGGAACGCGTGCAGGAATTTCACCTTGGCGAAATGGTATCGGGCTTCGCCCTCGAGGGTGAGCCGGTAGCCGATGGGAAACATCACTCCGGCAAAAGCATGGCCGCCGATGACGGTCCGCGACTCATGAAGCTGGACGGGGACGACCGGGTAAATGTCGAAGGTTCCGAGTTCGGGCCGGTCCGGGTCGCTCACCGGGGACGGGGAGCTGAAATCGACGATCGACCCCCTGATCGAAGCGCTGACAAAGTACAGCCCGACGCCGCCGCCCACGTACGGGATGAGCCTGGTTTTGCGCCCCATGGGCGTGATCTTGAGCGACAATTGCACGGGCGTCATGGACACATGGAAAGAGTGCAGGACCTCGAAATCGCCATTGTAATCCGCCGCTGGAAAGGCATAATTGCCCTGGAAGTCCGCGTTGTCGAGGGCAATGCCCACATAGTCTTTGTAGAATCCCCCGGTTTCCCGGCTGAAGCTGTCGACCGAGAGGGCGATGCTGACCTGCTTGGTCAGGAAGAACTCGTATCCGCCGCCCAGCATGCCTCCGCGGAAGTCGCTCGGCACAAAGCTCATCTGGCTCAATTCGATGCCCCAGAGGCTGTTCGGGTGAGAGAGATAATTATTGCTGTTCAGGATGCTCGGCATATAGTAGCCCAGCCGGACGGTCATCATGTCGGAGTAGGCGAGGGCGGGGATAAGAACGATCAAAGCCGTGACCAGGATCATCAGTTTTTTCATATTTTTTTCTCCTTATGAGCTATTATAGCAAAAAGTGTGCCAAAAATCGGCCGGGACCCAACAGGGGAGAGGTGGGGCGGGGGTGTGGCCAAAACAGGTCAAATGTCCTCCGGGCGGACTCCCAGTTGACATTTCCGCTGCCGCCGCTTACGATTTCCCCCGGGTAGCGCCGGTGCGAACACGAATCCTGAAAATCAACCCACCCTCCGTCGATTCACGCCTGATCGGCGAGGTGGCCGGCATCCTCCTCGGAAACGGCGTCATGGCCTATCCTACGGAAACATTCTACGGTCTGGGGGCCGCTGCGCTCTCGGCCAGGGCTGTGGCCAGGATTTACCAGCTGAAAGCAAGGGACCCGGGCAAGCCGCTGCCCGTTATAGCCTCCGACCTGGATATGGTCGGGGAGATCGCCGGCCCGCTGCCGCCCGTCTTCTGGACGCTGGCCGAAGAGTTCTGGCCGGGCCCGTTGACCCTCGTCCTCAAGGCGTCCGCCGCGATTCCGGCATTCCTGGCCGGCCCGGGCGGCTCGATCGCCGTCCGGATCCCGCCGGTTTCCTGGGTCCGCAGGCTCGTTTACGAGATGAGCCAGCCCTTGACGGCGACGAGCGCCAACCTTTCGGGAGAAGAGGAAATAACGGATGCCGCCGATGTCGCGTCCGTTTTCGAAGGGAAAATCGAGCTGATCGTCGACGGCGGGGCCGCGCCCGGGGGCGCCCCGTCGACGGTGCTGGATCTCACGACGCCGGAACCGGGCTTCCTAAGGGTCGGGGCGATCCCCGCGGAAAAAATCCGGGCCGTCCTCAGGGCCTGATCCCCCGCATCCGTTTCACTTCACGACGGCGCCGGCCGCGACCTCGCGATCGAAGAAGGGTATCACAGCCTTGTCGTCCACCACCGCGGCCAGGAGCATGGCCTGGGATTCGATCCCGCGGATGATGGCCGGCTTCAGGTTGACGATCACGATCAGCCGCTTGCCCACGAGGTCCTCGGGCAGGTACGTTTCGGCGATGCCCGCCACCATCTGCCGTTTCTCCGTCCCGATATCGACCTCGAGCTTGAGGAGCTTGGTCGCGCCCGCGATGCGTTCCGCTTTGAGGATATGGGCGACCCGGAGGTCCATTCTCTTGAATTCGTCATACGTGATGATGTCCATAGCTTGTCGTCCCTCCTTTTTCGGTTCGGGCTTGGCGGCTGGCAAGGCCGGGGCCGGTCCTTCCAGGCCCGGTCCTGGCAAGGCCTGGGCCGGCCAAGCGTCTTCGCCAAGAAAATCCTTCAGGGCCACCCTCGGAAAGAGGGGCCGGGGTTCGCGGATCGTCCGGCCCGGCGCGAAGTCCTCGAACCTCACTTCGTCGTAGCGGACCTCCGGGGGCCTTCTGTCTTCGCCGAGGAACTCCCAGATTCTCGCGGCCGACCCCGGCATCACGGGGAAAACGAGATAGCTTATGCCCCGGATGGCCGCGGCGGCCTGGAGAAGCACTCTGGCCAGCCTGGGCCTGCGGTCCGCGTCCTTGGCCAGGATCCAGGGCTCTTCCTCCGCGAGGTATTTATTCACGTCGCTGACGTACGCCCAGATCTCCTCGAGGGCCTTATTCAGGGCACAATCGCCGTAGAGCCCGAATACTCGCTCCTTGAGGTCGTCAAAGTCCGTCCGGAGTTTCCGGTCCTTCACGGACTCCTCCGCGGGGTTCTGGAGGACCCCGCCAAAGTAGTTCCGGATCATGGTCAGCGTCCGTTGGACCAAGTTTCCCAAATCGTTGGCCAGGTCCGAGTTGACCCGGTGGAGGAAGGCCTCGTGCGAGAAATTGCCGTCCTGGCCGATGGGGATTTCGCGCAGAAGGAAATACCGCAGGGGATCCGGGCCGAACGTCGTGAGGATGGCCTGCGGATCCAGGACGTTCCCCCTCGACTTGGACATCTTGGTGTCGTCCCGGAGCCACCAGCCGTGGCCGAAGACCGTGCCGGGCAGGGCGAAACCGGAGGCCATGAGAAAGGCGGGCCAGTAGACCGCGTGGAACCGGAGAATGTCCTTCCCGACGAGGTGGATCGTGGCCGGCCAGAATTTTTCGAAAAGCGGCATGTTCCAGTCATAACCGATGCCCGTGACATAGTTATGGAGGGCGTCGAACCAGACGTAAATCGTGTGGGCCGGGTCGCCCGGGACGGGAACGCCCCACTTGACCGTCGTCCGCGTGATGCTCAGGTCCTTGAGCCCGCCGCGGACGAAACTCGCCACTTCGTTCATCCGGCTCTGAGGCCGCACGAACTCGGGATGGGTCTCGTAGTGCGCGAGAAGCCTCTCCCGGTAGGCCGAGAGCCTGAAAAAATAGGTCTCCTCGGAAACGACGGTGGCCTTCTTGCCGCAGTCGGGGCAGGTCTTGAGGCCGTCCCCCTCGGGCGGCACGTCGTCGGCCAGGAAGTTCTCGTCGGAGACGCAATACCAGCCTTTGTATTGGCCCTTGTAGATGTCGCTCTGGTCGAGAAGCTTCTGAAAGAGTTTCTGGACCCCCTTCTCGTGGAACTCCATGGTCGTCCGGATGAAGAAATCATGGGAGATGTTGAGGGCCTTCCACAGGTCCTGGGCCCGGCCGACCACCGCGTCCGCCAGGGCCTTGGGGGTCAGGCCTTTTTCAGCCGCCGCCTTTTCGATCTTCTGGCCGTGCTCGTCGGTCCCGGTTAGAAAGAAGACCTCCCGGCCGGCCAGCTTCTGGAACCGGGCCAGGGCGTCGGCGATGATCGTCGTATAGGCGTGCCCGATGTGGGGCACGTCGTTGACATAATAAATCGGCGTCGTTATATAGAACGTGGGTTTAGACGTCTTTTCCACTGAATGTGCCTCCTCGGATGAGCATCATGGCCTCGGCGCGCGTCGCCGGGTTGGTCCGGAAGGACCCCCGGACGGCCGAGGTCACCGTGATCGACTTGGGCTTTTTGGCCCCGCGCATGGACATGCACATGTGCTCCGCCTCGATCACGACCATGACGCCCAGGGGCTTCAGGTGCCCGTCGAGGAGGTCGGCGATCTGTTTCGTCAGCCGCTCCTGGACCTGAAGCCGCCTGGAAAGTTCCTCCACCACGCGGGCGATCTTGCTCAGGCCGACGATCCGCCCGCCTTTGGGGATATACGCCACGTGGGCGACGCCGGCGAAGGGCAGGAGATGATGCTCGCACATCGAATACAGGGGGATGTTCTTGATCAGGACCATCTCGTCGTGCTTCTCGTCCTCGATGACGCGGAGGTTGCGGGTGGCCCTGGCTTCGGTCCCGCCGAGAATGTCGGCGAGCATCCGGGCCACCCTCCGGGGCGTCGCCCGGATGCCGGGCCGATACGGATTCTCGCCCACGCCTTCGAGGACGAGCCTGACCCCCCGTTCGATCTTCTTCGTGTCCATTCTCGCTCCTCCGCTTCGCAGCGGTCCCGCCGTCATCTCCGGAAGTACTCCCGGACCGCCAGCTGGGCGATCTCCTTGAGAGGCCGCCCCGTCCTCCGGGACGCCTTCAGACAGTCCTCGTACTCCGGCTGGACGTTGACCTCCCGCCCGCCGAGGGACCCGATTTTGACCCCGACGGCCTGGCCGGCGACGCGGACCTTCTCGAACCGCCGTTCGAGAACGCGGCGCTCGACAGGGAAGGTGCGGACGCCGATGGAGGTGGTTTCCCTGAACACGGCCTCTATGAGAGCATCCATCTTATCAGCCTCCGCGAGCAGGGTCAATTTCGTTCCCAGGCGGTTTTTCTTCATGACGACGGGCGAAAGCGTGGCATCCAGCGCCCCCTCCTCGAAAGCCCTCTCCAAAAAGTGGGCCAGGAGCTGGGGCGAAGCGTCGTCGAGCGTGGCCTCGATGATATGGACATGCCGTTCCTCCCGGAAGTTCCGCGCCTCCCCGGTGAAGGCCTGGAGCACGTTCGACAACCCGGGGAAGTCTTTGCTTCCCGCGCCGCGGCCGATCCTGTCATAGACGAGCTCGGGAAGCCTGGTGAATTTCTTGACTAGGGTTGAGACGATGGCTGCGCCCGTCGGCGTGACCAGTTCGGATTCGACCCAGGCCGAATAGACGGGCACGCCCTTCAGAAGCTCGACCACGGCCGGGGGCGGGACCGGGAGGACCCCGTGCGAGGTCTTGACCCAGCCGGAGCCGACGTTGAGCGGGGACGAATAGAATTCCCCGATGCCGAGCTCCTCGGCCAGGAACGCGCTGCCGGCGACATCGATCAGCGCATCGTCCGCCCCGGCCTCGTGGAGATGGGCGTCGCGGAACCTCCGGCCGTGGACCTTGGCCTCGGCCTGGAAGAGCCGCTTGAAGATCGCGACGGCGCGGTCTTTGACGGCCCCGGAGAAGCGGCTTCTGAGGATCACGCGTTCGACGTCGGCGAAGGTCCTCTCCACCTGCCGGTCTTCGCGGATATGGACGTCCACCTTGAGGGCGCTGAAGCCGCCCCTGCGGACGCGGCGCACGGCGATCTCGGCCGGCAGGCGCAGGCCGGCCATCCTGTCCTTGAACAGGGCGTGGTCGACGCCCAGGTCGAGGAGGGCGCCGAGGATCATGTCTCCGCTCAGGCCCGAGGAGGCGTCGAAGAACACGTATTTCATGGAGGCGTCCTTTCTTCGGTCAGGGTCCCGGAGGCACATCCCTGCCGCCGGCCCGGATGTTCTCCCTCAGGCGCCGGTCGATGAGGGGCAGGATATCTCCAGCCTTGCCCGGGAAAAAGAAGTCGGCGCCGGGGGTCAGGGGCGTTGGCTCCAGATTGATCTCGACGACCTGGGCGCCGGCCCGCCCGGCCGCGCAGGGGAGGGAGGCCGCGGGCTGGACGACGGCCGACGTCCCGACGACGAACATGACCTGGCAGGTCTCGCTCAAAGCGAACGCCCGCTCGAGCAGGCCCGCATCGAGCACTTCGCCGAACCAAACGATGTGGGGACGGAGGAGAGCGCCGCAGTCCGGACAGCGCGGAGGGATCTCGGGCAGGGGAGTGAGAAGCCTCTCGCTCACGGTGCCCTCCCGCGTACAGCGGACCTTCCAGATATTTCCGTGAAGCTCGACCACGTTCCGCGAGCCCGCTTTCTCATGAAGGCCGTCGATATTCTGAGTGATGACCGCGATATCTTCAAAAAGGTCCTGCCACGCCGCCAGCACCCGGTGTCCCGGATTCGGCACGACGGGCGCGATGAGGCCCCGCCTCCAGTCATACCATTGCCAGACGAGGGCGGGGTCGCGTTCGAACGCCTCAGGGGTCGCCAGCGTCTCCGCCCGGTATTGCCTCCAAAGGCCGTCTTTGCCGCGGAACGTAGGCACTCCGGATTCGGCCGAGATTCCCGCCCCGGTGAGCACCGCGACGCGGCGCGCCCGGGCGAGGACCTCCGTCAGCGAGTCCAGTTTGTCGTCGTTCATGGCGGCCTGATTCGCCCCTTAGAATATCGCGTTCCGGAAAAAAAGGCAAAAAGCCCCGCGGGGTTCCGACTTGACTTGGCCGCGTGGAAAAGGGTATATGATTCCAGGGTGAGGAGGAGCCATGTCCCCCGCGAAAGCTGAAAACCTGAACCTTGCGTCGATCGGCATCATGGGCGGCACTGGGCTTTACGAAATCGAGGGCCTCAAGGACGTCCGGGACATCCGTCTCGAAACCCCTTTCGGCGACCCTTCAGACCCGTTCGTCATCGGCAAGCTTGAGGGGAAACAGGTGGCCTTCCTGAGCCGCCACGGCCGCGGCCACCGGCTCCTGCCGGCCGAGATCAACTACCGGGCCAACGTCTACGGCTTCAAGATGCTCGGCGTCTGCCGCGTCATCTCGGTGAACTCCGTGGGCTCTCTCAAGGCGGACATCCGGCCCAGGGACATCGTCCTCGCCGACCAGTTCTTCGATCGGACCCGCCGGGCGAACACGTTCTTCGGGGGCGGGATCGTGGCCCATATCAGCTTCGGGCAGCCCGTCTGCCCGGAGCTTTCGAAGTCCGTTTACGACGCCGCGGCCGGGCTGGGGCTCAGGGCCCACCCTGCCGGGACCTACATCTGCATCGAAGGGCCGGCGTTCTCGAGCAAGGCCGAATCCGTGATCTACAAATCCTGGGGCTGCGACATCATCGGCATGACCGCCGCCACCGAAGCCAAGCTTTGCCGCGAGGCCGAAATCTGCTACGCCACCATGAATCTCGTTACCGATTACGATGTCTGGCACGCCGAGGAGGAGGCGGTGTCCGTGGAGCTCATCCTCCAGAACCTGCATCACAACGTCGAAAACGCCAAGGCGGTCATCAAGCGCGCGGTCGCCAGCCTTGGCCTGGACCGGCCGGATTCCTGCGGCTGCTGCCGGGCCCTCCGGAACACCATCGTCACTTCGCCGGCGCTGATCCCCGCCGAAACCCGGGACAAGCTCCGGCTCCTGGTCGGGAAATACCTCCGTGGCTGAACGCCGAGTCACGCTATGAGCCTGGTCATCATCGGGTCCGTCGCGTTCGATACCGTGGAAACCCCCTTCGGCCGCCGCGAGAGAATCGTGGGCGGCTCCGGAACTTATTGCGCTCTCGCGGCCAGCTACTTCACCCGGCCCCGGATCGTCGGCGTCGTCGGCCGGGATTTCCCGAGAAACGCCATCGCCCTGCTCAAGTCCCGGAGGGTCGACCTTCGCGGGCTTAGGACGAGGCCGGGCAAGACGTTCCACTGGGAAGGCCGCTACGGCAGGGACCCCAACCTCAGGACGACGGTCCGGACCGAGCTCAACGTCTTCAAGGATTTCCGACCCGAGATTCCGGCCGGCTACCGGAACGCCGACTTCGTCTACCTCGCCAATATCGATCCCGACGGCCACGAGCAGATCCTGCGGCAGTTCCGCAAGCCCAAAGCCGTCGCCATGGATACGATCCGATTCTGGATCGAAACGAAAAGGGAGGCGCTCATCCGCGAGCTCGGCCGGGTGGACGTCTATTTCGCCAACGACGAGGAGGCGAGGCTCCTCTCGGGCGAGCTCAACCTTGTCGCAGCGGGACGGGCGCTTCTGGCATACGGCCCGTCCCTGATCGTCTTGAAAAAGGGGGAGCATGGAGCCCTTGTCTTCGGGCGGGATTTCATCTTCGGCGTCCTGGCCCACCCGAGCGTCCAGGTGATCGACCCGACCGGCGCGGGCGACTCCTTCGCCGGGGGCTTCCTCGGCTACCTCGACAAGGCGGGCAGTCTCGCCCGCCGGGACGTCCGGCGGGCCGCCGTCTACGGCAGCGTGCTGGCCTCTTTCGCCATCGAGGATTTCGGCATCGACCGCTTCCGCTCCCTGGACTGCGCCGCGATCGAGGGCCGCTACCGCGATTTCAAGAGACTGATCTCTTTTTAATAAAACGCCCGGCCGGGGGAAACAGGCGGGCTGAACGAAGAGGGAGGAGGATCATGGCAGAGCTCAAAGCGCCGGTGGAGCCTTTTCGGATCAAGGTCATCGAGCCGATCCGCCCTGTTCCGCGCAAGGAAAGGGAAGCCCTCCTCCGGCAGTCCGGCTTCAACGTTTTCGGCATCCCGGCCGAGAAGGTCACGATCGACCTCCTGACCGACTCGGGGACCTCGGCCATGAGCGACGACCAGTGGGCGGGGCTGATGGTCGGCGATGAATCCTACGCCGGGGCCAAGAACTTCTATCACCTGGAAAAATCCGTCCAGGCCATCTTCGGCTTCACCCACGTGATCCCGACGCACCAGGGGCGGGCGGCGGAGAGGGTGCTCTTCGGCTCGCTGGTCAAAAAAGGGGATTTCGTCCCGAACAACATCCATTTCGACACGACCCGGGCGAATATCGAGTTCCTCGACGCCCAGGCCGTCGACCTGGTCAACCCCGGCGGTTACGATCCGGATTCGGCGAACCCGTTCAAGGGCGACATGGATGTCCCCCGGCTGAAGAAATTCATCGAGGCCAAAGGCGTTAAGAGGATCCCGCTGGTCATGATGACCGTGACCAATAACAGCGGCGGGGGACAGCCGGTTTCCCTCAAGAACATCAAGGCGGTCGGCCAGGTCTGTGCGCACTATGAAATCCCGTTTTTCTTCGACGCCTGCCGGTTCGCCGAGAACGCCTTTTTCATCAAGAAAAGAGAGAACGGCTACGCGAAGAAAAGCGTCCTCGAGATCGCCCAGGAGATGTTCTCCTACGCCGACGGCGCCACCATGAGCGGGAAGAAGGATGCGCTGGTCAATATCGGGGGGTTCGTCACGTTCGACGACGATGGCCTAGCCGAAAAGGTCAAGAACCTCCTCATCATCAGCGAGGGATTTCCGACCTACGGCGGGCTCGCCGGCCGCGACCTCGAAGCCATGGCCCGGGGGCTCTGCGAGGTGCTGGACGAGGACTACCTGGAACACCGGACCGCCCAGGTCGCCTATCTCGGCGGGCTGCTGGACCAGGCGGGGGTCCCGGTCTTCAAGCCGTTCGGCGGGCATGCCGTGTATATCCTGGCCGACCGTTTTCTTCCCCATATCCCGCGGGCCCGGTATCCGGGCTGGGCCTTGACCGTCGCCCTGTACCGGGAATTCGGGATCCGGGCCGTCGAAATCGGGGGGGTGATGTTCGGGCAGAAGACCGGGAAGGGGAAAAAAGAGGTCTATCCCGAGCTCGAAATGGTGCGCCTGGCCATCCCCCGGCGGGTCTACACGGCCTCGCATCTCCAGGCCGTGGCCGACGCCATCATCGAGCTCCACAAGAACCGGGATAAAGTCCGCGGCCTGAGGATCGTCCGCGAATCTCCCTTCCTCCGGCACTTCACCGCGCGCCTCGAAGAGATCTAACCTCAACGCCTTTCAATAGGGTCCTGTCGCGGCCCATCCCCGTCCGGCAGGGAGCGAACTCTCGGGAGCGACCGACAGAAGCACGGCGGAGCTACTCGGAGCCGTGCTTCTGGTAAATATCTGGGAAAATCAAGATCATTCCCGCTTCGGCTCGCGAGGCTGCGGGCGCCGGGGGCCTCTGAGCCGCGCCACCCTTCGGCGCTCGCGGCTCGCAAAAGGCGAGGCATCTCAATCAGAGCTTCGCCCGGCCGGCGGGCTCGACCCGGAGGTCCAGGCTGCCGATGCCGGCGTTGATGTCGATGTCGACCGTCACCGCGCTCTTGCCGTACGCTTCGTTCGTGTAAACCCTGCCGTGCTTGGAGAGCCCGTGGACGTCGACCGAGCCGATGCCCCCCTGGACCCTGGCCCGGACGCCGACATCGGCGGGCAGATAGATCCTCCCGCTGCCGACTCCGCCGTTGATTTTGACGTCGAAACTCTTGGCATGCGGCCCCTGGAGGTCGAGAGTCATCTCGCCCACGCCCATGTCGATGTCCACGCCGGATATCTGGAGGCCCCTGAGATCGAGCTTACTCTCGCCGGCGCCCAGATTGACCCGGAGATCGACGGGGAGAGACCGGCCCAGCCGGAGGTCCCATTCGTTGCGTACGTGGCCGAACGAGAAGCCCGTGTGGCGGCGGCCGACCCTCAGAAGCCCGGTCGCGCCCGACACGTGGTAATCGACCTCCGGCTTGAGGCGGGGGCGATTGTACCGGAACGTCGCATCGAGCAGGGCATCCTGCGTGGCGCTTGCCAGCCGGAGCTCGCCGGCCCCCATCTCGAGCTCGACGTTGACCCTTTCGGCCGCGCCGGCGGTGACGGTCTGGGTATCGGTCTGGAGATTTTCGGGTTCGTCGCAGGCCGCGGCCAGCCAGGCGACCGTCAGGATAGCCATCACTAGGGCGAATCGGGGCATGTTCATGGGTGGACCTCCGTCATCCTTTTTCGTCTCAATTATCTATACGAAAAAGCCGGGGCCCGGGTTCCCGCCTTCAGGGAATTCTGATCTTTTTCCCCGGGTCAGCTTGTCGCCCCGCCGTTCCCGTGGCCGTTGTAGGCGCTGATGTCAAGAAAACCGTGCCCCGAGAGGTTGAACAGGATGACCGATTCGCGGCCGCTTTCCTTGGCCCGCAGCGCTTCCTGGATCGCGACGGCGATCGCGTGCGATGACTCGGGCGCCGGGAGGATCCCCTCGGTCCGCATGAAAAGCGTGGCCGCGTCGAAGACCGTCTTCTGGTCGATGGCGCGCGGCTCGACGATGTTCATCTTGGTCAGGTGGCTCACGAGCGGCGCCATCCCATGGTACCGCAGGCCGCCGGCGTGGAGCGGCGGGGGCACGAACTCCCGTCCCAGCGAGTGCATGTAGAGGAGAGGCGTGAGGCCGACGCTGTCGCCGCTGTCGTAGCAAAGCGTACCCGCGGTCAGCGACGGGCAGGCGTCCGGCTCGACGGCGATGAACCTGGTCTTGCGGCCCTCCTTGAGGTTCCTGCGGACGAAGGGGAAGGCCAGGCCGGAGAAGTTCGACCCGCCGCCGACGCAGCCGATGATGGTATCCGGCTCGGCGCCCATTTCGGCCATCTGCTTCTCGGCCTCGAGGCCGATGACCGTCTGGTGCATGAGCACGCTGTCGAGGACGGAGCCGAGCGAGTACTTGACCCCCGGATTATTGACCGCCGTTTCGACGGCCTCGGAGATGGCGATGCCGAGGCTGCCGGGGTGCTCCGAGTCCCGGCTGAAGAACTTCCGGCCGGATTCGGTCGTGTCGCTCGGGCTTTCGAGGACGGTGCCGCCGAAGAGCTCCATGATCACGCGGCGGCCCGGCTTCTGGCGGAAGCTCGAGCGGACCATGAAGACCTTCGTTTGAATGCCGAAACGCGAACCGGCGTAGGCGAGGGCCGAGCCCCATTGCCCGGCGCCCGTTTCGGTGGTCAGGGCGGTGATCCCTTCCTGGGCGGCGAGATAGGCCTGCATGATGGCCGTGTTCGTCTTGTGGCTTCCGACGGGTCCGACGCCCTCGTACTTGTAAAAGATCCGGGCCGGCGTGTCGAGGGACTTCCGGAGGGCCGAGGCGTAGATGAGCGGCGTGGGCCGGAAGACCGAATAGGCCTCGAGGACGTCGGCGGGGATGGGAATGTCGCGGTCGACGGCCCCCTCCTGGCGGATAAAGCCCTTGGGGAAGATGGCCTCCAGGTCCTCGGGCTTGAGGGGCTCGCGGGTGGCCGGGTGGAGCGGCGGGGGAGGCGGCTCCGGCAGGTCGGCCTTGATGTTATAGAAGTGTGTCGGAAGATATTCCGTTTTTCGCGATGCGAATCGCATGATGGTTTCTCCTTTCCATTGTCCAGCATGTTCTGTCCGGGGTTAGCGATCCGGCGCCGAAACCATGGGTTTCGGGCGCGGATTTCCCTGAGGGGAGAAAGAGACGGGGGGAACGGACTTATGGGGCGGTTGGGACCGCCCACCAGAGCCAGGAAAGAAGGGAAGACGTGTGCCGCGATGCGCGGGCAGTTTCGAGTAGCGCACGTTCCGACATGTGAGCGATTATAGGGAATCGACGCCGGCGTGTCAAGGGCCGATATAAATGGGCCGTTCCCTCCTCGGAACTCCTCATTTACAATTCGCGCGGAATTGTGGTAAACGTCCCTCTATCCGATAAAATATGGAGGGGCGCACATGAATCACAGGTTCCTCTTTCGGACGATCGTTTTCCTTCTGGCGATATGGCTCGTGGCCGCGACGGTTTCCTGGCTCGCCGCCCAGGACCTCGACTCGCTCATGAAGATCAAGCCGGGGAAGTCCCGGGCCGTCACTTCGTCCGATCCCAATATGAACAGCAACGCCGACCGGATCCGGTATATCGCCCCGGGCGAGACCAAGGTCCTGGCCGACATCAAGGGGCCGGCCGTTATCCGGCATATCTGGCTGACCTTCAATGAGGCCCGGCCGAACTGGCTCGAAGGCGGAGGCTCGGCGGCGCCGGACGAGATCGTCCTCAGGATGTATTGGGACGGCGCCCGGGAGCCGGCCGTCGAGGCCCCGATCGGGGACTTTTTCGGGGCCGGGTTCGGAAAGCGGCTCGAGCTCATCTCCGCGCCCGTCCAGGTCGAGACGGGCGGCGACGGCTATAACGCGTTTTGGCCGATGCCCTTCTTCAAGCGCGGCGTGATTACGGTCACGAACGAGAGCTCGAGGAACGTCCGGTCGTTCTATTACCATATCGATTATGACGAAGAGCCGGGCTTGGCGACTGATTCCGCCTACTTCTGCGCTCAATACAACCAGGCCTTCCCCGAAAAGCTGGGCAAGGACTACCTCATCGCCGACCTCGAGGGCAAGGGTCAATATGTGGGGACGGTGATGTCCGTCCGCTCCCGCAGTCCACTCTGGTTCGGGGAAGGCGACGCCCGGATCTACGTCGACGGCGACACCAAGCCTTCCATCCAGGGCACGGGAACAGAGGACTATTTTCTCATGGCCTGGGGACTCACGGAGGGCATGTACCCCTATTTCGGCTGCACCTACCTGAGCACGGACATCGAAAGCCTCGGGACGGAGTACTGCATGTACCGCTGGCACATCGCCGACGCTGTCCGCTTCTCGAAATCCCTCCGGTTCGACATGGAGCACACGGGTTGGATCTCGGCCGATGAAACGGAAAGCGGCAAGATCGAAGGCCACGTGGAGCGCGAGGACGACATCGCCACGGTCGCGTTCTGGTACCAGGAGGGACAGCCCAAGCGATTTACGAAATTGCCGCCGCTCGCGGAACGCCGCTTCCCGAACCTGGATCTCATCACCGAAGGCAAGGCGCTGGCCGCGGCCTCGCGGCATTCGGCCGGCGTCCTGGAGCTTCAGAAAGGCTACGACTGGACGGGGGAGGGGCAGGCCTTCTTCCAACCCGCCTCCGACCGGCCGGTCCTCGAAGTCGATTTCAACATCGCGAAAGAAGAGTACCGCGGGCTGGTCCTCCGGCTGACCCGCTCGGAAGATTACGGAATTTATCGGATCAAGCTCGACGGAAAGGACATGCCGCCGCCGGAAGGCGAAGTGACGGCGCCGGGCATTCAGGCCTTCGATTTTTATTCAGCGGACCTCAAGGTCAAAGACCTTTATCTCGGAAGCTTCCGGCTCACGCCCGGCAAGCACACGCTGAGGTTCGAGGGCGTGGGGCGGAATCCTCTCTCGAAAGGCAGCTATCTCGGACTCGACTCGGTGAGGCTGCGCGAGCGGTGGGACAGAAAGCGCAAGCTCCTGTCCTAATTCCGGTGACACACAACTAATTACCGAAATGGGAACTCATACGAATTTCGGTAATTAGTTGTGTGTCACTGCAATAAAGAGAGGTATCATGAACCGGAAATGCTTATTGGTTTTAGCGGCGTTGGCCCTCTTCGCGGGCGGCTCCTTCCTCATGGGCGCGGCCGCGGACACGCCGGCGCTCCGGCCGCCCGCGGTCCCGCTTGTGACCCATGACCCCTATTTCAGCATCTGGGCCGTCGAAGATAAGCTGACGGATGATTGGGCCCGGCACTGGACGGGGACGGTTTACGCCCTCTCGGCCATGGCCCGCGTCGACGGCAAGGCCTTCCGCGTCATGGGCCCAAGCCCCCGGCAGGTCCCGGCCATGACACAGATCGGCCTTGTCGTGACACCCACCCAGACTTCTTACACCTTCGCCGACGCGGGGGTCGAACTCAAACTGACGTTCACCTCGCCGCTCCTCATCCGGGACCTGGACATCATGGCCCGGCCCTTGACGTACGTCACGGCTTCGTTCCGTTCGACGGACGGAAAGTCCCACGCCGTGTCATTCTATTTTAACGCCCCAGCCTCCCTTTGCGTCAACACGGCCGACCAGATGGTTGTCTGGGGACGCTATGCCGTGTCCGGGCTCGAGGTCATGGCCATCGGGTCCAAGGACCAGCCCGTGCTCGAGAAGAAAGGCGATGACCTCCGGATCGACTGGGGCCGGCTCTACTTGGCAGCGCCCAAGGCCGACGCCTTCGCGTCGGCCTTAGCCCCAGGCTTCGTCTGCCGCGCCGCCTTCGCGAAAGGCGGGGGCCTGCCTGAAGCGGACGACATGGAAATGCCCCGGCCGGCGGACGACGACCTGGCCGCGGCGGTCGTCTTCGACTTCGGGACTGTCGCCGAATCCGCTGCGTCGCGCCACCTTCTCCTGGCCTATGATGACGGATTCTCCATCGAATATTTCTTCCGCAAGCTCCGGCCCTACTGGCGCCGTACGGGCTGGGAGGCCCGCGACCTCCTTTCCGCCGGCGAGAAGGATTATGCCTCCCTCCTCGAGCGCTGCCGCGCCTTCGACGCCGACCTCATGGCCGATATGAAAAATGCCGGCGGGGACAAGTATGCGTTCACGGCCTCGCTCGCCTACCGTCAGTCGATCGCCGCCACCAAGCTGGCCGTCGACCTCGACGGGACACCCCTCTTTTTCCCCAAGGAGAATTTCAGCAACGGCTGCATCTCCACCGTGGATGTCATCTATCCCGCGGCGCCGGAGTATATCCTCCTCAATCCCGTCCTCGTCCGCGGAATGCTCATCCCGGTCATGGATTACGCGAAGAGCCCGCAGTGGCCGTTCCCGTTCGCGCCGCATGACCTAGGCACGTATCCCCAGGCCAACGGCCAGGTTTACGGCGGCGGCAACAAAACCGAGGAAGACCAGATGCCCGTCGAGGAGAGCGGCAACATGATCATCCTGGTCGCGGCCCTGGCCCAGGCCGAGGGGAAGCCGGATTTCGCCGTCGGGTATTGGGACCTGCTCACGCGCTGGGCGGGGTATCTCAGGGAAAAGGGATTCGACCCGGAAAACCAGCTTTGTACGGACGATTTCGCCGGCCATCTGGCCCACAACACGAACCTCTCCCTCAAGGCCATCCTCGCTCTGCGGTCGTATGCCTGGCTGTGTGAAAAGACGGGCAGGAAGGCCGCGGCCAAAGAGTATCTCGGGATCTCGGAGGGCTTCGCCAGGGATTGGGTCGCCAAGGCCAACGACGGGGACCATTTCCGCCTGGCCTTCGACCGCCCCGGGAGTTGGAGCCAGAAATACAACCTTGTCTGGGACAAGATCCTGGGCTTCAACCTCTTTCCCGCGTCTGTCGCCAGGAAGGAGCTGGACTTCTATCTCAAGACTCAGCTCAAGTACGGGCTTCCTCTCGACAACCGCAAGACGTACACGAAGCTCGACTGGCTCTTTTGGACGGCGACCCTGGCCGACGACGCGGCGACCTTCGGCCGGCTGACCGATCCGGCCTTCGCGTTTCTCAACGACACTCCGGACAGGATTCCGATGACCGACTGGTATTGGACCGACAGCGGCAAGAAGGAGGGTTTCCAGGCGCGCTCGGTGGTCGGCGGAGTCCTCATCAAGATGCTCGCCGACCCGGCCCTCAGGGCCAAGTGGCAGGGAAAGGCCGGAACGAAATAGTACGATGTCGTCGGAAAGTTCGGAGAAGGCTTCCGCCTTCGAGTGAGGTTGAGCTCGGGGGGTTCCCTCCGTCGGGTCGCGGGTTTGTCCCGGCGAGCCAAACCCGCTCGGTTCCGGGCTTCGCTCCCCTC